>PVBE011413518.1_pt1 | contig 12524 bp, 5 predicted proteins | sample 1631181 | NCBI WGS metagenome assembly PVBE01 (sample SAMN08397723, study PRJNA350692) | Marine metagenome, whole genome shotgun sequencing project. | isolation source: water | place: Pacific Ocean | collected 2012-04 | reverse complement strand
CTGTTCGTAGGTCGTAACCTCGTCCTTGTCGATCTCAATAATAGATCGCTGAAGGCGTGACGTAAACACATCCCCCGTCTTTGCTGGCAGTTGGACTGTCGCGGGCGCGTCATCGCGGGCGTTGAGGGTGTCAACCGAATCAACTGTGGACTTTACTTCTTGGGCGACTCGTCCGACTTCGGTGTTGAACTTGGCTTGCTGCTCGGAGATACGGCTGAGTGCATGACGTATCCGCCAGCCGCGACTTCTGCCAACGGCCCCGCCAACGGCTCTCCGATCTTCCGGTGAGGCACGCCCAACCGCTTCAGTTTTTCCGCCAGCCGAGAGAAGTTCACTGAGGTCGGCTTCCGTTGGGGCGACTCGTTCGATTGCTTGTCGTTGGGCATTGGTCAGTCCGTTCTGCCAGTCAGAATCTGGCGAAGCATCCTCTGCAATTATATCATCAACAAGGGCTTCGTGACCCCTAGCATAATCGGAATCGAAACTTGCGTCAAGGTATTCCATGTCAGCGTAACCGTCTTGCACGGTTGCACCAATTAGTTGGGCTGACGAGCCGATGACATCTTCAAACGCCTCGTCCGACATGGACTCCATTGGGTCACTGATGAGAACAACATCCCCAGAGGTGGCTGGGACGATGGTCACAGTTGCCGAGGGTGCTACCTCGTTCATGTGCTTTGTTAGTTGCTCACGTTCGGTCTGGCTTATGGTGCGGCCAGCGGTGTACAACTGTGCCGAATCGACCGGGTTTGTCATTCCGGCCTTGTCATCAGCGAATCGAATTGCGCCTTGACCCTCTTGCTGAAGCACAGTTCCAAACAGACGCATAAGAACAAGCCGCTGATCTCTGGTCATCCCCGCCATGGAGATGATCATGTTGGGCGACATCACACCACCCCACAACCCCACCGCGCCTTGGCCTTGTTTGTCTACGCCTTCAGACAGCGTGATGAGCCGGATTGGCTTGTTGGGGTTGTCAATGTCTGCCAACGCCTGAGTAGGGTTGTACCTTCGCCCTGTAATTGCGGAGATTAGTTCTCCCAACATGGGGTGCGCCAAGGTCTGCTTGGGCAGAACACCTGTGGCGTTCGACAACGCTTGGTTGGCCCCGGTTGTCCCACGAAACCTGTGACCCTTTGGCTTGTTGTCAACCTCTTCTTGGGTAATCAGGCCGCTGCCCTTTCCCGCAAGCCATTTCATAAACGATGTATGAACCGCATCCAGTTTTGATCTCTGTTCACGAAGAGTCTTCTTTGTGTCCTCGTCAACACCTTCTTGCTCTAGCCCGACAGCAATACGCTGACGTTGTTCAGACTCCAGTTGGCCCTCGGGTGTCGCAGTTGTTCCAACCTCTTGGGTAATCGCCTGCTCTTTCCGGGCTGTGGTGCTTGGCTCCAGTGTTTCACTGAACGACTTGGGGGCAACGGCTGCGATCTCTAGGTCGATACCCTTGCGACCATCCGGCAAATCCACAACCGCTGAGTGGTTTTCGCGTACCAGTTGATCAACAACCTCATCAATCGCGATGGCAAATGAATCGCTTTTACTGAGGTGTGACCACGGGTAAGCCATGAACTGGCCGGGCGACCAAGGGGTAATCAATACTTCTTCGGACACCGACAGTGGTTGGCCCGCGTCGTACTTGGCCTTTGCAGACTGATACTCATCAGTAGCCTGCACCTTCTCGTTCATTATTTCGGTCAAGTGACCAAAGTAAACGGATTGATATTGGTAGACGTATGGGTCTGCAAACGCCTTATTGTCACCAGTGCCGGGATACTGGTCCGTGTCCTTTGCGTCAGACATGTCTCTAAACTTGGACATGTACGCCACCCAGATGTCGTTTGTGGTCAGCGGTACATTGGGATCTAGACCAAGTGCATGAAGAAATGCAGGAGCAAACGATCCGGTCTTATAATTATTACCACCACGCAATGTTCCTGACAACGCTTTGCGAACAAGCGGAGCAGATTGCATTCCAATCCAGTTTGGTCTTTCTGCCAACGCATCTACCATCACACCCAAGGCACGGCGAAAGTTTTGTGACACAGTTGCCTGCGGAGATGTGGCTGACAAGAAGTCTGCAAACAATGTCAACCTCTCGGCAGCAATGGGTCCGTTGTCTGGGTTCAAACCGACAAGTCTCTCGGATGCGGCTAATGCAGATGATTCAAACCAGAACCTGTCACCGTTTGTCCGATCAGGGTCATTGAGTGTGTTGTTGAAAATATCAACGTCAAATAGTGGCAACTCACTTCGGTCGCCCTGTTGACTTGCCCCCAACCCACCACTCATCAAATTCCGTACAATTTCGGCGCGACCCTCACCTATTGTTTCCGCCGCCAGCCGACTTGCTTCTTTCACATCCCCATCATCAAAAGTCACATTGTATTCAGTACGGGATCGCCTAACTTCTTCACTGCCAGCGAGGCGACCACTAATGAGTTCGGATGGCTTGCCGGGCTGGTACGGGTTTGTTTGTCCACCGAGCCTTACGGACTCTGGGGTTGCGTCCCGAATGTCCTCCGTCTGCACCTTGGACTTTGGCTTTCCTGCTATCTTTACACCTTCACGGGCGAACAGCGTCCCCTGCTCACCCTCCTCTTTGCCGGGCTTCTGCTCCACTTTCTCTTCGGTGTCTACGACTACAGGGGCTGCCTCCTCGACAGGGGCTGCCTCCTCGACAGGGGCTGCCTCCTCGACAGGGGCGGTTTCCTCGACAGGGGCGGTTTCCTCGACGGGCATGATCTCTTGGATCGCTGCTTGAACACGCTGCTCTGCTGACGCGAGGATTCGCATTTGTTGCAGTTGCCTGTACACAGCGAGGTCTGCCGCATCCGTGGAAGGACTCCATGCACGGCCACCGCCAAGAGCAGTGGAAGCACGAACCATTTCTATGGTCTTGAGGGCCGCATACACGGCGCGGCCTCGACCTCCGAGTCTGATCCATGCCCGTCCGATCTTCCCCGCTCTCGCTGCTACGGCGGCTCCGCGTTCCACCGCAACCGCCGTACCCTCAAGACTTGTGTATGTGGCAGCAGCCGCAGCGGCACCAGGGGCCATGCTACCGGGATCTTCGCCCCGTTCAATAGCATCGAGCAGAGTTATTGCGTGGTGATCTTCCGCAGTTAGTGTTCCAGCCGCTTCCCCTTGGCGTACATATTCCCTGAGCGCGTCGGCAATCGTTGATCCGCCAAGAATCTTCTGTATTGCTGCATGCGCGACGGGGTCGGTGACCGATAGATAGTGAGTGGATTCGTGCAAACCCTTTGAGATGGCCTTGTCAGCGTCCATTGAACCTGTTTGCAGATACACGACATCTGGTGTGGAAGCATTCCACTGCGCTGGGCCGGGCAAGCCATCCACAAACTGCACCCGCAGTCCCATAACTTCAGTCAAGAATTTTCTGGCCGCTTCGTCGGCTGCCGTGGTAGCCGAGGCTGCGGTGATACCTTGCTTCCCAAACTTGCCGTCTGCAGCGAGGAGTTTCTCGGGAGATGATGTTTCCCACTTGGACTCGCCCGCAATGGCGGCTTCACCCGCTATCTGTGCGAACTTGTTCTGAACGACGCGCTCTGTTGCCGCGTAAAGCATCTCCACAGAAGACCTGTAGTCTTGTACCACACGCTCCGCGCTCACGGTGCCAGCCGCATCCGCTGCTTCGTTGCGTTGCTGCTCATACGCGGCCTTCGCGAGCCGGATTCCACCAGCGGTTGCCACCACGCTCTCAGCACTCGCATCCATATCTCCAAGAGCCTCGACCGCTGCGGTGAACCCCTCATGGTTTGCGATCTCAGACACCTCGCTCATGGCACGAAGCGACCCCTTGATCGCGGCCACCGCCTCACCCACCGCCTCGGGAGATCCGCTCTCAGAGGCAGTCTCAAGAGCCGTCAGGCCAGCGTCCAACGACTGGGCCGCAGCGGCGTATGCCTCGGCTTGTGGTGTGCCGTGCGTCTTTGCCAGTTTACCCAATGCCCTCGACCGTTTCCCAAGTTCCACTGCTTCGGCTACGGCTTCCTTGGCCCTCCTCGCCAGACCCTTGACAACAGCCCCTCGGCCCTCTCGCGGTGTGGCTCGCACAGCGTCGAATGCCGCCTGCCCTGTACCAAATGACCGCTCCATGGCTTCTGCCGCCGAGAACAACCCCCGGCTCACCAGATCATCATGCGCTTTTTCGTATTGTTCTAGAGCCTTCGCATTCACCATTGCCTGCTTGAGCATGAATGCGGGCTGGAACGCGAAACCTGCAGCCGCTCCCATGTAGAACGAATGGGTCATGTCATCGAGCATTTCCCCCCACGTTCCGCTCACCTCGTTGGTGACTGCTGGCAACAGTGTGTGTTGAAGGGCCGATGCAAAGGATTCCTCGGTCCCCTCAACCACAGAGGCAGTAAAGAGTCCGGCTACAACCCGCTTCTTCCAGCCAGCCGTGGACCCGGTGATTGCTCTCTTCGCAACCTCGCCCATGGCACCAAGGCCAATCCTCTCGGTCACCGCCTCAATAGCGGCGGATGTGCTTGCGTACACCAGCGAGTCCCAAGAATCGTAGTCAAACTCTCCTGTGGCACTCTTTGCGCCATAGGTTTCCCCCGCTCCCGCAAACGCCTGAGATCCCATCAGGGAAGCACCGGCTGTGCCGCCGGTCAGAAGGGTGAGTCCAATCGCCGGTGCCATGTTCCCAAGCGTGTATGGAATGCCGTGTATAGAGAGTGCGTTTATGCGCGCGATCCTGCCTTGGCGAAACGCCTCGTCCTCCTCTTCCGATATTCCGGTTACATACTCAAAGATCCCGCTGGGTGTTACTGTCCGAACAAAAGAACCCCACGTACCCCACGCGGTCTGCTTCGCATGATCGATACCCGCCCGCCGACGCGGTGCTGGATCACCCGCTAGATCGTAATTCTCGTGGTACAACCGCATGCTATTGGTCTTGTCAACCCCGAGTTGGAAGGCAGCGTGCTGTTCTCGGGTTTGCTGACCAACTGGCAACTCGTCGGAATATCCAAGCAGGCGCATCCATACTCGGGCCGCCCAGTCTTCTTCGGAGCCTTCCCACGCGGTCCCATACATGCCGCCACTTTGTTGGTATCTACCCCGAGCCTCAAAGTTATACTCATTGATCGGAGCAGAGTGCCATGAGGCTCTAAAGATCGGCGGCTCGTTGATGAGGCTCTCAAGAGCGGGGCCGTCCAGCGGTGGTCTGGCTGCTGTCGGTTCAGGATCCAACCCAAACCTTTCGTTGTGCGCATCCTGTTGGGCCGGGCTGAGATTTCTGAAATCAAAGTCGGGATCAAACGGGTCGGATGGGGGTGGGGCAGCCGGTGTACGGAGCCACGGGTTGGTTGGTGTAGTTGACACGGCTAGTTCTTAGTTCCTGAGGTCATCACGCGAAAAACGTCCTCGGCGAAGTCGGTCTGTGAATGAACCCGCTTGGTCATCGGTTCCCCCTGTTGCCGGACGATCGCTCTGACCAGTCGGATATGGCGGCGATTGGCGGCCCAGCATCTGACCAGCGACCCAACTGTGAAGTTCGTTCAGGGCTGCGACAGTGCTTTGCTCAAATCCTGATGGGTTCCCGGATTGAACTTCGGCAAGTAGTGAAGTCACTGCCATAACATGGTTCATGCCTTTATCTATGATGAGACTCTCCATAGCGGCGGCAGCACGCGGGTCGGTACTACGGAAGTCATTGAGCATCTCTCCGACCCTCCGGTTACCTTCTCCGCTGTTGAGGATGTCAATGATTGTGGTCATCTTGCTTCTCTGCCCCTGATCCTGCGGTGGACCCGGCGGATCGGGGCTGGACCCCGCTGGGTCCGGGGGGCTTTGGTAGAAGACTGGCGTGATGTAGTCGGTGTGCTTCCTCATATCCTCTATCGAACTAATGAGCGGGATTGCCAGCAACTCGCGTTCTTCTTCGGACAGCGGCTTCCACCCTTGCATCCGAAAAATCCGCCCGATTTCGTCAAATGTTGGCCCTGTCGCCGCCATTGCAGCCTCATCTACATCGAAGTATTCCGCGCCCGAATTGTTGTTCCTCTTTTTCCAAGAACTCATGTCTGGTGGCTTGTATTGGGTGTTCACAAGAGAAGCGACCATTACATAGTGTCCAAGGACATCCCGCATGTCGTTTGAGGTCTTGCCCAGATTCTTCCAATTTTGGTAGATCGACATGTCCGGTTCCGCCGCCTGCATCGGGAGTCTTTCGTTCTGCGCGACCACATCAATGGATTTCGGAACGGAGTTGAAGAACGAAGCGGGCTTGGGCAAAGTAGTCACTTGCAACTTGACACTCTTTTGCCATTCCCCGTAGGTGCGGGCGTTGTTGGTGAATCTAATTCCATCACGAACGACCCCGACCTTCGCCACAGCGTCAGTGACATCTCGACCCCGGTATCTGTGCAGTGGGTTATCGGTCAATCGGTCTTTCAGTAACATTCCCATGATGCTGTCTATTTGTTTTGTTGACGTACTCGGCGGCAACTGGGTGATGCCCAGATATTCAAGTTCTGTATTGACCCACGCCGCCGCATCCTCGGACCTTGCCCGCTCGTCCCCCAACAATTCGGCTTTCTGGTTTGCGACAGTTCTCTGTGCGTGATCTTGTTGTAGTGCCTCTATCGCAGTCTTTGGGGATGCTTGCCACATCAAACCATAAATCTCTTTGTCGAGATCGGGAATATCCATTTGGGTAATCATGTTGTTCCACTGCGAACTTAGTGCCGCCCGATCCTGCGCTGCGTTGCGGCGGAACATGAGTTCCTCCCTCGCCTGAGAGCGTTGAGTCAACATCGCGCCCCACTCACGAGTGCTGACATTCACATACTGCGACTCACCCTTGGTGTCGATGAAGTGAACAAACGGAACGCCATCGGACCCCGCACCGAAGTCCAGAGCCTCTAGCAACTGTGGATCACCCGTCTTGATCGCACGGTCCACACCAGAGAGATCCAACGCAACGGTCCCGGCGACCCGACGTTGTCCCATAAATTTCTGACGCTCTGGGTCGAGTTCGCCTCCGGGGACTATCTGAGAAACAACCGCACTGGAGAAAGCCGCGTCACGGCGAGCATTCTCTGGAACGTATGCGGCATCAAAGGCGGCGATCTCCTCCGCTGTGTATTTGTTTGGTGGCACTTGTTATCTCCTCAAGCGAACAAGCCGGTAAGAATCCTGCTGAGAATGTTTTCCTGACCAAGCGTGGAATCACCAAAGATGAACGCGCCGAGGTCGTTGATGAATCCTCGGTCTGATTCTGGCTGGGCCATTGCTGTGTGTCTGAGTTTCTGTGTGCCACCAGAGTCTACGGGTATTGCCTCTCTGGTCTTGCTGGCAGCAGACACGTTAGACCAAGCATCTTTGCCCTGCTTGGAGGGATCGAGTTCGATGCCACCCTTTGGGAGATTATAGTCGCCAAAATCCCACACACCCTCTGGGATATCGCTCATTCGTGGACCCTCCCGGCCCTCCGCGAACGCCTCCCGCCTTGCTTTTTCGTACCCGAGTGGGTCTTGCCTCTTCCACTTCCGGACATCAAGGACAGGCTGGTCCCACCCCATGCCCGCGATCTGCCTCTTGTCTGTATCTTGCAAGCCTTCCGAAACACCATCGACGGCTTTCGCGACTTCGCCATACGGACTACCTGTGTCAGCATTGTTCCCTTGGCGGGGGTCGTTCGTGATGTGCCGCAGGTGAGCGTTCAGGTCTGCGATCTGGGGCATCGGGGAAACCATCGGCTTGTACTCCCCCGTCTCGGCATCCTTTTTATACCACTCGCCAGTTACAGGACTCTTCCACTCGCCAGTTCGCCGCTCGTGTTCGCCTTCATCGGATTCCTCGTACTGACGCTTTTTCATCCGGTCGTGGCCTGCTTTGTACCCAAATGGATCGAAGTCGGGTGACCATTTGTTCGATTTTACATCGGTCATGTTGTCGCTTCCGCCGCTGCCGCCATCGGGTGGATCTTCTTCATTGCTATTATTGATCGATTGCTTGGCAGAACTGGGAGTGTGGCCTCCCTCAAGACCAAGTTCGCCCAGTGGCAAGCCAAGTTCTTGGGCTTCTTGGTACAGTTGCCACGCCAGCATCGGGTTTTCCCACCCCAACTTTTGGGCTTCATCTGGACATCCCTTCGCGAAGTTGAATGCAATCGACGTTCGTTCTTCAGGTGTCTTCGCAGCCCTTATTCGGCCAACAACGTCCTTTGAATCTTCGCAGCCTGAACCGCCGCCACCTTCGATCATGGTGACGCTTTCGCCCCCGGGAGAGCGCGTTTGGGTTTGGCGACCAGCACTCGCTGGCCTCCCCCCCACAATCCGGTCACCATCGGGAGTGAGATCATCCGCGTAGTATGAGCGTTGATTTGATTCACTGAACACCTCGTGCTGGCCGTCCGAAATTCGGCTGCCGGGGATCGACATGTCATGCAACTGGCCGTCCGCTGTTTTTTGCCAGCGGGCCTGACCTCCGTAGCCGCGTTGTGGGTTTGGTTTTCGCCGTGCCATTTGTTCGTTTTCCTTTTCCTTATATGCCAAAGGGAGCCAACGCCACTGACGCGATTCCCTGAAGTACCGCTCCAAGTCCAGAGAAGATTCCGCCAAGCACCGGGACACCTGACCCGACTGTGCTGGCAACAGTTCCAGCCAAAGCAGCGGGCGCGGCTACTGCTGCACTTGCTGCACCGCCACCAACGCCACCAAAGAGTCCGCCGATTCCGCCTATAATTCCTTCAATCACCGCCATTGGTACACCGAGAAGTACATCCAGAGGACCGGCAGTTCCAGCCGCACCAGAGGTAACGAGATCAGCGAGTCCACCCGCTATATCTGCCCCCAGCCCAGTGAGTCCTCCAAGAGCATCTGCGGCTCCACCAGCGAGTCCGCCGAGAGCATCTACGGCTCCACCAGCCACATCCCCAACACCACCACCAAGAGCCTCTGCGGCTCCACCAGCACCACCAACACCTGCTGCGGCAGGTGTCCATGGATCACCGCCAAACGCCTTGGTCGGAATGTCCGAGAGGCCACCACCCATACCACCAGACTCACCCCCGCTCGGCATCATCTCCATGACTTTCATTGCAGCCGTTGGATTCTCCATCGCCCAGTCCTCTAATGTCCGAGCGGGATCTTCCTCTTGTTCTTGTGGCGGCGTTACCCCCATCATCCTCATCAACTCGGGCGCGCCTGCTGGGTCCATCCCCATGCTTTGCATGATCCTCTCATATGACTCCACCTCTGTCGGCATGCCTCCTGACGGAGGAGGTGCCATTGTGGTAGCGGCTGGGGCCGGTCCCTGTGGCCCCAACTGGCCTCCTGACGGTTGTTGTTGTCCCTGTTGTACCTGCCCGCCTCCTCCTCCCGTTGGAAGAGTCGCCCCACCCACACCACTCACGGGCGGATTGCGAGGGAGCATGCCACCGGCGCGGTTGGCTGCATCGCGGAACAGTGCCTTCGCGTTTGCTCCGGTGAGATAATTATCCATCCCAAGGCGGCGTAGGTAACCCCGCCGGGTCATAGCCAAGAAGGCCGCTCCAGCACCGCGTCCCGGATGCCGTCTATCCCGCGCCACCATCCCAGAGGCAACAGCGTACGCGAAGTCATCCCATGGATCTGTTTTCCCCCAGATCGGCTCGAAGCCAGAACCTTGTGGTCCGGTTGGTTGTTGCGCCTGTTGGCCGGGTGCTTGTTGCGACCATGGGTTCTTTGCTTGTTGCGACTGTTGCTGTTGGACGGTGGGTTTTATCAACGCCTGTTGCACAGCACCACTATCAGCGGCAGCAGCCACTCCTTCTGATGATATTCCAAGATCCCCCAACGATAGACCGAGGTCACTGGCTGCGTTGTAGAGTCTCATTGCCAACATCGGGTTTTCTATTGCCATTGTGCGGGCTTTGGTTGGGTTTCTACGCGCGAAGTCCAACGCAATGCGTACCCCCTCCTCGTCTGAATCCGCCGACTTTATCTGATCGACAACACTACTAGTTGTCGGTGGTGTCGGCAGTGACTGTGGTGTCGGCAGTGACGGTGGTGTAGGGGGTGATGTTGACGGTTTGGTCACCGCTTGGGGTGGTTCTGATACTGACTGTGGTGCGGGCGTTGTTGGCGCAGTGTCCGCCTGCTGGCTTTCATCACCGGACTCGGCCTCGTCCAACCGGCGGAGTTCCGAATATGCCAACTCGCGAATCCGGTCGCGTTCCGAATCGGTGATCTTTTTGAGTGTCATCGGGTTCCTCCCTCTCCAACCGGGTAGAAGTCAACATCGATGAGGTCGTATCTCACCCACATCATGTCATTAGCCATTCGGTGATTCGCCAACTCGGGTGAGGTCACGGTGGATCCTCCCCGGGGCTGAAGATCCCGCCCAAGAATCCGCCAATTAGACCCTCGCTGATCGATCCGATCAGTCCCTCGCCAAAGGTTTCTTGTCCTGCGGCTCCATACAACATCTGGCCCTGTTGATTGAGTCCACCAGTCATAATGTTGGCCCAACCACCCATGTTGTTCATGCCCATACCGGCAGCACTTGTAGCACCACCCTGTTGCATGTTCGCCAGTTGTGTGGCGTAGCCCCCACTCAAACCTGCGGTTGCGGTGTGGTACTGCGAGGACATATTAGCCAAGCCCTCGGTCTTGCCTCTCTGGAGAGCCGAGAGTCCGGTTGCGTATTGTTCTTCGACCATTCCCTTCTGCATAGCACCCTGTGTTCCATATGCCCCAACGGCCTGCTGACCAAATGTCGTGTTGCCCAGACCAGAGAACGCATTGGTTTGAGCCTGCCTCCGTTGGTTTGCCAGTGTGTTTTGATCTATGGCTTGCAGAGTGTTCTGCCGACCAACGTCATAGGTGCCGATCGCGGCATCCATACCCTGCGTGTAGTCGGCAACCCTGCTTTCATACCCGGATTCAAATTGCTGCAACAAGTCATTGAAGTTCGATGAGTATTCATCTTGTGATGCTTGCAGGCTCTGTAGGTATTCCGCGATGATGGTGTCGTTCTGGTCGCGGTATGTGTTCGCAACGCCAGTGAATTGGCCCATCATCGAGTTCGCTACATCGCCCTGACGGCCCGCCGGTCCCTCGCCCATCACGTCAGTCACAAAGTCACTGATAAATTCAGGCATCTTGTTCGCCCTCCCGGTGTTGCTGTTCGTGGATAAATTCCTCCAGCGTCTCCCCGTAACATCTCCAGATGTCTACGCCCACGACCGCTGCCCACGCTGAATCAACAGCAAGAGACGCGATGTACACGAACACCTGATACACGCCAGCGCGGAGCATCCACGCCTTCTCAAGATCGCCCGGCTGCTGGTCGGACTCCAATTGATTTGCCACCATCCACTGCAGCATCATGTCGTGCATGAGTGGGGCCAACTCGTGGGCATGGGTGGCGTAGAACGGGTTGGTGGGCATTGTGTAGATCAATCTACGGAACGTCTCGGTAATTTCGTCACGCCCAACCTCTCTGTCGCGGTCCACAAGGTCATCCCATATTTGCGCCACCGCGTAAATGTCCAGAGACAACTGCACCGCGTACTCGTTACCCCTATACCACGCCATCATCCGATCTATGAGGTTCTTGTTACGCATCAGTGTCCGCCCCCGCAGCAATCACAATCACCGGCGAGTTCGGTACATGGGTTGATCACCTCAGGGCAACCGGCGGGAGCATGGGGGCATTTCGCTACCCCGCCACAAGGTATCACTGTTCCATCACCACAACACATCGGGAACGCGTGCCACTGGCCTCCCTTTCCTACAACGCAGTCAGACTGTGGCATCAACTCTCCACTACAATTGTCGTACTGTGGGGGCAAACAGCAATACCCAAGATCAGCCACTGTTGGGCAGCCGTCACCCCCACTACATGAGTATCCGGGCATCCACTGACCACCCGCTGCGTCACAATCACTTTCTGTCAGGTCTTGACACTGATCTGCGCATTCATCTGAACTGGAGGATGTGTAACACGCAGCAGTACATTCGCTTTGACCAGAACCGCCGACACATTCACCGTTCGGGGTGAAGTCGCCCTCGCAGGCCATTTCGTTGACTGAATCCGTACACTCACCACATTCACAACACGAACCGACCACCGGAGGATCGCAACACGGCGGATCGCCGCCCCAAACACCACCGGCGAGTTGGCATGCCCACTCAGTTGTGTACGATGCCTCGCAACCCAAACAACACAGACCAGTCGTGCCGGTGTTGTTTAGGCAATCTGTAACTTCTTGACAATTGAGCACTCCGATATACCACGTTGAATCGTCCAGCGAGTTGCAGTATCTTTCGGTGTAGGCATCCTTACAGTTATACTCCAGAGGATCTTCGGATACCCGGTAGCAACACGGATTCGTTGGTGGCGGTGTATCGCAGTCAAGATCATCATCATCACAACGCGGGAACCCATCAACAATGGGACCGAACCATGTACCCTCGCATTCCGCCTCCAATACCTCGGTGCAGTTGTATTCATCATCACAACACGCACCAAGATCGGTTTCTCCATCGTCCGGTACT
>PVBE012402225.1_pt1 | contig 12525 bp, 13 predicted proteins | sample 1631181 | NCBI WGS metagenome assembly PVBE01 (sample SAMN08397723, study PRJNA350692) | Marine metagenome, whole genome shotgun sequencing project. | isolation source: water | place: Pacific Ocean | collected 2012-04 | reverse complement strand
CTTCTTGATCCGTGCCATGGCAAGGGTCCCTCAGGCGTAGGGCATGAATTTCCGGACGATCTTGGAATCGCTTCGCGACATGAGCGAAGTCCCGCGCGTCTGGCGCTTCATTTTCTGCGAACGGCGGCGCAGGAAGTGGCGCTTGTTCGCCCGATTCATGCGGATCTTGCCCTTGGCGGTCACGCGGAACCGGCGCTTGGTCGAGCTTTTGGTCTTGAGCTTGGGCATTTCACTTTCCTTGTTTTGCGTCGTTTCGGTGATCACCGGCGGCTAGGCATGCCCTCGGGGCCTGGCCCGGCCGTACCGCCGGCTGTTTCGAGCGCGGGGTTTATATCCCGCCCGCGGAGGAAAATGCAAGCCGTGCTGCGGCGCACAAGGCGATTACGGCGCCCCCGGCAAGGAAATGGCGGCCTACCGCGGCGCCATCACCATGATCATCTGGCGACCTTCCATCTTGGGAAACTGCTCGACCTTCGCCAACTCGTCCATGTCCTCTCGCACCCGCTCCAACACCTTCATGCCGAGGTCCTGATGGACCATCTCGCGCCCGCGGAAGCGAAGGGTTACCTTGACCTTGTCGCCGTCCGAGAGGAAGCGGCGCATGTTGCGCATCTTCACCTCGTAGTCGTGGATGTTGATGTTGGGCCTGAGCTTGATCTCCTTGACGTCGATAATCTTCTGCTTCTTGCGAGCCTCGCTCTTCTTTTTCTGCAGCTCGTACTTGAACTTGCCGTAGTCAAGGATCTTGCAGACGGGGGGATCGGCGCTCGGAGAGATCTCGACCAGATCGAGCCCCTCATCATCGGCCGCCCCCTGGGCCTCCTTAAGCGGGACAACCCCCACATTCTCCCCGGCGGCCCCGACCAGGCGGACCGATTCCACGTCGATCTGGTCGTTCACACGCGGACCCTCGCGGGTCGGCGGCGTCATCATCGGTGGTCTGGCGATGTGCAGTTCTCCTTATGTCAACTTCAACGACGGCTCACGGCCCGCGCCCCCGCCCGCCTTCGCCAGGCGACACGGTCGCTCGCGCCCCCGGGGCCGGACTCAGCCAAGGGGGCCTGCCGCTTCGGATGTCAGTCTATCGACAGCCTCCTTGAGCGCAAGAATTTCCTGCGCCTTGCCGCCAAGCCGGCGAAGCGCCACCGTCCCGTCCTCGGCCTCGCGCTGGCCGACCACCAGGATCACGGGGGTCTTGGCGTGGCTGTGTTCGCGAACCTTGTAATTGATCTTCTCGTTGCGAACATCGGCCTCGGCCCTGAGGCCGGCCGCGAACAGCGCCGCCTCGACCTCGCTCGCGTAATCGTCCGCCTCCGAGGTAATGGTCGCCACCACGGCCTGCACCGGCGAGAGCCAGAGCGGCAGGCGCCCCGAATAGTGCTCGATCAGGATGCCGATAAAGCGTTCGAACGAGCCCAGGATGGCCCTGTGCAGCATCACCGGACGGTGCTTTTGGCCGTCCTCGCCGACATAGCTCGCATCGAGGCGCTCAGGCATCACGAAATCCACCTGAAAGGTGCCGCACTGCCATTCGCGGCCAATGGCGTCGCGCAGCACGAATTCGAGCTTGGGGCCGTAGAAGGCGCCCTCGCCGGGGTTGAGCTCGACCGGGTAGCCGGCCTCCTCGACCGCGGTCTTGAGCGCGGTCTCGGCCTTGTCCCAGGCCTCGTTCGAGCCGGCACGGACATCGGGCCGGTCGGCGAAGTTCACGATCACATCCTCGAAGCCGAAATCCCGATAGATGCTGAGCACGAGCTCGAAGAAGATTCCGGTTTCGGAACCGATCTGGTCCTCGGTGGAGAAAATGTGGGCGTCGTCCTGAGTGAAGCCGCGCACCCGCATCAGACCGTGCAGCGCGCCCGAGGGTTCGTTGCGATGGCACGAGCCGAACTCCGCCATGCGCAAGGGTAGATCACGGTAGCTCTTGATCCCCTGTTTGAAGATCTGCACGTGACAAGGACAGTTCATCGGCTTGAGCGCGAGCACCCGGTCCTCGGCCTCGGCGGTGAACATGTGCTCGCGGAACTTCTCCCAGTGGCCCGAGGCCTCCCAGAGCGAGCGATCCACCAGCTGGGGCGTCTTCACCTCCACGTAACCGGCGGCATCGAGGCGACGGCGCATGTAGTCCTCGCAGATGCGATACAGCGTCCAGCCCTTGGGATGCCAGAACACCGAGCCAGCGGCAATGTCCTGGATGTGGAAGAGGTCGAGCTCGCGACCCAATCGCCGGTGGTCGCGCTTCTCGGCCTCCTCCAGGAGGTGCAGATAGCCCTTGAGCTCTTTCTCGTCGCGCCAGGCGGTGCCGTAGATGCGCTGGAGCATGGCATTGCGGTGGTCCCCCCGCCAGTAGGCGCCCGCGACCTTCAACAGCTTGAACGCCTTGCCCACCTGGCCGACCGAGGGCATGTGGGGACCGCGGCAAAGGTCCGTCCACTCGCCCTGCCGGTAGATCGAGATCTGCTCGTCCTTGGGCAAGTCCTCGATCAGCTCGACCTTGTAGGCCTCGCCCCTGCCCGCGAAGAACGCGATCGCGTCGTCGCGTGACCAGACCTCGCGGGTGAACGGCGCACCGCCCTCGACGATCTCGCACATGCGCCCCTCGATGGCGGCGAAGTCGTCGGGGGTGAAGGGCTCGTTGCGGGCGAAATCGTAATAAAACCCGTTCTCGATGGGGGGGCCGATGGTCACCTGAGTGCCGGGGAAAAGGTCCTGGACGGCCTCGGCCATGACGTGGGCGCAGTCGTGGCGGATCAGCTCCAGTGCCGCCTCTTCGCGCCGGGTGACGATGGCGACTTCGGCGTCGCCCCCGATGGTCGCGCTCAGGTCCTTGATCTCGCCATCGATCTTGACCGCTAGCGCCGCCTTGGCCAGGCCCGGGCCGATGTCGGCAGCGAGACCCGCGCCCGTGACGGGTCCCGGAAATCGACGCACGCTCCCGTCGGGCAGCGTTATAGCGACCTGCTGTTTGTCCATCCGCTCTCCTTGTGCCTACAGCTAATTCGCCGCCGGATGGGGCGGCGGGAGCACTCTAAGATGGGCGAAAATCCTGTCAAGAACAAGCCGGGCGCCAGGCGGGTGACAGCGCCGCGGCAACCTCTTCGACGGAGAGATCGGCGAGGTTCGCCTGCCTCAGCGTGATCACCGAATTCCCCCTGGGGGCACAAAGCGCCGGGTCGGACACGGCGGAGAACAGAACCATCGCCGGGCAGGCGAGAGCGGCGATCAGGTGCATCGGTCCGGTATCGTTGCCGACCGCCGCGACCGCGCGGCGGGCGAGCGCTGCAACCTCGGCAAGGCTAGTCCGCCCGGCCAGGTTCCGCGCGTCGGGGGCGGCCTCAGCGATCTCGGCGAGCAAGGGGACTTCCGAGTCGCTGCCCAGCACCAGAGATGCGACCCCGTGCGCCGCCGACCGCTCGACAAGCGCGGCATAATGGGTCGCCGGCCACCGCTTGGCCGGCCGGTGCGAGGCGCCGCCAGGGACCAGAAGCACGAACCGCTCGGGGAGATTGGAGGCGGCCAAGTCAGCGTCCAGCCAGCCGAGGTCGGGTGCCGGCGACTCGACGATTCCGGCCGCCGCGAGCTGAGCCGCCTGACGCTCCGAGGTGTGCAGCGAATCGCGGGCGGGGTCGGCATGCGGGTGCGAGCAACGCCTCGCGATGCCCGACCACTCGGGCCTGGAACCCGGCCGGATAAGCTCGAAATATAAGCTCGAGCGGTCCGAGGTTTGGAGGTCGTAGATCCGATCGTAGCGCCCCGCCCGAAGCCTTCGGCGAAGTCTCATCCAGCCGGCGACGTCGAGGGCGCGCGGGCGGTCGTCGACGATGACCTCGTCGAACCATGGCGAGGCGAGGGCGAGTTCGGCAAACCGCGCCGTCGTCAGCAGGCTCAGGTGGTCGTCCCGGTGATGGCGGCGGACGGCGGCAAAGGATCCGAAGGCCTGGATGAAGTCGCCCAGCGCTCCGAGCTTGATGACGAGGATCCGTTTCATTCGGATCGGACGTCGCTCGCGGGGCGGGTCGCCTTCACCGCGCGCCCGGCGAGCCTGTGCCGAACAGGAGCTCTTCATAGACCGAGAGCGTCTTGTCGCACATCTGCCGCTTGGAAAAGTGCGCGCGGATATTGTCCTTGGCGAGCTTGGCGATCCGCTCGCGCTCCTTCGGCCCCAGCGCAAGGACGCGCTCGATGGTCCGGGCCAAGGCCTCGGCGTCGCCCGGCGGGGTGAGCCAGCCGGTCTCGCCCGCGATCACGGTTTCGCGCGCCGCCCCGTGATCGGTGGCGACCACGCACCGGCCCATTGCCTGGGCCTCCGCGATCACCCGCCCGAAGGCCTCGGGATCGAGGGAGGCCGAGACCAGCACGTCGCTCAACATGTAGGCCGCGGGCATGTCGTCGCAGTGATCGAGAACGTGGACGATGCCCGACAGACCTTGCTTGGTGATCAACGCCTCGAGCTCCTGGCGATAGCCCGTGCGTCCCTGGTCCGAGCCTACGAGCAGGCAGCGCACGTCGCCCCGCTCGAGCCTGGAGATCGCCTCGATCACCACGCTCTGGCCCTTCCAGCGCGTTAGCCGCCCGGGCAGCATGATCACCGGGGTGCCGTCCGGCAGTCGCCAGTCTTTGGCGAGCCGGATCATGCGCTCGGGGCTGACGCACTCCGGGTCGAAGCGGTCGGTGTCGACACCGCGGTGGATGACCTGGACCCGCTCCTTGGGAATTCCATAGAGACGGACGGCGTGCACCGCAGCGAACTCGGAGATGGCGATGACCCGCTCGCCCTTGACCATCACCGAGTTGTACCAGCGCTTGAGCGCGCTCTTCGCCCCGTAGGTGCCGTGGAAGGTGGTGACGAACCGGCAGCCCGCGCGCCGGGCGGCGGCGAATGCGCTCCACGCCGGGGCGCGCGAGCGGGCGTGGATGATGTGCGCCCCCCACTCGCGCGCCAGCGCTGCGAGGCGCCCCGCGTTGGCGCGCATCACGAAGGGATTTTTGGAGTGAACCGGGAGTTCGACGTGGATGCCGCCGACCCGTTCGAGTTCGCACACCATGGGCCCGCCGGCGGAAGCGACGAGCGCGGTGCCGCCCGCCTCGACGACAGCCTCGGCCACATCGATGGTACCCCGCTCCACTCCGCCGGTTTCCAGGCGGGGCAGCACCTGAAGGATCACTGGGCCGTCACCACCGGTGACGACCTGCTCGCGGTCGGCCCGTTCCTCGGGCCGGATTTCGGTGATAGGGTAGCGTGCCTGGTCCATCGGCGATCCATGCAAGCTCGCGGGCAAGCGGACGGAAACTGGGATGTCGCGGATATTAACACGCCCTGACGGGGCAACAATCGCTTACCACCGGCTGGAGGGTCGCTCCCCCGGCGTGGTCTTCCTCTGCGGCTTCTTGTCGGACATGGCCGGAACCAAGGCGCTGGCGCTCGACGCGCTTTGTCGGGCGCGCGGCCAGGGGTATCTGCGCTTCGATTATCAGGGCCACGGGGAGTCCTCGGGCGCTTTCGTCGACGGCACCATCGGGGACTGGACCGAGGACGCGCTCGCCGCTTTCGACGCCCTCACCGAGGGGCCCCAGGTGCTGGTCGGCTCCAGCATGGGCGGCTGGATCGCCCTGCTTCTCGCCCTCGCCCGCAAGGAACGCATCGCCGGGCTCGTCGCCGTCGCGCCGGCTCCCGACTTCACCGAGGATCTAATGTGGGGGGCTTACAACGAGGCCAAGCGGGCGACGCTCCTCAGCGACGGTCTGATCGAGGAGCCCTCGGACTACGGCGAGGAACCCTACCGGATCACCCGCGCCCTGATCGAAGACGGACGCAGCCACCTGCTGCTCTGCGCCCCCATCGCGCTCGACTGTCCGGTCCGCATCCTCCACGGTACGAGGGACGACTCGGTGCCCTGGGAGCGCTCGCTCACGCTCGCCGACGCACTCGCCTCCGACGACGTGGAGATCACCCTGGTCAAGGACGGCGACCACCGGCTCTCCGAGGAGCCGGACCTCGCTCGCCTCTGCCGGACGCTTGAAACCCTTCTCGACTCGATCGAGACCGGGCTTTAGGAACACGACCCCCGACGCCTGCGCCGACGCGGTCAATCGAGGCGTTCGCCCTCGGCAGCGGCCGACCCAGTGGAGGCTTCGCCGACCCGGTTCACGTATCGCGCCAGCGCGGTGCGAAGCCGCGTCGCCTCGGCAAGCTGGGCCGCCGAGACCAGGAAGACGAGGGCGAGCAGCACGGGAAAGGCGAGCACCGCTTCGTTGAGGCCCACGGGGAGCCACCCGAACGGGGTCTCGACGTTCTGCAGCCTGGCCTTGAACTCCCCCTTCAGTGCCTCCAGCTCCTTGGCCTTGCCCCTCATGCGCTCCTCGGCCTTGCCCAGCACCCCGACCTCGCGCCTGAGCGCCGCGCCCTAGCTCTTCACGACCTCCTCGTAGTCGCGCCAGAACCCCTCGATGTTCTCCTCGACCTCGACGAAGAAGTCGCCCTTGCCGTCGACGGTCCGCCAGAAGGTGGAACTCCGGGCGAGCTGCCGCTCGAAGCCCTTCTCGGAGGCGTGGTAAGCGTCGATCCGCGCGCCGCGCGCCGCGATGTCGTTGCGCAGCACCCGGATCTCGCCGGGGATCGTCTGGAGCTCGTGCTGGATCGAGAGATAGGGAAAGAGGACGAGAAACAGGAAGAACGCCGCGAACACCAGCAGCCAGCCAAACACGGTGCGAAAACCCTTGCCTTCGCCTCGTATTGGGCGAAGACCCAACGAATGTGCTCATCGAGCACCGTCGAAAGATCGGCCTCGCGCTCCGTCGCCATCGCCGCCGTTCTCCCGCCCTTGTCTCGATCCTAGCACAGCCGGGCGATTGCGATCCGCGCTATACGCACCGCTTTGCAAGTTTTCATATCCGGCCCGGACCTCCGCGATGATAAAGGGAACTCCGACAATCCGGCGCATCCGCGGGAACGAAATGTCGGGTTCGATCCCCTATCTCCGCTCGGCCTCGAGGATCGCCTCGAGCCCCGCGCGGTAGTTAGGAAAGCGGAAACGAACCCCCAACTCCAGCTTGATCCGCCCGTTGCTGACCCGCCGGTTGTCGGCCCAGAACGAGCGCGCCATCGCGCTCATCTCGCTCGCCGCCTGCTCGAAGGGGACCGGCGCCGGCGGGGCGACGCCGAGAAGCCGACAGGCGTACTCGATCACTTCGGCCTGGGTCGCCGGCTCGTCGTCGCAGAGGTTGTAGATGGCGCCCGCGTCGGGCCGCGCGACAGAGGCCAGAAGCACCCGGGCGATATCGTCCACGTGAATGCGCGAGAACAGGTAGCCGGGCCTCACGATCCGCCGCGCCCGGCGTGAGCGCACCTGATCGAGGGTGCTGCGCCCGGGCCCGTAGATACCGGCGAGGCGAAAAACGTGCACGGAAGCGCCCCGCTCGCGCCAGAGCGCGAGCCAGCGCGCTTCCGCTTCGGCCCGGCGCACCAAACGCGCAGCGGTGGGTCTGAGCGGGCTGGTCTCGTCCACCCAGTCGCCGCCGGTATCCCCATAGACACCGGTGGTCGAGAGATAGCCCACCCATTCGAGGGAGGGGAGCGCCGCAATCCCCTCGCCGTGATGATCGAGCACAGGATCACCGGCTTCGTCCGGTGGAACCGAGACCAGGAGATGGGTCGTGCCTTCGAGCGCGGGCTCAGCGAGCGGATGGCCGCGCTCGAACAGATGCCCCTCGACGCCGGCCTCGGTCATAAGACGAAGCTTGTCTGCGCCCCGCGTCGTTCCCGCCACCCGCCAGCCTCGGCTGCCCACGAGGCCGGCGAACGCCCGCGCCGAATAGCCGAAGCCGAAGCAGACGAGCCTACGGGTGCGTTCGGAGCTCTCGGTGGTCACCCGCTTCCCCCCTTTGCCAATCATCCGACGGCGCTTACAATGCTCCATCCCCTTACCCGAATTTAGGAGCCATGCCAAAAACGAACGCCGAGCGAGGAGCGCGATCGGCGGCGCGGAGCCTGGTTAGGGCGATCGCGCTGGCCATTGCCGCCGGGGTCGCGGCGGCCGCGGTCGCACAGGAAACCGATCCCAAGCAGCGCTACCGGGAGTGCCTCGCGCTCGCCCGTGAGGACCCGGAGGAGGCCTTCGAGCAGGCCATTGCCTGGCGCGATCTCGGCGGCGGCAACGCTGCGCGTCACTGTGTCGCGGTGGCGCTCATCGAGCTCGAAAAATTCGAACAGGCGGCGGCGCGTCTGGAAACCCTGGCCACTGAGATGAAGGCGTCAGCCAACATGAAGGCCGCGGTTCTCGGCCAGTCGGGGCAGGCCTGGATGATGGCGGGCGGGTTCGAACGCGCCAATGGGGTGCTTTCCGCCGCATTGGAGCTCATCCCCCAGGGCCTTCTGGCCGCCGATCTGCTGGTTGACCGCGGTGTCGTGCTCGCCGGCGCCAAGAACTACTGGGAGGCGATCGACGACTTCAACGCGGCGATCGAGATCGCGCCCGAGCGCGCCGAGGCCTACGTGTTCCGGGCCGCGGCCTACCGCTACGTGGACAGCTTCGAGCTGGCGCTCGACGACATCGAGCGCGCGCTCGAGATCGAGTCGGATCATTTGCAGGCGCTGCTCGAGCGCGGGATCATCCGGCGCCTGCAGAACGACATCAAGGGTGCGCGGGCAGACTGGCTGAGGATCATCACGCACGCGCCCGAGAGCCCGACCGCCAAGATCGCCCGGGCCAATATCGAGCGGCTCGAACTCGGTTACGGGGGCCAGACCCGCCCGCACCCTGACCCAGGGCCCTAGCGAGCTGATCGTCGACCGTCGAGACGGTTGCGCGGTGACTTGCGTGCGATCCAGGCCTGATCGCGCGCCTCCTCCCCGGAAACCGGTAGGGTGCCGTCGAAATCGGTGTACTCGGCCTCGACGGCGAATCCCGCGTCCTTGAAGAGCGCGCGCAGCTCGCCCGAGGGAATCCAGCGTAGCGTCAATTCCTCCTCTTCGGTGCGCACGAACCGCCCGTCGCGGTCGACCTCGTCGAACCGCCAGCACTCGGTCAGCACCCGCCCGCTCTCGTCGAGCGTCTGGCCGGTGACGATCACCTGCACGAAACGCCCGGTGACGGGATTGCGAACGCCGTAGAGTTCGGTGGCCTCGCCCTCCTTGGCGATCGTCGCCGGCCGCGGATCGGTGACATCGAAGACGAGCCGCCCGCCGGGCCGCAGATGACGGTGTACGCAAGAGAGTGAGGGCTCGACGTCCGCGGGCTCAACCACAAGCTGAAGCGCCCGGAAGGGCGCTATCACCAGGCTGAACCGGCTCGGCGCGTCGCTTGCCTGGAGATCGAAGCGGGTCATGTCGGCCTCGACGAAGTGCAGTCGCCGGGCAACCTCGGGCGCCAGGTCCTGGCGGACGGCTTAGGCAGAGGCCAACATGACCTTCGAGCACTCCAACCCGACGATCGCAAACCCGGCCTCGGCAATCGCCACGGCGATGCGCCCGGCGCCGGCACCGAGCTCGAGCACGGGTCCGCTGAAGCGGCGCGCGGCTGCGACGTACAAGGGAACGTCGTCGCCGAACATCACCTTGTCGGCCGCCATGCGCGCGTCGTTAGGTCTCGACGTTGAGCCCGGTACGGGCATAGAAGGGCGGCGGGCGCATTCTTGGCCCTCACTAGAAATCGAGGTCGGCGTAGTATTTGGGCGGCGGCACGCCAGGGATGTGATCGTCCAGCAGCGGGCGGAAGCTCGGCCGCGACTTGACCCGCGTGTACCAGTCCTTGGCCTCCTGGTAATCATTCCAGGGCACGTCGCCGATGTAGTCGACGGTCGAAAGGTGCGCCGCGGCCGCGATGTCGGCGAGCGAGAATTCACCGCCGGCAAGCCAGCGGCGGCGCTCGGTGAGCCAGGCGATATAGTCGAGATGATAGCCGACATTACCCTTGCCCGCGCGGATCGCCCGGCTGTCGGGCTCGCCGAGGCCGAGGAACCGCTTCATGATTTTCTCGCCGACGAGGTTGGCGGCAACCTCGCGGTTGAATTTGCCGTCGAACCAAGCGACCAGCCGGCGGATCTCGGCGCGCTCCTGAGCCCCGCCGGTGATCACCGGAACCTCGGGATAGGTCTCGTCCAGGTACTCGCAGATGGCGGTGCTGTCGGCCAGAATCAATCCGTTCTCGTCGATCAGGACCGGCACCTCGCCGGCCGGATTCATCGCCAGGAACTCGTCGCGCCGATGCCAGATCTCCTCGACCTTCATGCCGAAGGAGAGCTTCTTCTCGCCCAGCACGATCCGGACCTTGCGCGATTGGGGGGAAAGCCATAGGTGATAGAGGAGTCGCATGGCGCCGGAGTCTACACGATCCGCGCATATCTTGGGATAGGCGCCGCAGCCCGACGGCGACGGCGCCGCGGGCGTCCGGTAGCGCCGCTCTCCGCGCCCCTCAGGCGAGCCTCAGCTCAGTGGTGGCTTGCGCCCGGGTCGGCACCTCGAGGCGGGCACCCATCTCGTGGGGCACGACCTGCCAGAACCTCGTGACCTCGACTTCCCAGTTGCCCAGCATCTCGACGGCGAAGCGCGACAGCGTCTGCTGGGCGTGCTCCTCGACCAGCGCCTTGAGCACCGTCTCCCAGTGCGCCACCTCGACCCGGTGAAAGGCGACGTCGGCCGCGTTGATGCGGATGGGCAGGACCTCCTCGGAGTCGTAGACGAACGCCATGCCGCCGGTCATTCCGGCCGCGAAATTGTAGCCGACCGCCCCCAGGATCACGACCGTGCCGCCGGTCATGTACTCGCAGCCGTTGGAGCCGCAGCCCTCGACCACCGCCAGCGCGCCGGAGTTGCGCACCGCGAAGCGCTCGCCGGCCTGTCCCGCAGCGAACAGCTTGCCCGAGATCGCGCCGTAGAGAACGGTGTTGCCGATGATCGTGTTCTCGTTGGTCACGAGCGGACTCGACGGCATCGGCCGGACCACGATGGTGCCCCCGGAGAGCCCCTTGCCGACATAGTCATTGGCGTCGCCCAGCACCTCGAGGTGGAGTCCCTGCACGGCCCAGGCACCGAGCGACTGCCCGGCCGAGCCCCGGAGCCTGACCGTGATGTGGTCCGGCTGCAGGCCGATCATGCCGAAACGTCGGGTGATCTTCGATGAGAGCTTGGTTCCGATCGCCCGCTGGGTGTTACGGATGTTGTATGCGAGCTGCATTTTCTCGCCGTCGAAGAACACCGGCTCGGCGTCCTCGATCATCTGTGCGTCCAGCGTCTCGGGTACCTCGTTGCGGCCCTCGATGGTGCAGTAGGTGGCGTATTCGCCGGGATCGGCCTGGACCAGGATGGGATTGAGGTCAAGATCGTCGAGATGCGCGCTGCCGCGGCTGACCTGGGCCAGAAGGTCGGTCCGCCCGATCACTTCGACGAGGCTGCGCATGCCCAGCGCGGCCAGGATCTCGCGCACCTCCTCGGCCACAAACGAGAACAGATTGACCACCTTCTCCGGCGTCCCCTCGAACCGGGCTCTCAGCCGCTCATCCTGGGTGCAGACCCCCACGGGGCAGGTGTTGGAGTGGCACTGGCGGACCATGATGCAGCCCATGGCGACCAGAGAGGCGGTACCGATGCCGAACTCCTCGCCCCCCAGCATGGCGGCGATAACGACGTCGCGGCCGGTCTTGATGCCGCCGTCGACGCGCAATACCACTCGATGCCTGAGCCGGTTGAGAATGAGCAGCTGGTGAACCTCGGAGAGCCCCATCTCCCACGGCAGCCCCGCATATTTGATGCTGGTCTGCGGGCTCGCGCCGGTGCCGCCGTCGTGGCCCGAAATCAGAATCGCGTCGGCTCTCGCCTTAGCCACGCCCGCGGCGATGGTGCCGATGCCGGAACGCGCCACCAGCTTGACGCAGACCTTGGCGTCGGGGTTGATCTGCTTGAGGTCGTAGATGAGCTGGGCGAGGTCCTCGATCGAGTAGATGTCGTGGTGCGGTGGCGGCGAGATCAGCGTCACCCCGGGCATCGAGTGGCGGATCCTGGCGATCACCTCGGAAACCTTGAAGCCCGGAAGCTGCCCGCCCTCGCCCGGCTTGGCCCCTTGCGCGATCTTAATCTCGATCTCGCGGCAGTTATTGAGGTACTCGGCGGTGACCCCGAAGCGGCCCGAGGCGATCTGCTTGATCGCCGAGTTTGGGTTGTCCCCATTGAGGCGCGGATTGGCGCGCGAGGGGTCCTCGCCACCCTCGCCGGAGTCGGACTTGGCGCCGATGCGGTTCATGGCGATCGACAGCGTCTCGTGCGCCTCGGGGCTGAGCGCGCCATAGGAGATCCCGGGGCTGACCAGACGCTTGCGGATGTCGGTGATCGACTCCACCTCCTCCAGCGGCGCCGGCCGATCGGCCCGCTTGAAGTCGAGGAGGTCGCGCAGATGGATCGGCGGCTGATTGCCCACCATCTCGGCATAGGCACCATAGGTGGAGTAGGAATCGGTGGCCACCGCCTTCTGCAGCGCGTGAATCATGTGCCCCTCGAAGGCGTGCTTCTCGCCCTGGCGGCGGAAGCGGTAGAAG
>PVBE010088284.1_pt1 | contig 12525 bp, 1 predicted proteins | sample 1631181 | NCBI WGS metagenome assembly PVBE01 (sample SAMN08397723, study PRJNA350692) | Marine metagenome, whole genome shotgun sequencing project. | isolation source: water | place: Pacific Ocean | collected 2012-04 | reverse complement strand
TGTCCTGGAGCGCTCCCTCAGTTCTTTTCCTGGCAAAAGCACGCCCGGCTGGGCTCTTTGGAACATGGCAGGCATTAGGCCAGAAAGCTGCGCCATTGCTGCGGAACGAATAAAAGACCTTCCCTTGTTATCCCCCCGGAAGGCGGGATCAAATGCGAAACACGCCGGCTCGTATCTAAGAAAAACCCCCGTCGCGGGAATAACGCATCTGGAAAACGCCATTTTTTTTCTATCTCAATAATCCCAAAGGCCTCAAGTTGATTTCGGGTCGACAACATCTCATAATAAAGGCGGTTTAACCTATGGGTCTTAAGGGGATCTGACATGGCTTTCGGTAATGAAAAAACTAGGATAGTTGATGGAAAGTCAATAGCTACTGAAGGTCTTTATTTTGTTTTTAGAGTTAATAACTCTAAAATAAAACTTGCTACTAGTAGGACAAATCTTTCTGATGAGACTTATGTTACTCTTACAGAAGATACAACTGTAACGAAAAATAGAATAGAACCATATGACTTTAGATTTAAAGTTTTACAATCGCAAAATATTTTAAGAGAGGTTGCTCTTCCTAAAGATGATAACGAAGAATTAGTTTCAACTAATCCAGGATTTACTGGAATTCTTATAAATGGTGTTCAAGTTTTAAATTATAAATCTGGTGATGTTATTAAATATGGGCAAATTAATGAAATTGAGGTTGCTAGTCCTGGATCTGATTATGATGTAATTAATCCACCATTGGTTCATATCAAAGATAATGTAGGAACTGGTGCTACTGCTTATTCAGCAGTTGAGGGATCTTTATCTGAACTTAGACTTCTTGATAGTGGTTTTGATTATGAGGAAACTCCTGTTATAACTGTTAGTGGAGGTAATGGTTCGGGAGCAGATGTTTCTGTAAATATGAAACTGATTAGTCATTCAGTAGATTTCTTTGCTGATGCTAATATTCATGGTGGTCAAACTTCTTCTTGGGTTAATCTTACAGATAATACTATTGGATTTAATACTTACCATAAATTTAGAAATGCTGAAAAAGTAATTTACCAAACCAAGGGGCAGACTCCAATTGGTGGAATAACTACTAATTCTCAGTATTTCGTTTATCCTGTAAACAATAGTACAGTAAAACTTTATTCAAAAGAGAATGATGCTTTTGCGGGTATTAATACTATTTCTCTAACATCACATGGTGTTGGTAAACAATCTCTTAGAGCAATTAATAAAAAGTCTGTAGTTGATAATATTAATGTAATCAATAGTGGATCGGGATATGCAAATAAACAAAGAAGTACTCCTACAGAGGCAGGAAGTGGAATTAATACCTCAGTAGATTATATACAAATTCCTAATCATGGATATAACTCTGGTGAGATAGTTCAATATACTGCTGAGGGGACTGCTCTTGGTGGACTTACTAGTGGATCTGATTATTATCTAACCGCTATTAATAAGAATAAATTCAAGTTATCTCAAATAGGAGCAGGGTCTACTGTAAAAACATTTTTCTATGATACAAAGCAATATATTGATTTTACCTCAATTGGTGTAGGTACTCATTCATTTAATTATCAACCTATTACTGTTAATATAACCGGAAAAGTTGGGATTGATTCAATAGCAGGAGATACTTTCCAATGTAGAGTTCAACCTATTATTAGGGGTCATATAGATTCAGTTCATGTATCTAAAAATGGTGTAGGATATGGATCATCAGAAATTATTAATTTTGATAGACAACCTGATGTTACTTTAGTTGCAGGATCTGGTGCTGAATTAAAACCAGTTATTAATGATGGAGCAATTACTGAAGTATTAGTTCAATCTACTGGAACTCGATACAATTCTCCTCCAGACCTAACAATTACTGGTGATGGCCGAGGTGCGGTACTTACTCCTGTATTGGTAGATGGTACAATTTCATCTATTACAGTAATTGAAAAGGGTGAAGGATATACAGAGGCAGCTACTAGTATACAAGTTATTGTTCCGGGAGCAGGTGCAGAATTTAGAGCAGATATTCAAAATTGGAGATTAAATTTATTCCAGAGGCATATTGATAATTTTAGTACTGATGATGGAATTATTGCTGATCAATTTAATATAGACAGAGGACTTCAGTATGCTCATTTGTATGCTCCTAGAAAACTAAGAGAAGCAGTATTTGGAACTGATTTAGATGGAAATACTTTATATGGTGCTAGTGATTTAAAGAGAGTTAATAGTCAAGAAGTTGCTTCCACAGACCATTCACCAATAATTGGTTGGGCATATGATGGAAATCCCATTTATGGACCTTATGGGTATTCTAATCAGACTGGTGGTGTAGTAGCACAAATGAAGTCTGGTTATAGTGTTGATTTAAAGGCAAGTAGACCACCTCAAAATCAATTCCCAGTAGGATTCTTTATTGAAGATTATTCTTATACGAAAGTAGCGGATCAGGCAACACTTGATGAGAATAATGGAAGATTCTGTATAACCCCAGAATATCCAAATGGTATATATGCATATTTTACAACTATTGAAGAAGGAAATGCAGATTCTTCAGGACCTTTTGCTGGATATAAGAGACCAAAATTCCCCTTCTTAGTTGGTGAAAACTTTAAATCGACTCCTAATAAATTTAATTTTAGTTCTTATTCTAATCAAGAGCAATATTTATTAAATAAATCCGAATGGTCTAGAAATACTTATTTTTATAATCTTATTGAAGGTACTTTAGAATATGAATATGTTTATATTCCTGACGATTTAAAACAGACTATTGATATTAGATCATCAAAACCAGGCATTATTGATAAAATAGGAATCACTACATCAGGTGATCTCTATCAGGTTGGAGATAAAGTAGTATTTGATAATACAGGTACTCAAGGAAATAGAGCATCTGCTAAGGTTTCTTGGATTGATGGTAAAGCATTAAGTAATATAAGTGTTGCAACTAGTACTATAACTGGTGTAGAAGTTTATCCAGGAGAACAAAAAGGTGAGTATATTCTTTGGTCTGATAAACCCCATCAATATAAACATAATGATTTAATTACAGTTTCTGGATTATCTACAACATCTTCGAAAATTGGTGGTACTTATAAAGTAGGAATTACAACTGATACTTTTTCATTAACTGGTGTTGGATCTACACCTACTGGAATTGGATCTGATGGAGTAACTGGAATAGTTACTTACTTTAATGTAAATGGTCTTCTTCAGTATCCTCATATTAAGGTAAATGATATCCTTAGTATTAATTCAGAGAAAATTCAAGTTTTAAATGTTGAACCAGAATTTTCAAGAATTAGGGCTCTTAGGGCAGTTGAAGGTACTGCAGGAGCAGCGCATACCGTAACTACAGTTCTTTATGAAAATCCAAGAAAATTAATTGTAAATGCTGGATTTAATACAACTTATGACTGTAAGGTAAATACTCAAATTTATTTTAATCCAAATGAATCTGTTGCATTAGGAACTGCTTCTGGTGTTGGTATTGGTACAACAATTCAATTCTATTCACAACCAGGATATCCAAATCCAATTGGTGCTGGAGAAACACAAGTCTTTATTCCAACAAAATCAATTTGGATTAAGGATCATGGTTTAAAAACTGGTGATCAATTAACATATTCTCCTAATAGAGGATCAGGTCTTGATGTTCAGGATGGTCTTGGTGGTATATCAACATTAACTGATGGACAAACTTTATATGCGTGGAAGGTTAGTGATAATTTAATCGGTCTTTCAACAGTTAGGGTTGGATTGAATACTGCAGGTAGCGGAATAATTGGTATTGGATCAACATTTAAACAATCTTCAGTTTTATTATTCTCAGGTATTGGTACTGGTACTTGGCATAGTTTGAAAACAAATTATACTCCAATTACCGCACAAGTCAGTAGAAATTTAGTAACGGTATCTACGGGAAGTAGTCATGGATTAGAGAGTGGTGATACTGTGGATATTGATGTAAGTCCAGGTAATATTTCCACTACATTTACTGTTAAGTATAATGATTATAATAGGGTAATTATAGTTGACTCTAAAGATTTTGTTGCAGGTGGAGTAAATACCACAACAAATTCTCTTACTCTTACAAATCATGGTTTAGTAACAGGGCAAAAGATTATCCATACTGCATCTATTCCATCTGGAGGTCTTTCAAATAATGGAATTTATTATGTGGTTAAAATTGATGATAATACTATAAAATTATCTAATAATTCTTATAATTCTAATTTACTGAAACCAGTCATTGTTGGAATTACTAGCACTTCAGCAGGAACAATTAATCCAGTAAATCCACCAGTAAAAGTAAATAAAAATCAAAATGCTATTTTTGATCTTTCTGATTCTTCGCTAGGTTATATAAGTCAAGGTACAAATTATCCTGCATTTGAATTTAATCTTTATAGTGATAAAAATCTTTTAAAGATATGGGATACTAATAAACTTACTAAGAATTTTAATGTTGTAAGATCTGGTAGTCCTGGAGTAGATTCAGATGCTAAAGTTACGGTAACTATTAATGATGATACTCCTAAAGAATTATATTACTCTCTAGATCCTTTATACGAAGGAACTCTCCCTCCTGTTAAAGAACAAATTGTTAGAAATGATAATGTTATTGATGCAAATGAAGTACAAACGGTAGAAAGTGAGTATAACGGAAAACAAACTATTTCTGTAGGAGCAACAAATTCGTTTACTTATAGTATAACGAAATTACCTGAAAAGGGATCTTATATTTCTACAGATTCTGATCTTAAATATAGAACCTCTTCTGCAAGTGCATTTGGTCCTATATCAGAGTTTGAAATATTCGATGGTGGTCAAAATTATTATTCTCTTCCAGGAATTACTACTGTTAATTCTGGATATGGTAAAAATGCTGTTCTTGAGATTTCTAGTAATGATATAGGAAAGATTGGAAAAGTAAAAATTAATAATATTGGATATAATTTCCCTTCAGATAACACTTTAAGACCTAGTGTTGCATTACCTCAAATTGTTACAATAGATAAGTTAGCTAAGATTAATTCTATTGGAATATCTTCAGTTGGAAGAGGATATTCTGTAGCACCAACACTTTTAGTATTTGATGGAGTAACTAATAAGAGAGATGAAGATATTAAACTTGAATATAAACTTGGAGATTCTAATGTAACTATTCTTAGAGAATCTAAAGGGATTAGTAATGTCCCACCAGTTATTCTTCCTACAGATAATACCAATGGAGTAGGAATTCATACAGTTGGATTTAATACTACTACTAAAGATGTATCAGTTACTTTATCTGTTGGATTTAGTACTGAAGGTAGTTTCCCATTTGAGGTTGGAGATAAGGTATTAATTGAGAATATTAGTGTTGGAGTTGGTACAACTGCACGAGGATATAATTCAGCAGAATATAATTATAGTCTATTTGAATTAACAGAGGTTGATTCGAATATTGGTGGTCTTGGAATTGTTACTTATAGTCTATACAATTATTATAAAGATTTAAATCCTGCAGTAACTCCAGGTCAATTTGATTCTTCTAATTCTGTAGGAAGGATTATACCAGAAAAATATTTCCCAATATTTAATCCTAAATTGGGTGTTAATGATTATCTTGAAGGAGAGACTGTTACATCAAATTCTGCTACTGGTAGTGTTGAATCTTGGAATAAAAAACTTGGATTATTAAAAATATCTTCTGGGGACGATTTTGCAGTTGATGATATTATTAGTGGTAAAACTTCAGGAACTAGAGGAATTGCTTCTTCTATAACATCATATAATTCTGATATGGAATTAGGACCTTATTCTAAAGTAGAAAAAGGATGGGAAACTGATTCTGGTGTTCTTAATGCTAATATGCAAAGAATACAAGATAGTTTGTATTATCAAAACTTCTCATATGCATTAAGATCTAAAGTTTCTATGGAGACTTGGGATGATGCAGTAAGTACATTAAACCATGCTTTAGGATATGTAAAATTCTCTGATATGCAGGTTGATTCATTGAATGAGAATTCGATGTCTGTTGGTTTATCTACTGATGTAACATCATATGATATTGTTAGTGATTTAGTTGGTTTTGGTAATTTAAATACCGTACATGATTTTGATTTAGTAACAGAGAATTCTTTAAATGTAGGATCAAGAGTAATTTCTAATGAAATAATATTTTCCAATAGAATCCTCTTTGACTATGATGAATCTGTTGGTAACCGTGTTCTTGCTATTGATGATATGAGTGGATCATTCAATAGTAATCCAAGATCGACTCCATTTAGTATTGCAGCAGAATTTGATCTTGATACAGCGAGAGCAATAAAATATATTTTATTGGTTAAGGACAGAAGATATATTCAACAAAGGATGCTTCAGGTTGTTGATGTAGTTCATAATAATTCTGATATCTATCTTCAGCAATATGGTAGGATAGAAAGTGTTTATAATTTAGGATCATTTGATGCTAATATTCTTGGAAGTAATGGAAGATTACTTTGGTATCCAATAGATTATAAAGTTAATGATTATGATATTACTGCTATTTCTTACCATATAGATGATGAATTATTGAGTGTAGGTAGTACAAGTTTGGGTGTTACAAAAATAGATTCTACTAGTACTAATGTTGCTACTGCAACTACAACTGGAACTACTATTGTAAGTATTGGTGTTACATATCGTTCTTCTAAGATATTAGTTAATATTACTGGGGATAATTCAATAACAAGTGGTGGAGAATTTGAATTTGAAGAAATGAATCTCATTCATGACGGAACAACTGTTGATGTGTCAGAATGGGGTAATCTTCTTACTGAAGTTGGAACTAGTGATGATGCAGGAGCAGGTCTTGGAACTTATTCTGCTTATATTGATGGAGATAATGTAAAAGTTGATTGGTTCCCCAGTCAGACACATGCTGGAATTGGAACTACTGCAGTTGTTAATACTATTCAAGTATCAATGGCAGCAACTGGTAGTTTGGGTGCTCAAGGAACAATTGATTTGAAACATGGAAGATTCCAATCAACTCCAACTGGAATAGCATCTACAACATCTCCATCAGTAAATGTAATTGGTGAATATGTCACCCAATCTTCTTCTACTGTAGATGGGTATGATGCTGCTTATTTTGTAATACAACTTACTGATACAAATCAGACAGGTACATCTGAAATGTTTGAAGGTCTTGTTCTTGATGATTATCGTCTTGATACTGATTCAGGAGATAGTTACGAAACTTGGTATGGAGAGGTAGGTACTTCTGGAATAGGAACTGTAGGAACCAGAGTAGTTTCTGATAGTAATGCTGGAGTTGCAACTGTACAATTATTATGTACTCCTACTGCTAATATTGCGGTTCAAGCTGATGTTTATATGAATGCAATAAAAGTTACTGATGATAATAAGGATAATATTTCCTTTAATAATTCATCTATAATGACTGAGTATGGTTTATATGAAGGGACTGAAAATAGCACTAAGAAGGCATTTATGCTAACGCATAATACTGAGAGGATTTTTGAAAGAAGTTTTGAAGGAGATAATTCTGATATTGTAGATGTTACTAATAATACAATTAAGATTCCAAATCACTTCTTTGTTACTGGTGAAAAAATTAGTTATGTTCATGAAGGAGAAGGTACTGTTGGTGCAGTTGGAATTGCTACAACTGACGGATTTGTTGGAATAGGATCAACATCTCTTTTACCTTCTCATGCATTTGTTGTTAAGATTAACGATGATAAGATTAAATTAGCAACAACTGCTCAAAATGCTTTATTAAGACTTCCCGAATCTTTAGATATTACTAGTGTTGGTATTGGTACTTCTCATAGATTTGTTTCTACAAATCCAAATGCAAAAGTCATATTAAGTTTAGATAATATTATTCAGTCACCTGTTGTATCAACTGCAGTAACAACTACTCTTGCAAAAGAAATGTTTACTACTGATGATCTTTGTTTCTTTACTGGAATTACTTCCTTTAGTGGTTCTGATTTATTCAAAGTTAATGATGAGATAATGAAGATTGAATCTGTTGGTGTTGGTAGTACTAATAGATTTAGAATTAAGAGAAAATGGTTGGGAACTAATCTTGCAGGGCACTCTACTGGAGCACTAGTAACAAAAGTTCAGGGTAGTTACAATATTATTGATAATGTACTTAACTTTGCAGAACCTCCTTATGGAAATATACCATTAAGTAGTACTACAAATCCACCAGATTCTAGAGATTGGGTAGGAGTTGCTACCGGGTCTAACTTTAGTGGAAGGGTGTTCTTGCGTTCTGGAATTGAAAATGCATCTAACGAAACTTATTATAATAATAATATTTTTGAGGATATTAGTAGTGAATTTAATGGGGTTGAGAGTAGTTTTGATTTAATAGTTGGTGGAGGTAATACAACTGGAATTGCAACAGAAAATGCTGTAATTTTAATTAATGATGTATTCCAAGGACCAGTTTCAAATTATAATATGGGTGAATTAGCTGGTGTTACTACAGTAACCTTCACAGGAACAGCATCTTCTGTTTCTAGTGATGTTAATTTATCAACTTTACCTATTGGTGGTGTTATTCTATCTCTTGGATCAACTGAAGGTCATGGATATCAACCTTTAGTTGCTGCAGGTGGTACAGCAGTTGTTTCTACAGCAGGGACTGTTGCTTCGGTCAGTATTGGATATAGTGGATCGGGATATAGATCTGGTATTGGGCAAACAGTTAATGTTGGTGTAGGAACTACAAGTTTGACCACTCCTAATACACAATGGGTTGGTACTGCTACTATTGGATCCAATGGTACATTAACAGGAGTAGCAATTACAATTTCTAAGGGTGGATATAGTCAAACAGTTCCACCATTTGTTGTTATAGATTCTCCACTTTCATATACTAATATTCCTTTAGAATATAGTTCTGAAAGTGTATCTGGAGTTGGAACTAATGCAACGGTTGATATTGTAGTAGGTCAAGGATCAAGTGTAATTGACTTCTCAATTAATTGTAGTGGAAGTGCTTACCGTGAGGGTGAAATTCTAACAATTCCTTATGGTGGTACAACTGGTATTCAAACTGATACAAGTACTTATTATAATGAATTCCAACTTACAGTCGATGAACAGTTTAGCGATAAGTTTAGTGGATGGTCAATCGGTGAATTAGAAAATCTTGATGATTGGGATAGTTTATTTGATGGCGAGACTCTTACTTTCCCATTAAAGAGATCGGGAAGTTTACTTTCTATTAGAACATCTAAGGGATCTAAAATTGATATTGAGCAAGTTGTTCTTATCTTTATTAATGATATCCTTCAAGTTCCAAATAGAGGTTATACATTTGAAGGTGGTAGTGTTATCACTATGACAGAGGCACCTAAAGTTGGAGATACATCTAAGGTTCTTTTCTATAAGGGAAGTGGTAGTGCTGATGTTATTTCTAAAGAGATTTTAGAGACTGTTAAGAGGGGTGATGATTTAACCATAGAAAATGGATCTCAACCATATTACTTAAAAGAAACGGTGAGAGGAGTTTCCACTGTAACATCAACAAGTACAGTAGAAACAGTTCCTTATTTTGGTCCTGGAAATACTCAGGATGAGAATCTTGAAAGACCTGTTATTTGGACTAGACAAACTGAGGACAAGATTATTAATGAAGAGATGGTAGGAAAAGATAGAGAATTATATAATGCTCAAGTTAATCCTGCTGCATATCTTATTAAATCAGTTGGTATTGGTTCAACAGTATTTTATGTGGATAGTGTAAGACCATTTTTTGATCCTGATAATGAAATTGTAGATGCAACAGTACGTGGGACTCGTCAGAATAATATAACTATTATTTCTCAAGATTCTAAAGTTGGTGCTGTTGCAACATGCCTTGTAACAAATGCTGGTATTGTTACATCAGTCGATATCACTGATGGTGGTGGTGGATATACTGCTGCTCCAAGTGTAATATTTGGACAGACTGGTATTGGAACTACAGCAACAGGAAGATCATTTATTAATCCTGTTGGTGTGGTTACTGGAATTGAAATTCTTGATGGTGGAACTGAGTATTTACAGACAAACGTACCAACATGTCTTATTACACCACCTAAAGCAATTGCTGAAGCAGATGAAGTTGGTTCTTATCATGGTGATGATGGAATTGTTGTTGGATTTGGAACTGAAGGTGCTGAAGCATCTGTAGATAAGAGTTTGATCTTTGATATTCATATTCCATATGGTTCCTTTATGAGAAATGCAAGTCTTGTTGGAACTGCTGTTACTTTAAGTGGTATTAGTACAGGTGATTATTTTGTTATTAAGAATACATATGTTGGATTTGCTGATACTACTCTTAAATCCCTAGATATTGCTGGTGATGTTATTGGTATTGGAACAGACTTTGTTGACAACATTTATCAAGTAGATACTGTTACAAACCATATAACGGACGGTGTTGTTGGTCTTGGAACAACTACGTTTAGAAGAGTTACTGCTAAAATTGCTGGTATATCTACTATAACGTTTGCTTCTACTAGAGCAGGATTTGGTAGTGAAAGTTTAGATTTTGCTTCTGCTGGTCAAGGTGCAGGTTCAGGATGGAGTGGAGCATTTACAACTTCCTTCTATCTTGGTGACTTTAGTTGGGGTAAAATTAACCTTGTTTCTAGAACTGAATCTAATGAATATACTGCATGGACTCGAAATGCTATATCAGGTTTGAGTACTACGCCAATTGTTCAGCGTACTAAAGCATTGAAATCCAAATCATATGATGGCCAAATCATCTAAATAACTTAAAATAGTATTATCTATAAATGGCATACGTAGGATTAGATACTGGAACTGCAGCAAATGCTGGGGATGGTAGTACCCTTCGAGCGGGTGGTAATATTGTTAATGCCAATTTTAAAGAAATTTATAACTATTTTGGTGATGGGTCTACTTTAAGTTTTAGTGGTGGTAATTGGATAGAGGTTAATACTGGAATTAATACACTTTCTAATGTTGGTATTGCAACTACAAACCCTACAGATCCTTTAACTGTTCTTGGTGCTGCTAATATTTCAGGTGTAGTTACTGCTTCTCGTTTTATTGGAATTGGTAGTTTTAGTGATGTAGTTGTATCTGGTGCTTCTACCGTTAATGGTAACTTGTATGTTGGTGCTGGTGCTACTGTATATTCTAGTACTGGTATTATAAGTGCCACAAGATACTTTGGTGATGGATCTGCATTACTTGGTGTTTCTGGTGGATTAGGAACTGCATTAAGTGATGATAGTAGTAGTGCATTGAGTAAAATGTACTATGTGGATAAAATATTAGGTGTTGGTGCAACTATTACTGTTGATCCTCCTAGTTCCTCAACAATTGCATTTACTAACTATCCAACTATTGAAGTTGATAGTACTTATGATTTAATTATAGCAGATGGTGATGATTTTATTCCAGATATTCTTGGAATAGGAACTACTGGAATGGGATCCCTCACTGGTACTGGAGGGATGGTTCGAGCAGATAGTTATACCAGTAGAGCAGGTGATGCTCCTACATTCCCTAAGGGTGTAATACTTACTGGAATTAGTACTGTTGGTATTCTAACTGGTGGTACTTCCGCAACATTTAGTGGTGTTGTAACTGCGACTACTTTTGTTGGTAATTTAACTGGTAATACTACAGGAACTGCATCTACCGCGACTGCGGCTGCAAATGCGTATGGGATAACAGGAACACCGAATATAACTGTCGATTTACTTACTGCTAATGATGTTGTTGTTGGAGGAGCACTCACCATTACAGGTAATCTTACCGTGGATGGGACCCAAACTATAGTTAATACTGAGACTCTTGATGTTGCTGATAAGACAGTAGGACTTGGTTCAACCAGTGCTGCAACCAATACTACTGCTTCTGGTGCTGGTATAGAGATTTACGCAAGTTCTGCTACAGCAAATAATAATAAAACACTTCTATGGCAAAATAATAGTGGATGTTTTGAACCAAGTGAACCCTTTAAATTTAAAGGTGTAAGTGAGACAGTTAGTGCTGCTACAACATATTTGGATGCAAGTTCTAATGTTGTATTAGAAATGGATCTTGCTGCAGCAACAGTTTATACTTATACGATGCCATCTGTTTGGTCATCTGGTAGAGGATCTAATATTGGTATTGTATCCTTTAAAAATCTGCCAGCAGATGCTGCAAGTGGTACTACAGTAACTCTTATTACTACACAAGGAGCAGCACATGGAGGTGGTACTGGATATGCTAACACAGTATCTTCTAATGGTATTGGTGCAACTTGTACGATTATTCCACGAGAAAGTGGTAGTGCTATTGCAGGTATTTCAACTGCAGGAAAATCTGGTGGAACTGGATTGTCACAACCTCCTGTCGGACTAACTACTGTAGTATTATCAGCTGGTAAAGATGCCGTTGATTTTATTTCATTCTTTATTCATTATAATGGTAATACAAATACTACATTAAGTAATTACAAGGTTTATGTTACTAAGAATGGTGGATTTGGATTTGGTG
>PVBE010340529.1_pt1 | contig 12527 bp, 10 predicted proteins | sample 1631181 | NCBI WGS metagenome assembly PVBE01 (sample SAMN08397723, study PRJNA350692) | Marine metagenome, whole genome shotgun sequencing project. | isolation source: water | place: Pacific Ocean | collected 2012-04 | reverse complement strand
CCCAGGTCTCCAGCGTGCTGAACCAGTTCTTCGCCGTGTTCGTCAACCGCTCCCTGATCGACGAGTCCTTCGGCGGCGGCGAGGCGGAGGCGTTCTTCGTCACCACCGTCGACGGCTCGAAGCAGGCCACGGACACAGCGGCGAAGGGGATCGAGTCGACGCTGCTGGAGCGCGGTGTGCAAGCCGATTCGATAGAGAAGATCATCGACGCTGCCACCGGGCAATCGATGGCCTTCCAGTTGCTGTTCGAAGGCTTCATGGGGCTGGGGCTGATCGTGGGAATTGCCGCGCTGGGCGTGATCGCGTTCCGCACGGTGGTCGAGCGGCGGCAGCAGATCGGCATGCTGCGGGCCATCGGCTACACCCGGCGGCTGATCGGCCTCTCGTTCTTCCTAGAGTCCTCGTTCATCGCCGTGACCGGGATCCTGATGGGCGTGCTGCTCGGGTCCGCGCTCTCGTACAACCTGCTCACCAGCCCGGAGTTCACCGACGGCGTGGAAATCGACTTCCAGGTGCCGTGGCTGCGCCTGGCGCTGATCGGCGGCGTCGCCTACGGAGCGAGTGCGCTGATGACGCTGATCCCGTCGCGCTCCGCCTCCCACGTGGTGCCCGCCGAGGCGCTGCGCTACGAGTAGCCTGCAAGCGACCCCCGAGCGACCACGCCCGGCACGCGCCGCAGCCCAAGCATCGCGCAGGCCGAGCATCGCGCTCGGTCCGCCCGCCAGGAAAGCTCGGCGCGGCCGGGCCATCCGAGTCGTCCCATCCGGGGCGTCGGGCGGGGCGGGCTACGGCCGGCGTGACGTCTCCGGCGACGCCGGACGGGGAGCGTCCCGCGCCTCCAGCTGCTCGCGCAGGCGCCGCAACTTCCAGGTCGCTTCCAGATCGCGTTCACTGATCTCGTGCACCCAGCGCTCCAGTGGGACGCGGCCCCGATAAAGGTGCTGGCCCGCGTGCTCCCACCCGGCGCCCGCCTCGCGCAGCGTCCACATCAACTCGTCACGTAGCGTGGCGAAGGCGCTCAGCAGTTTGCCGATGCGTTGCGAGCGGTAGTCGCGCTCCGCCGGCCCGTGGAGCGCCCGCCGCTCCTCGATGCGCGCGCCGTCGCGGCTAATGATCGCCTTCACCGCGCGTAGGTCCTCGCGCTCGCTGTCGCGCAGGAAGCCGACGATCTCCTTCGCGCACCACTCGTCGTCGGCCGGCCGCCAGTTGAGCTCGCGTTCGTCAAGGCCGAGCAGCAGGCCGCCGACTTGCTCCGCCACCTCGCGCAGCGCCTTCAGCAGGTAGCGCTGCCCGGAGCCGTACTGCCGACCGTAGTAACCGTAGTACTGCACCGCACCATGGTCCGGCGGCGGCGATCGGCCTGTCAATCTGGCGCCGGCCGCACGGCGACACTACCATCGGCCAGACCATCGACCAGTCGGGAGGTGCGCGAATGGCGACGGAGCCAACGCCTGAGATCGGACTGATCGACGTGGTGCAGACGTCGGCGGATGACGTGGCGGAAACCGTGCGCTTCTACCGCGACGTGCTGGGCGCGGTGGTGCAGCGGGAAAGCGAGGAGTGGTCGCGCCTGCGCCTCGGCGGCGTCGACATCGGCATCCGCAAGACGCCGGCAACGATCGCGGGCTGGATGCCAGTGTTCCGCGTCGCCGATATCGCCGCCGTGAAGGCCGCCCTGGAGGCGGCTGGGCAGCCGATCCTGCGCGACTACCACGACATCCCCGGCGGCGTGATGCTGGCCTTCGCCGACCCCGCGGGCAACGCGGTGCAGATTGTGCAACTGGGGATCGCCGAGGAGCAACTGAAGTAGCCCCGCGCGCAGGCCTGGTCCGGACGTCTGGTCCGGAAGTGCGGCCCGGCTGCGCCGGCGGCCAGGGTCTGGCAAGACTCGAAGATGAGGGGCATGATATCCGCCACCGGGCTACTGTGGATGGCGCTGCGGATGGCGGTCGGCGGAGCGGAGAGCGATCCCCTGGGCCCCCAACCGTCCCCGGCCGGGAGTGCACTTGTGACAACCGCTCCCGTCGACGAATGGAGGCACGCGCGTGCCTGAGTCGACAGCTCCCCGCAGAGGAATCCGTCCGCCACTGCGCGACGTAACTCAGATGGAGGCCTCGGACGCGGCTCAAGCCGCATCCGACTCGCCGGCCGACGAGGAGTTGATGGCCCGTCTCGCCGATGGTGAGATCGAGGCGCTTGAACAGCTCTACGACCGTTACTCCTCGCTTGTGTTCTCGGTCGGCGTGCGGGTCCTCAGCGATCGCCAGCTGGCGGAGGATGTCGCGCAGGACGTGTTTCTGCGTCTGTGGCGCCGGCCATGGTCCTACGATCCCGAGCGGGGACGCTTCCGAAGCTGGCTGATGTCGGTAACGCGCAACCGCGCCATCGACGAGCGGCGGCGCGTCGTACGGCGTCTGCGGTCGGAGGAGCGATCCGACGATCCGCCGCCGGAGCTGAAGTCGCCGGACCGCTTCCACGACCCGCAGCTGGAGGTGGTGCTGGCGGAGGAGCGTCGCGCGGTGTTGCAGGTGATGACGCGGCTGCCGCCGGCGCAGCGAGAGGTGATCGAACTCGCCTACTTCGGTGGGCTGACCCAGGCCGAAATCGCGGCGCGATCCGGGGAGCCGCTGGGCACGGTGAAGACGCGCATCCGCCTGGGGATGAAGAAACTGCGCGAGGCGCTGAAGGATCTGCGGACGGAGGACCGGTCGTGAAGGTCGAGGAGCGCGAAGAGCTGCTGACCGCGTACGCGCTGGGCACGCTGAGCGAGCCGGACGCCGCCGCCGTGCGAGACCTGGTGCGTTCCGACCCGGCGGCCGCCTCGGAGCTCGCCGGCTACCACGACATCGTGGACCTGATCGCGCTGTCGGTGCCGCTGCGGCGGGCCGATCCCGCGCTGCGGGCACGGGTGCTGGCGGCGGCGCACCGCGAGCGCCGCGCCGCCGGCTCGCGGCGCCTGTCCCTGCGCCGGCTGCTGCCGTGGACCGCCGCGGCGGCCGTGATCGCGCTGGCGCTCGGCTGGGGAGCCAACCTGCAACAGGAGATGCGCGCGCTGCACCGCGACAACGCGGCGCTGACGGCCGTGGTGGAGGCGGATGCGAAGCAACTCCAGGCGCTGATGACGGTGGACGGCGACGTCAGTTCGCAGGCGCTGCGCCTTCAGCTGGAGTCGTCCACCGCCGAGCTGCAGGCGGCCCTGGCGGTGAGCATCGCGCCCGACGTGCGCGCCTCCCCGCTGCACCCCACGGTCGCCGGCCACGGGGCTGGCGGTCACTTCCTGTGGAGCGCCGACACCGGCGCCGGCTGGCTGACCGCATATGACCTCCCGCTGCTTCCGCTGGGAGATACCTACCAGGTGTGGCTGGACGACGGCGAAAGCATCGTGCCGGCCGGGATCTTCGTTCCCGACGACAGCGGCCGTGCGGAGCTGGTGGTGCGGCCGGAGAGCGCGATCCGCCCGCTGCACATCCTGATTGTGGTCGGCCTCGGGGGTGAACTGGCGACGGTAGCCTCACCGCTGGTGCTGGAAGGCCCAATCGCCCGCTAGCTCGATCGCCCCGTAGTTCGCGCGCTCGTTCGCGCCGTCGTTCGCGCTGTAGCGCCTGCCTGGCCATTCGCGACGCCGGGTCCGTCAGGTTCAGCCGTCCGGTTGGTCCGTCGAGCTCATCCGTCAGATTCAGGGACGCACCGTCCGCGAGCGGCCAGCGATGCCCAGGAATTCGTCCTCCCAGCGCAGTATCTCCTCCACCAACTCGCGCGTGACGCCCTCGGCGCTGATCGGGACGCCCTCCTGCTCCAGCCGCGGGATCAGGCGCCGGGACATGTCGCCGTGATCCATCTCCGGATCGTTCTGCTCCGTGCGGACAGCGGCTTCGTGCTCCATCACCATATCGATGAGCTCGGCCGGGACGAAGCCGCCCAGCTCCTCGTTCAGTTGCTCCGCGATCCAGTTGGCGCATTCCGCGGACAGCTGCTCGTCAAGGGCCATGCCGCTGATGCTAGGCGACGGCGTGCGGCCGGGGCAAACGTGGCGGGACGCTCGGCGCTGCGAGTGCATGGCCGTATGCGTCACAGGGTCGCGTCACCGGGCTACGTCGCGGAGTCGGGTCAGAGCGTCGCGTCGGAGGGTTGCGTCAGAATGCAGCACCGGCCGCCGGGCAGGGCGGGCGCAGGCGCGGGACACCGCCGAGCGGGAGGCGCGCCACCTTCACGTTGCCGGAAGGGTTACGGCCGTCTGCTATACTGGCTACCTTCCACAACGGCTTTGTTTACTCATGGTGTCCGGCGTGGCGCACGTTTGATCGGTGGCGGCATGGCGTTCGGCGGCGGCGGAATGGGCGGTGGTCCCGGCATGGGCGGGCCGGGGATGGCTGGCAGCGCCAGGCCGTCGTTGAGAAACGCCTTCGTGTCGTTGAAGAACCGCAACTTCCGCCTGCTCTGGTTCTCGATGATCGGCTCCTTCATCGGGATGTCGATGCAGATGATCGCCCGTGGCTGGCTGGCGTTCGAACTGACCGGCAGCTTCGCGATGGTCGGCGTGATCAGCATCGCCTGGGGCCTCCCGATGCTGATGTTCTCGCTGCCGGGCGGCGCCATTGCCGACCGCATGGAGCGCCGCGACCTAGTGCTGTTCTCACAGCTGGGGACCGGCCTGCTGGCGCTGATCATGGCGGTCCTGATCACCATCGGCCAGATGAATATCCCGATCCTGTTCGCGATGGGCCTGATCCAGGGCGTGATCTTCGCCTTCAACATGCCGGCGCGGCAGGCGCTGATCGCCGAAATCGTCCCCCCGGGCGAGCTGATGAACGCGATCGCGCTCAACAACGCCGGCATGAACGTCACCCGCATCCTGGGCCCAGCGGCGGCGGGCGTAATGATCGGGCTGTGGGGCGTCGAGTCCGCGTACTACGCCCAGGCGGCGATGTACCTGTTCACGCTCGTATACGTGGTGATGCTTCCGCGCAGCGGGTCGCACCTGCTGGGCGCCGAGGCGCGCGGGAGCATGATCTCCGAGATCGGCGTCGGCCTGCGCTACGTTGCGGGACAGCGGACGTTGCTGATGCTGATACTGATGGCGCTCGTGCCGACGATGCTGGGCATGCCCTACATGATGCTGCTGCCGGGGCTGGCAGTGAAGGAACTGGGCCTCCCGGCGGACGGCTACGGGTTCCTGATCACCGTGAGTGGCGTCGGCGCCCTCGCCGGATCGCTCATAGTCGCGTCGATGACCGCGTTCCCCCGCAAGGCGTTGCTGCAGACGGGCACCGGCATCGGCTTCGGGGCCGGGCTGTTCGCGCTGGGGATGGCGACGGTCGCCTTCGGCTATACCGGAGCGCTGATCTCGATCGCGGTACTGGGCCTCTTCTCGAACATGTACATGACGCTGAACAACACGATGATCATGACCGAGACGCGGCCCGAATTCTACGGCCGGATCATGAGCATCTACATGCTCACTTTCAGCGTGTTCCCATTCATGTCGTATCCCCTGGGTATCCTCGCCGACCACATCACCGCCACCACCACGTTTTCGATCCTGGGCGTGGGGATCATCGCCTTCATCGTGCTCGCGTTCTTCGTCAACCCCCGCTTCGTATTCCGACGATCGACCGACATGCCCGCGGGGACCGCCGGGCCCATGGGTGCGATGGGCACGGGAGGCCCTCCCGGACGCAATGGCCCCGGCCCAGGCCGGGAGCCCGCCACACAGCAGCCTGCGAATGGGCGGTCAAAGGCCTCACCGCAAACGGTGCCCGCCGTCCCGTTCGCCGCCGCAGCCGCGAACGGCCCCTCCTCCACCAATGGCGGCGCCTCCGGTGGCCGGCCCGCCACGCCGGCTCCGCAGCCCGCGGCCGACGCCGTGGCGACGTCGGCGCCGCCAATCCTCACGCCTGTGGGCGGTTCCGCGGGCGCGTCCACGGGAACGGCTCGCCGCGACTACATGGGCAACGAACCGCCGGCGCCGGCGCCGGACTACACGCGTGCCCCAGACATGCCTGCGTCAGAGGAACGGCAGCCGGTCGAGAGTTCCGCCGACGCGGACCCGACGGCGCGGCGAGGGCCGGGCTCGATGAGCGACTATGGCCTGGGCGGGAACGGTGGCGCCGAGGATGCGCCGTCCGGGCGAGAGACCGCCGGATACGGGCTGGAAGACGAGCCGCTCCCGGACCCGCCAGCGGACGACGTGCCCGGCGACCGGGAGTCTCCCGCCGCAGAACAAGCGCCGGCTTCCTTCGCGAATGGCGACGTCCCGACCGACGCGACGGCGCCCGGAACCCGCGCCGAGCGGCTGGCGCCCGGGGCCGTGATCGACGCCAACCACGAAGCCGATCCAAGCACTGAGCGCGAAGACGAGCCCGCAATCGCCCGCGCCGCTCCGGCGGAGCGCGTGGAACTTCCGGGGCCACCCTCACCGCGCAGCGCGGGGGCGCTGCAACGCGTTGTGATCGCCGCCGTGACTGCCTCGGTCGTGACGGGCGCGCTGTCCTCGCTGCTGCGGCGAGGCAAGGGGCGTCGCTGAACTGCTGGCCCGCCGCGCCCGGCCGGTCGCGGCGCTGCGCTAGCCGTCGCGCCCCAGCACGGCCATCAGTTCGCGCCACTCGGCCTGCGACATCCCGCTCGAAGCCTGATCGACATGCTCGCGGTCGAGCAGCTTGCGCAGCACGGCCAGGCCCTTCTCGGACAGCTGCGCGCCGCCGAGGCGGTAGTCCTTGAACGCCTCGTAGGTCAGCGGCACCCATTCCTGCACAATCTTCTGGGCAATTACCTCCGCGTAGGCCCGAATTTCGTATTGCGCGTGCTCGTCTGCTCGCAGGTGGAGAAAGTGCAGCAGGTTGTGAAGGTCGATCTTCCAGTACCACTGGGTATAGAAGTTGAGCGACAGGTTCATCCGCGCCAGCTCGCGGGCCAGCCCCCGGCGCTGCGGGTCCCGCACGTTGCCCCGCACGTCCTCGTTCAGCAGCTCCTCGTAGTGCTGGTGGGCGCGCTCCGCGTCTTCGCGCAGCAACTCCATGACCCGCCGCGCCTCCTCGCCGGCCAGCGGCTCGCCCTGCCCCTGGCGGTTGGCCGTGGATTGGGTGCCCAGGTGCTCCGGCTGCGGAACGTAGAACTCCCGATCCAGGAGCGAGTAGCGCGCCGAGTATTCGTTGACATTCGCCGTGCGGTGCCGGATCCACTGGCGGGCGACGAAGATCGGCAATTTCACGTGAAGCTTGATTTCGCACATCTCGAACGGCGTCGTGTGCCAGTTGCGCATCAAGTAGCGGATCAGCCCGGCGTCCTCGCGCACGCGCCGGGTCCCCTGCCCGTAGGAGACGCGTGCCGCCTGCAACACCGCCGAGTCGTCGCCCATGTAGTCAATGACCCGCACGAAGCCGTGGTCGAGCGCGGGCAGCGGCCGGAAGAGGATCTCCTCCAGCGCCTTGACGGTGACGCGCCGGGTCTCGTGCAACTCGGCGCGCGAGGCGTCGATCTCCGCCTGCTGCTCGGCGGTGAGGCGCGAGCCGCCGTTGGGGACTTCGGGCGTCATGCTTCCCCCTCAAAGCCCGGGGAACTGCGCACGGGACGGCGCCGGTGATGGCGGGGGAGACCGTTGCGCCCCGTCGGGCGCTGATGCGTGACCGTTGCGGAGCCAGTCTACAGTCTGCCGTCGGCGGCTGCCGCCATCTCGATTCGCGCGGGCGAGCGACGAGGACGGCGGGCGGCGGGCGTCAAGCTTGCTGCGGCATCCGCCCTCGGCCGGGGCCGCGGGCAGGTCCGGGAGGGCCGTCTTTGCCTTCACGCCGCGCGCGCGTATGATCCGCTCAGTCTCGCAAACGATATCGCTCCCCGTTAGCGAGCGGCCAGTTGAACTCAGACAGCTCAGACACAGCCATCGCCCCGGTCCCCGCCCGCAACGCCATGCGAGGCGGCGCGCGGCGCCTGCGCCCGCGATGACGCGCTTCGTAGTGCTGGTCGTCTTGCTGGCCGCAGCCGCGTCCGCGTTCTTCGTGGTGCCGTACTTCGACTTCGACGGCTCGTATGCCGGCGCGCTGGCCGCGATCGCGGCGCTGTCGGTCATATCCACGCTGCTGGTGATGCTGACGCGGCGACCGGGCGCGAAGTCCGAGGAGGTCACGGCCACGGGCGCTCCCGCGCTCGCGCAGCCTGCGCCCACGCCCCCGCCGGCGGCGACGACCCTGCCGCCGGAAACGCCCCGGCCGCCGGCAACGGTCGCGGTACCCGTGGCGCAGAGCGAACCCCCCGGTACGCCCGACGCGAGGCCCGGTCCACCGCCAGCCGCTGCCGGGCGGCTCGCGGGGAGATCCCGCGCCTACATGGGGGAGCAGAACGGCGCGCCCCCGAGCAGCGACTACATGCGTAAGCGGCTCGCCGAGCCCGGCGAGGCGGCGGTCGCCGCTGTCCCTCCGGCCCCGGCGGAGGCGGCGCCGCGGCAGGAGCCCACTGCGGGCGCATTCAGGCCGTTCGCCGAGCGCACCGAACATCAGGAGCACGAAGACAACGCCGAGCACGAGGCGAGCGGCGGCGGAGAACCCTCGGCACAGCCGCACAGCGAACAGCCGCAGGTCGCGCAGGCGCAGTACGAACAGCCGCTGGCCGAGCACCCGCTGGCCGAACAGCCGCGCGCCGAGCCGTCGCCGGCCGAACAGCCGCAGGCCGAGCAGCCGTTGGTCGAGCCGTCGCCGGACGAACAGCCGCAGGCCGAGCACCCGCTGGCCGAGACGTCGCCGGACGAACAGCCGCTGGTCGAGCAGCCGTTGGTCGAGTCGTCGCCGGACGAACAGCCGCAGGGCCAGCCGTCGCCGAGCGAACCGTCGCAGGCGGAAGCGTCTCGGGTCTACCCATCGGCCGGGCCACCCTCACCGCAGACCCCGGCCCCGGAGCAGCCGCCGACGTCGACGTCCGGTCCGGCGCTCTCGATCACGACCCCGCAGCCGGCGACCACTGAGCTGACCCTGAACATCGAGCGGGCAGGCCACGCCTTGCAGCGCCGGCTGCCGACGGCGCTCAACTACTACCGGCGCGAAGGCGTTTCGTCGGCGATCTGGGCCGGGGTCGCCACGTCCGTCGTCGTCACGGCGATGCTCTGGCGGCTGACACGCGACGGCCGCTCCAAGCCCTAGCTGCGCGCGGCATAGCGACGGGAGCCGTAACGGCCGCAAGATCGCCGCAGAGCCGAACGAGAGCCGCCGCCGTCCGTCGCTGCTCGCGCCCCGCTACTCCTCGTAGCGGCGGAACACGGCGCTGGCGTTCTGGCCGCCGAGGCCAAACGAGTTGGACATCACGACCCGCAGGTCGGCCGTACGCGCCTCGTTGGGGACCACGTCCAGGTCGCACTCCGGGTCCGGTGTAACGTAGTTGATGGTGGGCGGAATGCAGCCGTGCTGCATCGACAGCACCGCCGCCACCGCTTCGATGCCGCCGGCGCCGGCTGCCAGGTGCCCGGTCATCGACTTGGTGGACGAGAGCGGGACCCGCCGCGCGTGCTCCTCGCCGAGCACAATCTTGATGGTGACGGTCTCGGTTTTGTCATTCAGCGGCGTGCTGGTGCCGTGGGCGTTGATATAGTCCACCTCCGTGGCCTCCACCTCCGCGTCACGCAGCGCGCGGCGCATCGCCAGCGCCTCGCCCTCGGCGTCGGGGGCGGCGTCGTCGGCGGCGTCGAAGGACCAGCCAACGCCGGCGAGCTCGGCGTAGATGTGTGCGCCGCGCTCAAGCGCCTGGGGCTCGCGCTCCAGCATCAGCACGCCCGCGCCCTCGCCGAGCACAAATCCGTCGCGGTCGCGGTCGAAGGGCCGCGAGGCGTGCTCCGGGTCGTCGTTGTTGCGGGACAGCGCCCCCATGCGGCCCATGGAGGCCAGCGCGAGCTGGGTGACGATCGCCTCCGCGCCGCCCGCCAGCAGCGCGCGCGCCTGGCCCATGCGCAGCATGTTGAGAGCGTGACCGAGCGCGTCGGTACCGGAGGCGCAGGCGGTGTTGATGGTCGTGTTCGGCCCGCGCAGACGCAGCTCGCGGGCTACCCGTGCGGCGCCCATGTGCTGACCGTGGCGGGTGATGATCAACGGGTCGACGCGCTGGCCACCGCGGGTCTTCAGCGTTTCCCATGGCTCGCCCATGTTGAAGGCGTCGCCGGAAGTGGCCATCACCACGCCCACCTCGTCGCGTGCCTCCCCCTCCACCGGCAGTCCGCTGTCCGCCAGCGCCTGCTGAGCGGCGGCGGTGGCCAGCTGCGCGAAGCGGCCGGTGCGCCGCGCGGTCTTGCGATCCAGGTAGCGCTCCGGGGCGAAGTCCCTGACCTCGCCGGCGATCCGCACCGGCAGCCCCTCGGGGTCGCAAAGCGTGACATCGCCGATGCCATTGCGGCCCTGGCGCAGACCTTCCCAGAACTCGGCCACGTCGTTGCCGATTGGCGTGACGGCGCCGAGACCGGTGATCACCACCCGCGGGATGTTGCGTTCCACTGTCGCCTGCGCGTTCCGCTAACGATGCACCGGCGGGCGCCGATGCACTGATCATCGTAGCAGTGCTTATCCTGGTGGTGCTCGTCCGGGCGGTGCTCGTCGCCACAATGCCGGCTCGCCGGCGGCGCCGGGGTGGGGGGCTAATCATCCGGTCTTGATTGAGTTCACCTGATGCTGCTGGAGACAGTCTGGAGGAACTCGCGGATGTTGAGCGCCAGCGCCGCCGGCTGGTCCGTTGGCACCGCGTGTCCGGCCCCTTCGATCAGTGACACCCGCGAGCCGATGATGCGACGCTGAAGGCGCTGCACCGCCTCCGGCGACAGCATGTCGGTCTCCGCCCCACGCACGATCATCACCGGGCATTGCACGCGGTCCACGCATTCCCAGAGATCGTTCAGGCGGCGCTGACCCGGGTCAGGATCCGGTGGGCGCATCCGCGGGTCACGGAAGGCACCGTCAAAGTCCCAGCCGTAGCTGCCATCCTCGGCGACGGCGATCGTCGAGTGCACGCGGCGCTCCAGTTGTTCGCCCGTCGAGTACGGATAGTGCTGGCGGTAGGCGTCCATGGCCTCTTCCAGCGTGGCGAACTGGTCACTGCCGGTGACCAGTCGCCGCAGCGTCTCCATGCCGGTGCGCAGCACCTCCGGCGCGGTCTCGATGATCACCATCGAGGTGACGGTGTCGGGGTGCTCGGCCGCGTAGCAGATGGCGTTGGCGCCGCCCATCGCGTGGCCGACCAGGATGACCGTTCGCAGCCCCAGGCCGGTGATCAACGCCCCCAGGTCCTCGATCTGCGACGCGCGGCTGTAATCGTTGTCGGGGGCGCGCTCTGATCTGCCGTGCCCCCGCTGGTCGTACGCGATTATCCGGTGCTCGCGCGCCATCTCCGGCGCGACGTCCTGCCACACCAGTTTCGTTTCGGCGAACCCGTGGAGCAGGATCATGGCGTCTCGCGTACGCACGTCGCCCCAGTCCAAGTAGCTGAGTTGCAGTCCGCCCGCCGCGATCATTTCGTCGCGTGGTCTGTTCGAGCTCGCCATGGTGCCCCGATAGATATCCGATGGGTGGAGGTGCCTGCATGACTCCGGCGCGCCGCCGTCGCCGGGGAAGCTTGCCGGAGTAACCCTGCCGGAGTAACGGAGTCTAGCATCGCCCAACCGTACGCGCCGACAGGGTCGGGGGGCCGGCCCTCGGCCGCCCGGGCGCTACAGCGCGGCGGCCAGGGCGCGCGCCGGCGGCAGCCCCTCGGCCAGCTGCACCCAGGTCGCCGCCGAGTCGTGAGAACCCCACAGCCGCTCGCCGGCGGCGGCGAACACCGTGTCCTCGCTGTCCCACAGCCGCGTCACCAGCGGCGCCCGCTCCCACTCGTCCTCGCCGCCGAGAGCGACCCGCGCCCAGGAGAGACCGTCGTCGGAGGACCGAAACAGCGCGCCGTCCAGGCCCCCCTCGCGCCGTGCGCAGGCGAGCAGCAGCACATCCGGCGTCCCCGGCAGCACCACGCCATCCCGCGCATGACTGCGGTCCAGTCCGGCGACCGATTGCACCCAGATCCGTCCCCCGTCCAGGGAACGGAACAGTCCGCTGGCGGTGCTGGCGAACAGGCAGTCCGGCCGTTCCGGGTGCATCCAGAGGCCATGAAGATCGAGGTCAAGGCCCTCCGAGCGGCGCTCGAAGCGGTCGAAACTCAGGCCGCGGCCGGTGTCCGGTGCGTGCCATACGCCGCCGCCGGCGACGCCCACGAACAGCCCTTCCTCCGGCCCCCGATCCGAAAACGCGATCCCCGCCACGTACGGATGCTGGACGCCGCCCGGGCTCCCCGACTGGCGGTCGGCCTGGACGGCGCCGCGTAGCGCCCCCAGCTCATTCCCGCCGGGGGAGCCCGGATATGCGCTGAACAGAGCCGGCGGCTCAGCGCCGATGTATAGATCGTCGCCTGGCGCCACGCGAACGCAGCGGGCGTTGCCTTCCCATAGCAGCTGCCAGCCGCTGCCACCACCGCGGGTCAGCCGCCGCCAGCGCTCACTCAGTTGCGCCCACACGCCGCGACCGGGGACGCCGGCGATG
>PVBE012598580.1_pt1 | contig 12528 bp, 13 predicted proteins | sample 1631181 | NCBI WGS metagenome assembly PVBE01 (sample SAMN08397723, study PRJNA350692) | Marine metagenome, whole genome shotgun sequencing project. | isolation source: water | place: Pacific Ocean | collected 2012-04 | reverse complement strand
GCCGGATCTGGACTCCTGTCCCATTGAAATTATGAAAAAGAATGCTCCTGGAGCAATAGCCAATGTTACCAATATGCTGGTGGCCACCGGATGGTACGTATGTGTCGCAATTTTTGTCGCAGGAGCATTCTTTTTCATAATTTCAATGGGACAGGAGTCCAGATCCGGCTTTGGTAAGGGCATGATGATCGGAGCAGTTATCGGGGCAGTAGTTATTAGTGGAGCTAGAGTAATACTGAATACAGTGATGTATTTTGTGTATGCGAATTATTGACACAAAAAATAAACATTTTTTCCTTGCCTCCCATGTTCGTCGGCTATACTCAATCCGATGACCAATATCGATCCATCTTCAAAAGTGCTCGAGCAGCTGGAAAATGCTGAGGCATTAAAAATGGCCGGACAGCACAAAGAAGCCTTGGAAATATTGGAGACATTGCTAACAGAGGAGCCGGAGAACGTTTCTGCATTAGAGGAAATAGCTGACAACGAATTGGCATTGGAGCATACCTCCCGAGCGCACAAAGCTGCCAAGCAAGCAATAGATTTGGACAATGACAGTTACACAGGACATTACATACTTGGGTTTCTAAATTCACAAAAGGAAAAATGGACCGAGTCTTTAAAATACTTGCAAAGAGCAAACAATCTTAAGCCAAATAATCCAGAAATACTCAGATGCCTGGGATGGGCCTTGTTCAACAGCGGACAAAGAACTCAGGGAATAGTTACACTAGAAAGAGCATTGAACTTGGATAGTGAAAACCCACTTACTCTTTGCGATCTTGGCGTAACACACCTTCAAGTACGTAATTTCGGTAAAGCAAAGGCGTTGTTTACCAGAGCCCTAGATCTGGATCCGGAAAATGCTAGGGCAAAGGAGTGCAGGGAGGCGGTAGATCGACTAGAGAAGGTAGCTAGTAATAAATAATTTTCAATTTAGAATTTTCAATTTACATTCAGTTTTCAATTTCTAAATATCCAATAATTCATTCTATAGAACTTGAAAATTGGTTATTGGGCCTTGAATGAAAATTGCAAATTGATAATTGAAAATTACTCAATGTATCACCAAATATACGCTATACTCCCTAATATGTTTATAGGTCCCAACATGTCGGTGATCCTCAGGCGATCTGTTAGAAGAGGGGCAAGCAATGTTTTCCGAGAGCGGCAATGGCTGACTTCGTTTGGAGCTCTGTTTGGAGTCTTTCTGATGCTTCAAATATTACTTGTGAGTCTAGCAGGGGCAGAAACGATGCAGAACGTCCTCAAGTCCCGTACAAATATTAAACTGGATATTCTTCCGCAGGCTACAAATGAACAGCGTCATGAATTTTTGAACAAGGTTAATGAGCTACCGGTCATTGACCATGCAGTGTTCATCACCAAAGAACAAGCCTACGAAAGTGCAAGAGTAAATGATCCGCAACTCGTCGCATTTCTAGAGAAGTACAATATGAAAAACCCTTTCTCGGATACTGTTGGAATATCACTTAGGTCATTTGAGGACGCCAATGAATTTTCGAACTTCGTTCAGCAGGAAAGATGGGGAAACGTTGTAAATCCTGCGCATCTTTCGGAAATCACCGAACAGAAAGGACAAGTTGCCGAACTTTTGAGCATAATCGCAACCGGAAGAACGCTTGCTACTCTGATTATTATAGTTGCAGCAATAGTTTTAATGCTTGTTGTAACTGAACTTGTTAGGCAAAGAGTTGCTGTGCGACAAGAAGAGGTGTTCATAGAGAATTTAGTCGGTGCTGACCCCTCGACCGTAATCATTCCATTCGCAGTCGAGGCTACTTTCCTTCTTTGGCTGGCCGGATCTTTAAGTTTGATATTGGTGATTATAATTCTTTTCGTACTCCCCTCAGTTTCGCCGGCATTCCACGGCGATCTGGCAAAGACTCTATCTGAGCCGTATATTGATTACCTTAAGGGATTCATTCCAATCACGATAGCTATCGAAATACTTGTTGCTCCAATCGTAGCAGCAATTGGGGCTTGGCTTGGGGTAAGACCACAGTTGAAGGCCTGAAGAAAGGAAACAGAAGAGTTAGAAGAAACAGAAGAATCAGAGGATACTATTTAAATATGGCTTACTAATTTTCATACAGACTGATCCTCTGGTTCTTCTGCTTCCTCTGTTTCCTCTGTTTCTTTATCATAACTCCATGCCCCACTCTAAACTTTACGATAGCATAATCCTCAAAGCCCATGACGTCGGAGAGGCTGACAGATTTCTTATTTTGCTGACTCGAGAGCGGGGAAGACTGAGCGCAAGAGCCAAGGCTGTCAGAAAGCTTACAAGCAAACTTGGAGGAAGCCTCCTGCCCTACAATCATGTAACAATCGGACTTCACGAAGGAAAAGCCGGCTTCATCGTAACTTCCGCACAAAAACTTCCATCACCTGACCTTACTGAAACTAAACCCTTCCTGAATGCCCAACAAGGAGTGGAGCTATTGATATCACTTTTGCATGATGATGAACCTTTGCCGGAAATATTTGACCTGACCTTGGAATTTCTAAGACGATGTTCCAAGCCAGAGCCCGAATCCGTTCTTGATTTCACAGTAAACGTTCTAAGATCTCTCGGGCTCCTGCCATCTGACAATGAACTTCCCCAATCAGAATCTGAACTAAACGCTCTCTGCAATGAAATTATTTCTGAACATTCTAATATACCGCCAAAAGCATCAAAGATAGCGTCTCTAATAGCAATAAACGGAGGGGCCGCCCGCCACGGGGGGTGAGGGCTAGTGGGTGGGGATTGGCGGGCGTTGATTTTTTCTTTGCTTCTTTCTTTTGTATTAAGACAAAAGAAAGAAGGGTCAATCACCTATCCAACTAGGCTCATTGCCAGGCATATCACTAACGCCAATCTGAGTTAAGTTCGGTCTAGCTTCGTAAAAAGAAAAGAAAGGTTCAACTGTTTCCTTCCCACTCTTATTTACAACCCGATACCACACAGCTTTTAATCCCGGAACTCTCCCACCGGCCTTGCGCGTTGTTCCTGGTGCAATTGCTGTCGTGTATTCAATCTTATCTGCCGGTGCAGATCTTCTGCCCCAAACATATGGTCCTATTATTTCTGACTCACGGTTATCGTTTGTTCCGTAATAGATGTAATACGCTTGCCTGTTCTCGTCATCATTATAGGTTTGTATCAAAAGCGCTCCGGGTGAATCGTTTTCAAACTTCATATCCGTATGCGGAGGATAAATTGTTGCATCGGTTCCTTGCGGAGAATAATACAGAACAGCAAAGCTATGATTGCGCCTTTTTTCGATAGGAAAACCATATTCCCAAATTCCCCTATATGCAGTGGTGCTTACCTGGCATAGTCCTCCCCCATACTCCGGTAAAGTCCTCTCCCCCAGTATTACAAGCTCTTTATAATACCCAGTTGTGCTGTTAACAGGACCCAATGTTTCGTTAAAGGAAAAAATTTCTCCTTTTTCAATGACCGTTCCATTGAATTTACTTAAACCATTAGCAATATTAAGACGCCGCGCGTAAGGAGATCCGGAATAGTCTGACTCACCTACAGTTATCACTTCCCGTATTCCCATTTTCCTTAAAGTTATATCTATTTCCATTTGAGGTTGAATTTCAATTACTGGTAAAACAATGTCAGTGACTTCATTCTCCAAAGCTTCAATTGTAAGTTCGACTGCCAGATCTAAATCAATTTTTCTTCCAAGCATACCAATTCCTTCGAAAAGAACTCCTGTCCCTGTTTTTTTCATTACTACTGAGCCCGGTTTGCGATCAAATTTTAGCGATATCTTTTCTTTAAGTGTTTCGCGTATTGCTCTTTTATCCCAATCAATTATGGTATGACGGACAACCCCCGCAGGAAGTGGCGGGATCAGATCTCCATCTACTCTGAATTCCGCCAAAGGTCTGATTGACGCGCCATGTGAAGACCAAGCTTGCTTTTGTCCTTTCCAATGAGAGTATTCGTAGGGCTGAAGCTCAAACAAATGATGATTGTATCTGTAAGTCATTGGATATGAAGCTGCATGCAAAACTGCAGGCACACTTAAAAAACTAAAAATTAAACCTGAAACCAATAACTTATTATTCTGACTTCTCATAACTAGGAGAAGGATGTTCGTCTAAAGACTTGTTAACAAGTGTATCCGCTCGAAAATTATCTGCTCTCGGAATGTAATGGAATTCAACAGAGGCGAATTCTTCCACTAATTCTTTGATCTCCTCAACAAATTCTCTGAGTGTATCCATCTTTACGCGATATTCTCCCTTGAGTTGTTTAACGATAAGCTCGGAGTCCATAAAACAAACCAACCTGTTGGGATGATAGCGCCTCGCAATCTTTAACCCCTCGATAAGCGCACGATACTCCGCAACATTATTCGTTTGTATTCCAATTCTTTCGGCATGCTCTCTGATTATCTTTCCCTCAACAGGGTCTTCTATCACACATCCTATGGCGGCCTGTCCTGGATTCCCGCGCGAACCTCCATCCGTAAATAAGTGGAGGGTTCCTCCAACCATTTCAACCTCCGACTTCGATTGATTCTTGTCTAATGCTTCCTCGATAATATCAGAAGCAAATTTTTCCCTTTCTTTCGCTCTGGAGAAGACATCCTTTAGGCGCCGTTCTAACCTAGCAGACAGTTTAATCACGTCTATATCCTACACTAACTAATAACAATCGACACGCCCGCTTACGCGGGCTGTCAACAATCAACAATCAACTTGTTGAAAGTGAGCGTAGCGAACGTGTTGATTGTCGATTGTCGATTGTTTATCAATATTTTTTATGAATATTCTAAGTATCCGCTATACTCATCCCACAATGCTCAAGCCCCTCCGCATCGCAACACTGATAATTCTTCCACTTATAACCCTAGTCCTGGGTTGGCAATTGGGAGTCAGGTATGAACAAAGACATGTGGTAGAAATGACAGAAAAACTGGAATTGCTTTATACCGGAAAATCTATGAGCGGGGCATTGCTCGCAGATCCCGAACGTGAAGTTGATCTTTCGCTTTTGTGGGGTGTATGGAGACTGCTCTTGGCGCATTACATAGACCCTGACATGTTAAATCCTCCTGAAATGGTTTATGGAGCCGTTGGAGGACTGGTTGGATCAGTTGGAGATCCTTATACAACGTTTATGACACCTTCGGAGAACAGCGATTTCCAGAAAGCTCTGCAGGGTAAATTGGAAGGAATAGGAGCTGAACTAACCATGAGAGACAGCCTTGTTGTAGTAGTCGCTCCACTTAAAGGGTCGCCTGCTTCGAAAGCAGGTCTGGAACCCGAAGACGTGATTACTCATGTTAATAGTAAAAATATTGCCGGCCAAACTCTGCATCAAGTAGTGCAATTGATCAGAGGCCCCAAGGGCTCGAAGATTGAACTCACAATCGCACGCACTGATGCACCTGAGCCGATAAAAATTCAGATAATAAGGACAAGTATCCAAGTTCCGAGTGTTGAGTATGAAATAAAGAAAACTGAAACAGGTTCTGTGGGCTACATTGCCCTGAATCAATTTGGGGAGGACTCCGTAAATGAAATTAAAACCGCACTTGATATTATGAGAGGCGCGGATCTTGCCGGACTCATACTGGACCTCAGGTTTAACGGAGGAGGATATCTGGAAGGATCTGTAGAAATGTCATCTATGTTCCTAAATGAAGGCAAAGTGGTTACAGTTGAAAGAAGAAATGGAGATCCTACTCACCACTATGTATCAGGAAGGCCAAGTGATCCGGATATTCCTATGGTCGTGATGATAAATGAAGGATCCGCAAGTGCTTCAGAGATATTGGCAGGTGTATTGCAAGATCACGAGCGTGCAACAATAGTTGGTAAGAAGAGTTTTGGGAAAGGGACTGTGCAAGAAGTATTTGATCTTCCCGGTAACGCGTCAGTCAGAATGACAATAGCAAGATGGCTTACTCCAGACGGAAATGATCTTGGTAAAGGAGGAGTTTATCCGGATATCGAAGTTGATAGAACTCGCGAGCAGATTATTGATGAAGTAGATCCTCAACTGGATGCAGCAATTGAATTTCTTGTTGATGGTGAAAGACCTGATGAAATTGAAAGTTGAAAGTTGAAAGTTGAAAATTAAAGATTATTTTCCACTTACCATTTACAACTTTCAACTAGTAATCAAACAGTTCATCAGCACCAAAGAATCTGACAATTTCTTTCTCCGCCGTCTCCGGAGAGTCCGAAGCATGAACAACATTTTTCATCTTGTTCTCCCCTTCTTCTTTGCTTCCAAATTCAGCTCTAATGGTACCGGGGGCAGCTTCCAAGCAATCTGTTACTCCAAGCAGCTCCCGCATTTTGTTTATTATGTCATCGCCCTCCAAAACAATTCCGATGACAGGGGTTAAACTCATGAACTTTTCAACTTCCGGATAGAAAGGAAGCTCTGCTATGTGCGCATAGTGTTCGCGGAGAGTTTCTAAGTCTAACTTGATCATCTTGCATCCAATAATTTTGAAACCTGCTTCTTCGAAACGCTTGAGAACTGTTCCGCAGATTTTTTTCTGCATACAGTCAGGTTTTAGTAGGATTAATGTTCGTTGCATTATGATATTGGAGTAAATAAATCTATCAGAATAGTATCATCAACTAATTAATCCTTTCAGTTTTTCCTCATCTTTTTCTTTCCCGATCACAACCAACCTCATCTCTTCCGGCTTGAGGAGTTTTTGAGCTAACTCATTCACATTATCCTTCGTAACTGATTCTATCTCCGAAAAATAATCTTCGATCGTTCTTACTTTCGGATACAAGAGCTCTTGTTTGCCGTAAAAATGCGCAACTTCTTCCGAGTCTTCCAGACTTAGGGTAATTTTTCCTTTAAGGAAGTCTTTTGATCTTTTCAGCTCTTCATCAGTAACTCCCTTCTTGGCACATACAGCATATTCATGACTGATACATTCAATTGCCTCGTGCAATCTTGTTTGATCTACTCCCGCACGAGTGGAAAATGAGCCTGCGTCCAGGTAAGCATCATCATCGGTAGAAATGTAATAACAAAGACCCTTGGCTTCACGGATGTTTAAGAACATGCGCGAGCTCATGTTGCCCCCAAGGATTATTGCGAGGAGTTTTTGCGTAAAGTAATCATCGCCTAACGAATTTGCACCGGGGACTCCCAGAACTAGGTGCGCTTGTTCGGTTTCTTTATTTCTGAGGAAGACGCGATCCGATCCGTAGTTATCAAACTTATTAAACTCGCGGTCTTTTGATCCGGAAACACCGGTGAAATATTTGTCGGAGAGTTCCATTGCTTCACCTTCATCAATTTTTCCTGAGAATGAGACGACAATGTTATCTGGCGTGTATAGAAGATCTTTATGCTTCTGGAAATCTTTTTGCCCAACTGAGTTTATAACTTCCATCTTTCCAATCGTGTCCCATCCTAAGGGATGATCTCCGAATACAAGTTCTTCGAAATCCCAACCCGCGCGATACATTGGAGTATCTTGATACATTCTTTCTTCTTCTATGATGACTCCGCGTTCACGCTCAATATCCTCTGGAGGGAATGACGCATTCAGAAGCATGTCACTAAGTACATCGCATGCCAATTCCTTGTGTTCGGCCGCTACTTTGACGTAATAACCGGCATATTCCTTGCCTGTAAACGCATTAAAGTCTCCTCCAACTCCGTCTATAGCGGCACTGACCTCCTTGGTATTCTTGTACTTCTTGCCACCCTTAAAGAACATATGTTCCAAAAAATGGCTTATTCCGCGTTCTTCATTTGTTTCGTAACGCGATCCTGCGCCCGCAAATACCAATACTGTTACAGATGCTGTCCCATCTAGTGGGGCAGATAGGACCTTTAGGCCCGATTCTAATTTTGAGGTATTAAACATGAATTGAAGTTTAGCTGAATCTAACCAGAAACCAAAAACTATTAAACTTTATTGACCGCTAACTCAAAACCCCATAATCTTCCGCCGATGTTAGGAAAACTCAAATGGCGCCGGCGTTTAAGGAAACATGGATTCATGAGCCGCATGAAGACCAAAAACGGACGAGAGGTGCTAAATAGGCGCAGAAGAAAGGGCAGAAAGAGGGTAACAGTACAGAAAAAGAAATAGAACACTTGGGATTTCCTGAATTCCTGTATTCCAGTATTCTAATACTCGATGGTCAAATACTTACATCAACTCTCCGCTTTCCTATTCTTTGCTTTAGGCATAAGCTTCTTTGCAGCTTATTTCCTTTTAAAGAATGAAATGATGATGACTGCCGCGGCATGGTGGATGCAACGAGCTGATCTGCCATTCGCATTCGTCACAATCATGTATGGAGGTTTGAGTTTATTTAGAAGCCTTAATCCAAATGAAAAGCCGGCCAATGCTCTCGCACTCGCAATTACCATTCCTCTGATCATCTTCTTCCTATTCCTGGTTGTTTTGAATTTTTGGGAAGTACTCGGGTTACCTAAAGGTGAAACAATGATTTAGAGGTGTATGTACCTGCCTGCTGGCAGGCAGGCATTGTACATACAATTATATTTCAGTCTCTGAGCCTTCCACTCTATTAGCCTGCCTCGCACAAAGAAACAGATAATCACTTAGACGATTTAAAAATATATGAATCTGCTCATTGATCTTTTCCTTTTCGGATAATCTGACCGTGCATCGCTCTGCTCTTCTGCACACGGTGCGAGCTAAATGCAGAAACGATCCTAATTTTGAACCGCTTGGAAGTATGAACCTCTTAAGTTCTGGTAAAGCTGATTCTAATTCTGCTATCCATTCATCAATTATCTTTACATCATCAGGTGACACTCGCTTTATGTTTACTTGAGAATCTTCTGGAGTCGCAAGATCAGATCCGATCAAGAATAAGAGCTTCTGAAGATCACCCAACGGAAACTTATCGCTTCCATCTTCCGCCATCACAACTCCGATTACAGCATTAAGTTCATCAACAGTTCCGTATGCTTCTAATCTGAAACAACCTTTTGAAACACGCTCCCCTGTCAATAAACGTGAGTATCCCCCATCGCCGGTTCTAGTTGTAACTGACATAATGGACAATAATCATACCGCACCCGAACCCGAAAACCGAACCCGATCAACCGACCAACGCCAACACCGCCTTATGCTCCTCCTTCGCCTCCTCCTCCTTCAAAGTCCTATCAGACGCTCTATATGTACATCTGATTGTTAGATTGTAGTCCTGCATTTTGTCTTTTGAGTATAGCTTTGCAACTTCAACACTCTCCAAGAGTTTGGATGTCTTCTTGATTTTCTTTAGCAATTCACCAGCACTCTTGTCCTGCGAGAATGGGATAGTGATGTCATATGTAATCGCAGGAAATTGAGGTACCGACTTGGAATACTTCTTGGATGGCACAATATCAAAGAGTACTGAAAGGTTGATCCTGAGTCCCGCTGTGCGCATTGGAAGGCCAAAGTTCTTGCGAACAAAGGGATGCACTTCGAATATCTCCCCCACTGTGTCCTTGCCAACCACTATCTGAGCTCTGCGTCCAGGATGCATAAATGATGACGAGTTTTTCATAGTCTCGACTCTCATATGATATCCGGATGACTTGAGTGCATTCTTGATCGCAGATTTTAGTTTCAAAAATGGATCATCATCTATTCCCGATTCAACTCTGCTTGCAACCAACGCACCAAGTTCTATTTGATCCTTGCCTTCTTTATCGAAAACCTGCCCCCAATGAAAGGTGCAAAGTTGAGATTCAACATTCAATAAATTATTTTCAGCATGTTCCAATAATCCTAGAAGCGAATGCGGCTGCATCAAAGAGGTTTCTTCACCAAGTGAATTCTCTATTGCAATGCAATTACCAGGATCCATTCCGCACTTATCAATTAACGCAGGGCCTACCAAAGATAACGGGAGAATTTCCACAAAACCCGACTCTTTGAGCGAATCTCTGACCAAATGAACTCGCTCATCGCGCGGAGGAGGCTCGATAGATGCACACGGCATCTGTGATTCAATGTTATCGTATCCAAATATCCTTCCCACTTCCTCAATCAAATCGTGCGGGCCAGAAACATCACTCAAGCGATGCAAAGGAGGAGTGACTGTGAGTGAATCTCCTGATCCTTCAACTTTAAACTCCAGATCTTTTAGGATTTTGGCTGTGGTCTTTGCAGGAATATCAGCGCCGAGGAATTCTGAAGCTCTCTTGGCTGATAATTTGATTGGTTTCGCTTTTCCATCATCACCCCAGCTGTCCTGCGAAGATATTACCTTTGCTCCGGGAACCAGATCGAGAAATAGCTGCAGTGCGCGATTGAATCCTTGCTTAACAATCACATTGGGAACTCCTTTTTCATAAATAGTCGCGGCATCTGTCCTATGGCCTGTTGCCATAATTGTTTTTCTGATTGATGCAGGCTCAACTCCGGCGCTGTGAAGATAAACTCGCTTTGTTGAATCTTTTGTAGAGCTTCGCAGTCCCCCCATAACGCCCAAAAGGTCGAAGATTCCATCATCATCGCTTAGTACAATTGCTCCTTCGGGAAGCTCACGTTCTTTTTCATCCAAAGTCGTAATCTTCTCGCCTTTTTTACTGAGCCTTGTTCGAATATCTCCCTTAAAATCACCAGCATCGAAGCTGTGCAAAGGCATTCCAACTTCAACCATCACGAAGTTTGTAATATCAATTGGAAGGTAAAGTGATCTGAAGCCTACTGCTTCCAACCTCTGCTTCATCCAATCCGGAGTTTCACCAACATTATCAATCTCCATTAAGCATGCGTGGTAATTTGGAATCTTGTCCTTACAGTCCAAAATGTTTTTGAAGGGAAGTTTTGCAGAAGGAAGCTTATGGTCCGCAAAATTCGGGCGATCTTTCTTCCAAGTAGCCAGTCCCAAGGCAACGAACTCGCGCGCGAAGCCGACTTGAGAAAATAGGTCAGGACGATGTGCAATTGAATGGTTATCAATGTGAAACACAATATCTCCGCCTCCAATGAATTCGCTGAGCGCCTTTCCAACATCTTTATCCCCGCTTCCAAAATCAATTACAGGCCATTCGCCCTCTTCCGGCTTAGGCGGATATTGCATAGAAAGCTCCAACTCTTCTGCTGCACAGATCATTCCATTGCTATCTTCTCCTCTTATCTTAACTTTCTTAAGTTCAAACTCTCCGCCACTCTTTGGGTCTTTGACCTTCGTCCCAACATGCGCGAATGCAATCCTCATCCCTTCTCGGAGATTCGTCCCCCCACAGACGACTCGTACTTTTCCACGATCCGTTTCCACATCGCAAAGCTGAAGCCTGTCCGCATCAGGATGTGCGCTGAGCTTAAGTACCTTTCCAACACAACATCCATCCAAAAAACCTCCTTGTCCCGAAATTTCTTCCACTTCTGCTACAGAGGAGGTTAGGCGATCGGCAATCTTCTGCGGATCGATCTCTTTGAGGTCTACAAAGTCGGATACCCAGTTTAGAGAGAGCTTCATGATGCACCAAGCATACATGAATGATATTGGTTTTGTTTAACAAATTGACAATGAACAATTGACAATTGACAATGCGCAAGCGAGAACAAGCTCAAATTCTCTTTAGAATTGTCAATTGTCAATTGTCAATTGTCCATTTTCAATTGTCAATTACCCCCCTGATATTGTTTAAAACAACCAAAAAAGGTACCCTATCAAATGATGTTCCCCTTACACACCATGAGCAAACCTAACCCTTCTTCCATACAAGCACTCCGATGGGTAATAAACGTATTAACATTTCTCGCTATGCTTGCTTCCCTGGCAGGTATCTATGAAACCCACTTTGTAGGAGCAGGAGCTACATTTGGAACAACAGGCGCTTCGCTTGCCATTATTGCATTCGCAATAACATCCCACCTCTGGATAAAGAGCATGGCATGTTGCATGGCTAGTTGTGAGAAGTAATTTCCGCATAACAAAGACGGCAGCTACGAGCTGCCGTCCTGTTTTTCCTGATTTTCGGAATGGGGTGTCATTTGTTGAGGCTGATGAATGGATTGTCGCCCGGGAACAGACGGTTGCCGGAAGCGGCCACCGAATGTTTGGGTTTGACTCCCCATTCGACCAACTGTCTGTGCGTCGCGTAGCGGAAGTAATAGAGTGAGTAGGCATAAGGCCTGGTTTGGAAATCTGAATCCGCAAGCAGATTGTCGAAATCCTCGCCAACGCCAGTGCCAATACCCTTTCCTCCACGCTTTTGCGACGGGACCGACTTGGGTCGCTCACCGCGGAAAACCGCGATGACGATAGTCCCCAGAGCTGTTGGGTCGTCTTGGTGTTCGACTGCGAACGAGTTGGCTTCCCGAGTTACAACAAAGCGTTTGCCGCCTTCGTAACCAGTCTGCCAGCCCTTGCAGGCGTAACCGTCATTGACGACTTTAACAACGTCATAAACACTGTGGCTCGAAAATTTGATGACACTTATACCTTAACCCGAGTTGCCCCAAGGCGTGGATCAATTACACAAACTGCCAGTGAGGTGTTTGAAGAAATTGGTCAACTTTCTGTCTCAGG
>PVBE012824926.1_pt1 | contig 12529 bp, 13 predicted proteins | sample 1631181 | NCBI WGS metagenome assembly PVBE01 (sample SAMN08397723, study PRJNA350692) | Marine metagenome, whole genome shotgun sequencing project. | isolation source: water | place: Pacific Ocean | collected 2012-04 | reverse complement strand
GCCGAAGACGCCTGAATCGGAGATCAATTTCTCTTTCGCCATCGAAGAACATGAAACTTAGATTTTTGTTCATACTGCCGCCGCCGAATGCATGGCTTTGGGTGAAAAGGTGGGTCTTGATCCGGAGATCATCCATCACGTGCTCAACCAAGGCGCCGGGATGTCCGGGATGTTAGAAAAGCGGGGCGAAATGGTAGTCAAGTTGGACTATCGTGACGGTGATTTAATGGTGTTCAACATATTTCGCAAGGATGCCGCCGTTATTAAAGAATTCTCAAAAGAGATGGGGCGCCTATTGATCTATTCGCGGCTGCTTGTGAAAAATTCGACTTGGCCATAGCCATGGGACTCGATCACCTTGAATTGGCGACGGAGAGCTTGGCAGGCGTCGACCGTCCGTTGGTCGAGTAATTGGTACTTAATAAAAAAACTCTTCCAGATGATAACCATGAACCGCTCGGGGTTCCGGTGGTCTGCGGGTTGCTGATCCAAGCGGTAGAGCTGATGGAACAATCATGGCAATCGGGTTACCCGATTGCAACGATGATTCAAAGATTTCGGTCCTAAAGAACGTCGCCAGAAAAACTTGAAAAACGGGATATTTTGAGCGGGATAATCCCTTTTCAGTGGAACGGAATTAGCACTTATGCATCAACAAAAGCATAATCAACGCAAGTTTGAAAATTGCGAAATTGTATCAATTCTATCAAAAATTAGATGGAAGAACCTCTCTACTTAATCGTTGAATCTCCGCCTACTAAAAGTGTTTGAAAAAAATTGAATTTAATTCTCAAAAAACTTAAAATCATGTTAAGGTTTGATAGTCTCAAACTGAATTAACCATGATATTTAGGCAAAAACATAGGTCACACTGCAAAAATCGGTTCATCAATTGAGAGTGGTTGATGCGAAATTTATGCCCCTTTTCACCACAAATGATCTGAGGAAAGTGTGGTATAAGATTAATTCTGTTCTAAACAATTGATCAAATTAAAATTGATCAGTGAATGAATAAGGAGGATTCAATAATGGGTGACAAAAAGTCAGAAATCAAACCAGTTTGTGGAGTAGACCGCCGAACGATTTTAAAATATGGAGGCAGTGCCGCTGCAGTTGTTGCAGCTTCTACTTTGCCGGCGCCTTTCGTCCATGCGGCGAAGACAGTCAAGATCGGATTCGTCAGCCCTCAAACTGGGCCGTTAGCTCCGTTTGGAGAAGCCGACAAATGGGTTTTGGCCGATGCTCGGGCAGCTTTGAAAGGTGGCATCAAGATCGGCTCAAAAAATTATCCTGTAGAAATTGTTACACGGGATTCTCAATCAAATCCAAACCGGGCTTCGGAAGTTGCTGCGGAGCTGATTCTCAAACATAATGTCAATATCATGATTGGTTCGTCGTCCGGCGACACGGTTAATCCAGTTTCCGATCAGTGCGAAGCCAATGAGGTGCCTTGCGTTACCTCCGACACGCCCTGGGAGATCGTATATTTCGGCCGTGGTGCTACCCCGGTTAAGGGCTTTAAATGGACCTATCATTTCTTCTGGGGCTTCCATGATATGTTCGGTGTGTTTCAGAATATGTGGAATGCGCTGGGAACCAACAAAGTTGTCGGCAGTGTCATCGCCAACGATTCCGATGGCGTCAATGCGGGCCATCCCAAGCGCGGTTTCCGGGCACCCATCGAGGCCGGTGGTTTCAAATATAATCAACCGCCACTCTTTCAACCGGGTACCAATGACTTCACCGCGCAGATTACTCAATTTAAAAAGCTTGGCGTAGAAGTTTTGACCGGCGTTTTTGTGCCGCCGGATTTCTCGACTTTCTGGACCCAGGCAGCGCAGCAAGGGCTGACCAAACAACTCAAAGCGGCGACCATCGCTAAAGCGCTGTTGTTCCCACCGGCCATCGAAGCTTTGGGTGATCGTGGTGCCGGCCTGACCACCGAAGTCTGGTGGTCGCCGAATCATCCGTTCAAATCGAACCTGACGGGTAAAACCTCTGGTCAATACGCTGCCGCCTACACGGCTGCAACTGGCAAACAATGGACCCAGCCGCTTGGCTTCAAGCACGCCAATATCGAGGTCGCCATCGACGTTCTCAAACGGTGTGGAGATCCGGGCGATCCCAACGCTATCTTGAAGGCCATCGAAACCACGGATTACCAATCCATCGTCGGACCAGTCTCCTGGAAGAAAGGCAGCCCGCTCAGCCCGATGAAAAATGTTTGCCGGACGCCGCTCGTTGGCGGTCAATGGAAACCGGGCAAGAAGTTCAAATATGATCTGATTATCGTCGATAATAAGCTGGCCCCCAATATTCCTGTCGGCGGTAAAATAGATTCCATTAACTAGCGGTTAGCGGAATTCATTTTGGGGTGGTGCGCGTTGTTGATTAACTGTGCACCGCCCCGTTTTATTGGAATAGGCATGAAACGATCATGACCGCGTTATTGACGACTGAAAATTTATCCAAAAGCTTCGGCTCTCTGCTGGTTATCGATTCCTTTCATATGCATCTGGATAAAGGGGAGGCCCTGGGCATAATCGGTCCGAATGGCGCTGGTAAAAGCACGCTATTCAATCTGATCACCGGCAGCCTCGTGGGCGATACGGGACAGATCTATTTTGACGGTGAAGATATCACCAAAACTCCTGCCCACGAACGGTGCCGCATGGGAATTGGGCGGTCTTATCAAATACCTCATCCTTTCACCGGAATGACCGTGTTCGAGAACCTACTGGTAGGCGCGGCTTTCGGCGGTGGTCGCACCGAATCAGATAGTTATGAATTTTGCGCGAGGATATTGGAACGTACCCAATTGATTAATAAGGCAAATGTGCTGGCTGGCTCTCTTACCCTTTTGGAGCGCAAGCGATTAGAACTAGCGCGGGCGCTGGCCACCGAGCCTAAAGCGCTTCTGCTGGATGAAATCGCCGGCGGCCTGACCGAGTATGAGGTTCAGGAACTAATAGAAACCATTGAATCAATTCGCGCCGAAAATATGTCGATCATCTGGATAGAGCATATTGTGCATGCTCTATTGTCGGTAGTAGACCGGTTGGTGGTAATTAATTTTGGACAAAAGCTGGATGACGGCAATCCGCATAAGGTCATCGACAGCCCGGATGTGCAAAAAGTCTATATGGGGATCAGTGTCGAATGACCCTACTCGACGTGCAAAATTTGAGTTCTTTTTACGGTGATTTCCAAGCCCTATTCGACATTGATTTTTCACTGACCCAGGGCGAAACCGTAGCGATTATAGGCTCCAACGGCGCGGGTAAATCGACTTTCCTGCGTTCGATAGCCGGGCTAGTAACGCACAGCGCAGACCGCTTCCATTATCGCGATCAGCCGATTACCGATCAATCTGCCTACAATATTGTTAGTTTGGGCATCGCTATGGTGCCCGAAGGAAGACGATTGTTCCCGAGTTTGACCGTCGAGCAAAATTTGTTGATCGGCGGCTACGCCGGTCGCAGTGGCGCTTGGACGTTGTCGCGAGTATACGACATGTTCCCTATACTGCTAGAGCGCTCGGATGTACCCGGCACCGCGTTGAGTGGCGGTGAACAGCAAATGGTCGCCATTGGACGTGCACTTATTGCCAACCCGGATTTACTGCTATTTGACGAGTTGTCGCTGGGATTGGCGCCGATCATCATTAAGGACATATACGATATCCTGCCCTCCATTCAAGCCGAAGGTATTTCAATGATCGTCGTTGAACAAGACATAAAACAGGCTTTAAATGTCGCCGACCGGGTTTATTGTTTTCAAGAAGGGCGGGTTTCTCTCGAAGGTCGCCCTGATGAATTAACAGAAAAGCGGATTGCCGCCGCTTATTTTGGTCGGTGAGCCATGGTTGAGTGGATCAACACCATCCTTCAAGGCATACTAACAGGCGGGCTTTATGCACTTTATGCGGCGGGGCTTGCTATTATTTTCGGCGTTATGCGGCTGGTTAACATTACTCATGGCGACCTCATTGTATTGGCCGCGTTTGTTGCCATAGTCATTATAGAGGCCACCGGTATCGGCCCATTCTTCAGTTTGCTTGCCGTGCTGCCGATAATGTTCATATTTGGCTATATCCTGCAGCGGGGGATTTTGAATTACACTTTGGGCGACGATCTTTTGCCACCCTTGCTGGTCACATTTGGTCTGTCCATCGTCATCCAAAATGTATTGCTTGAAATATTTTCAGCGGATTCACAACGTCTAAAAATCGGGAAATTGGAAGTACTTGCCGTTTCCTTCTCTGAAAATTTGTCTGTTGGCGTATTCCCGGTAATCATTTTTGTCGTTGCGATCTCTCTTATTGCCGGTGTACAGCTTTTGTTTAGCCGTACAAAATTGGGCTGGGCCTTCCGCGCTACTTCCGACGATGCTGACACCGCTCAACTAATGGGGATCAACCATCATCATATTTTTGCCCTTGCCATGGCCTTGGCCATGGTTCTGGTGGGCGTCGCCGGCGTGTTCCAAGGTATCAGCAGTAGCTTCGACCCATCTGCCGGACCGGTGCGACTGCTGTATGCCTTCGAAGCGGTCATCATGGGAGGGCTAGGCTCGCTTTGGGGCACTCTGGCCGGTGGCGTCATTTTAGCCGTCGCCCAGAATATCGGCGCCAAGATCGATCCTGGCTGGCAGATGTTAGCCGGTCATGTCGCCTTCCTCGTCGTGCTAGTCGTGCGGCCTAATGGATTGTTTCCGAGGACGCGCGATGACTGACAGCAAATTACATCCCGTCACGCAGACTTCCCACAAGGTAGAACGCTCGACTCGCACCAGCCGAGTGGCTGGGTTTTTAGGTGTTATCCTTTTAATTATCCTGATCAGTTTTCCTTATTGGGGCGGACGAGCCGACATGCGGCTGATGGTGGAGATTTTTTATATAATGGCTTTGGCCCAGATGTGGAATCTTTTGGCCGGTTATGGCGGCCTGGTATCGGTGGGGCAGCAGGCATTCGTCGGGCTCGGGGGATATTCCCTTTTCATATTAACCATATTTCTCGGTATCGGCCCCATCTGGACTATTCCTTTGGCGGGACTTATTGGTGCCATCGTTTCGCTGCCAGTCGCATTTGTTGTATTCAGGCTACGAGGGCATTATTTTGCCATCGGCACCTGGGTGGTTGCAGAAGTGTTCATGCTTGGTTTTGCCAAGGTGCTGCCCTTGGGAGGCGGGTCGGGTATGAGCTTGCCGATTTCGGTGATAAAGTCTATTGCCTCCAGTCGAGCGGTCCGTGAAGCCACCGTCTATTGGCTAGCCCTTACCGTGGTGGTCGCGGTTATAGCTATCGTCTACATACTTTTGCGCTCGCGTCATGGATTGGCGCTGACCGCTATTCGCGATACCGAGGAAGCATCCCAAAGTCTTGGGGTCAACAATTTTCGCGCCAAGCTTCTGGTATACATTTTTGCGGCCTTCGGCACAGCGGCTATCGGCGCCTTGATTTACATTACCAAACTTCGAATTTCACCCAGCGCTGCCTTCGATCTAAATTGGACAACCACGGTGATCTTCATTGTCGTTATCGGCGGCATCGGCACCATTGAAGGCCCAATTATCGGAACGATCGTTTACTTTCTGCTACGCGAACCCCTAGCGCAATTTGGATCATGGTACTTAATCCTTTTGGGCACCATTGCCATTATCGTAATGCTGAAGTCGCCGCAGGGTATTTGGGGTTGGGCGGTGAAACGATTCGATCTTCGGTTTTTCCCCGTGCAGAGACGATTGTTGACAAAAATTAGCGAACGCCAGGAACGTTAAGTCATCCTTAGAAAGGGAGAGAGATAATGGAATTTAATTTTTTTTATCGTTGTAGCTTTGACTGGAATTTTAGCGGCTTATTTGCATCTCGTGATGGGGCAATGGGCAAACCGGATCGGCCTGCCCCGGCTCGATTTTTCTCGTGTTATGGCTAATGCCTGTTATGATGAAAGCTTCGAGGGTGAGTCGTCCTATTGGGCCGGGCAAATTGCCGTGTATTTTAATGGCGTCTTTTTCGCTTTTCTTTACGCCACGGTGATCGGACCTCACCTGCCGGGCGAGCCCGCCGTTCGGGGATTAATTTATGGATTTATTTTATATTTGGGACCCGGCCTTTTTTTCATCCCCGTTTATTTGAAAGAAGGTGTTTTTCTTTCTCATGTGGATAAGAAGGCTTGGCTTCCATTGCTCATGGTCCATTTGATATTTGGCCTCGTGGTGGGATGGCTGAGTCCGATTTTGGGTGTTGCATGCACGGTGAGCTAGCACCATGGTCGAGCTATCTCATCACATCGAAATCGCTGAGTCTTTAGAAATGAGGTCCGATGGTGTTTATAAATCGACCTGCCGAATGTGCCACGGCGGTTGTGGAGCAGGTGCAAAACTTCACATCAGAATATTCCGGCTCAGACTAGAAAGCGTGAAATAGGGGGGGCAAGCATGAGAACAATGACCGCCGCGCGCATACACAAGGTTGGTGGACCAATGATCTTGGACACCATTCCAGTACCCGAGGTGAGGCCGACAGATGTTTTGGTCGCGGTGAAAGCCTGTGGCATGGTTCCAAACCTTGGCAATGTTCTGGAGCACTGGCAGGAATGGTTCCCTCATTTACCATTGCCTGAACTGCCGGCAATATTCGGCCTTGATCCTGCAGGTGTGGTCGAGGAAGTAGGCAGTCAGGTGCAAGAGATCAGCCCCGGAGATCGTGTCTATGTTAACCCGGGGCGTTCATGCGGTTCCTGCCGAACTTGCTTGCGCGGTGATTTGATCAACTGCCCCAATTATACTTTTCAGGGCTATTTTGGTTTTGGACCGAAGGCGCAGCGGAACTATGACGCCTATCCTTATGGTGGATTTGCGGAATATATCACAGCGCCCCAATACGCTTTAGTTAAGTTGTCTCCAAACATCACCTTCGAACAAGCGGCAAGGTTGGGCTATCTTGGCACCGCCTATGCGGGCTTGCGCAAGGCACAGGTTGGGCCAGGTCATACAATGCTCGTCAATGGTATCAGCGGAACGTTGGGGTTAGGCGCTGCAATGCACGGGCTGGCCTTGGGCGCGTCTCAAATATTCGGCACTGGTCGAGATCAATTGCTGCTCGATCGCGTCAAGGAATTGGCGCCCTCACGCATTGAAGTGCTGTCGATAGGTGATCAAGCAATCGGTGAATGGGCAAAAGAATTAACCGGAGGGTGGGGTGTCGATTCGGTGATTGATGCGCTCGGGCCGGGTGCGCCGGCAAGTACGATGCTGGATGCCTTTCAAGCGCTGCGACGAGGCGGTCGGGCCATCGATATTGGCGGCATGTCGGAAACCTTGCCACTAAATGTCCATTGGCTCATGGACAACCTGATCCAACTCATCGGGTCCAATTGGTTTTCGCCGCAGGAAGGTCAAGAGATGGTGGATTTAGCAGAAGCCGGATTACTTGATCTCTCAATCTTCGAACACCATTGCTATCCACTTGCACAAGTCAATGAGGCGATTTCGGGTCTGCCTAACCGTATTGGCGGATTCAGTAACTTCGTTATTAATCCGTAACAGATCTAAGTCAGTTTCACCGGCAATTAGATTCCAAGCCTGACTTTCAACTTTGCTATTGTCGAAGGGGGATCGGTGATATCGAACCAATGGCTCTGCATCCCCACCGCCTCCGCACCGGCGCAATTTACATGCATATCGTCGATGAAGATGCAGTCACTTGATGGGACGCCGAATTTATCAAGACAGGCTAAATAAGGATCCGGTGAAGGTTTAGAGACACCGACATTTTTGACATCCACTATGTAATCAAAGAGATGACGATGCGGCCATTTCTCCCACCAGCCCTTCCCCAGCCAGTTCGAGGCGTCGTTGGTCAATAGCATTTGACGCCAGTGCAATTTATTAATTGTATCGATAAGCGACCAGACTTCCGTGCGCTCCGGTGGTGGTGCTAAATCGGCGTCATCATAGGGGCAATAATCGATACCATGTCGCGAGAACAATTTAACGAGACGTTTCACGTATTCCGGTTCATTTATTTTGCCAATGCTTAAAGCTTTGTAATCGGGATCAGAAATTGTTCCGGTCGGACCCAGCGGAATCTTGTCCATTGGCCAGCCTTCGGCTTCTCCTTTCTTCACGAGAACTTCCGTAAAAAAGTGATATAGAATCCCCCCCATATCCCAAATCACGACAGGGGATTTGTTCTCTTGGATGCTCGGCAATATCATGGAGACAGTAAGATTTCTCCTGCATAAACACTTTCCGAAACTTCAACTTTGAGAGAGGCTTTGCCGTGGTTCGGATGAGTGACCGAAATGTCGTAAGACCCACCATCTGGGACTAAATGGTCAAATTTAAAATCTCCGAACATGTCGCTTGTCGTGTCGGCAACTACTTTAGAGTTTTGTTCGAGTGAAATCTCAGCGTCCTGGATACATTCTCGTTGGTTATTGATATCGGCCACCACGCTGCCGCCGACAAATGACTTGGTGTAGCGATGCAGATTTTTGTAGTAAACGCGCGGGCTGGTATTGAGCTCAGGTTCCAGTACTTCCAATCCTTGCTCTTCAACCTGCCTCGCCATTTCCTGGTCTTCAACCTTAAGGGCGTACATGGCTTCCGTTGGGCAGGCGTGGGCACCTCTCGGTTGTTTCCAACCTTGATCAAGCAAATGAGCGTCAAATATCCAATGCTGTGGAATTTGAAGTTCATCGTTCCACCAGATAGCGCCGTAAGGACATGATTCGATCAGATCCTCCCGTCCCTTCGATTTCTCGGGGTCAATGATGACGATGCCGTCATCCCGTTTCTTGACCACCCCGGCGCCGGCTTCGATACAGGGCGCATCGTCACAATGGTTGCACATGGTCGGCACGTAAGCGGAATCCACCATAATGCCCGATCCCCGGACTTTTCGTTTGATGTCTATCCACCGGTGCCCGTGTAGCGGTTGGGACGCCGCATAACCAGGAAAACTATTGCCGACATATTCATCGCTGTTGGCCAGAAAACAATTGTTGCAATTTTCACATTTCGCCACGTCGATAACTAAATTCCACTTTTCCATCTTATCAATTCCCTTCGCAAGTATTCTTCAAAATGATAGGCGCGTCCTAGACGCTTCTCAGCTCGCTCGTCGGACGGTCATACCGCTCGGTTTCCACCAGGCAGGAGTTGGCCGCAATGCTGCTGGTCCCCTTTACCTGAGGACGTTTCGATGTCAGGACATTGGCGCAACCAGCCCGGTCTATGATCATGTTCGAACCATCGGTAACCGGATCAAAATCGGCGCAGGATTCGAAAGTTTTGATAATACCTTCCCCGACCAACGGCTCTATATCGGCTGCAAAGAGGGCCGCGCCGCGGTTATTATATACCTTGATCAGGTCACCCTGTTTGATGCCACGCCTCTTGGCGTCGGCTGGGTTGATCCGCATGACCCAGTAATAGTAATCGTCGATCAACATTCGGTGATCGACGATATCGTTTACTGTGCTGTCCTTGGCGTCGCCATAAGTGTGAAAGCTGTAACGAGGATGAGACGAAACCATTTGCAATGGAAACGTTTCATACAGTTCCTCGTCATGGGGACCTTCCCATGCCGGTATATAGCGGTTGAGGGGCGGGCGGTCTTCGCTATCCGGATCCAACCGGTTCAGTGAAGAGGAAACGAATTTGATTTTGCCCGACTGGGTCTCCAGTCCTTTGAGGAATCCTTCCGAAAATTGCGATGGAAACGGCAGCGGCTCTGGAATGTCTTTGGGCCGGTCCTCGGCATACCAATTCATGGCGACGGTGCCGCGCGTCTCTTCTTCTTCCGGCGGTACAACGAAATATCCCTTTTTGAGGAATTTCTCCCACGTAATGTGGTTTGATAAATCTGCTGAATCAAAAACCCGCTTACACCAATCCAGTTCGCTACAACCTTCGGAGAACATCACGCCGAGTTCCATACGGTGGAGGACATCCATAAAAATCTGGTAGTCGGATTTTGACTCGCCGAGAGGTTCAATGCATTTATGTTGCATCACGACCATCCGATGGTTCACTTGCGCATGGTTGTGGTGAATGTAGCCGCCGCAATTGGCCCATTCGCCGATGTCGTCCCGTTCTACCGAAGTGCAGGCGGGCAAGATAATATCGGCGTAACGGGCGTCGCCCTCGAACCAAACCGATTGGTTGACGACGCATTCGATGGAGGGATGACGATAGGATTCAATGAATCTTGTTGAATCGTTGATCGTCCCGAAGGTCGAGTTGCCGTAACGATAGATCATATGAATCTTGGAGTATCCAGGCAAGGGATACTCATAGGGTGCCATCTGCGCTTCCATGGAGGAACCGTCCCACATATAGCCAACGGATTTTCCTTCGACAATTGCTTCGGCGAAGCGTTGGCGCGGAATCATCTGTTTGACTGGGTTGATGGTCGGACCATGGGGCATGCGATTGAAATTGTTGAGTGGTTCGGCGGTAAAGGCCAAATCACCCGATATTCCGCCCTCGGCATAGCCGGGGAAATAATGGTCATAGTCGATGGGTGTGCCATATTGGAGATTGCCGAAATTAACCCCAGGCTTGCCCCAGCCTTGCATGGTCATCATCAGGATCATGCAACGGGTCCATTGGGAACCGGTGGCGGTTCGCCCAGCGCCGCCCCAACCGGCGCCTAGACCACCGGCGCCCAGATAGGTTTTCTTTTTGGCCCAAGCGCGGGCTAGAGCACGCGCCACATGGGCGGGCACGCCGGTTTCAGTCTCCTGCCATTCCGCCGATTTTTCAACGCCATCGGTTTTGCCAAGCAAATAATCGCTCCATTTGTCGAAATCTGTCGTGCGCTTCTCGACGTAATCTTCGTCGTATAAGCCTTCGGTCACCCAGACATGCATAATGGCAGTGGCCAAAGCGGCGTCGGTGCCCGGCTTGATGGAGATCCAGCGGCCGCCAAGCAACTGGGCTGTCGGATTCATGTGGGGATCAATGTGAACCATCTCGATGCCGAGTTCTTTGGCCCATAACCGGCGTTGAGTGCCTTCGAATCCGGCATAAATTCCGTTGGTCGATTCAGGATCGCTAGACCAAAACACCATCATTTCGCATTCTTTGAGACAATCCTCGACGGCACCGTAAAAATCGGGAATGCCAAGTCGCAAGGCATTGCCATAGTGATGCATTGCTCCCCAATACCAACCTTCCCAACTATCGGGATTTGGATGAACGCGGGTGAATCCGACCAAATTACCGAACCGCAACAGGGAGCTTAGATAGTATCCAATGTTACCCCATTGATGATGGGATGGCAGAGGTATCGCGATGGCCCCGGGGCCATGTTCCTTTTTCATCCGCTTCATTTCGGAGGAAACTATGTCGAGCGCTTCGTCCCAACTGATGCGTTCGTATCCGGATATTCCCCGGTTTTGTGGATTGCGTTCTCCATTGGGATCATAATCGACCCGTTTCATGGGATATAAATTACGTTTCTCGGAATACACCATGGACTTGAGCGCAAGGCCATATGGGCTGACTGTCGTCCGTCGGCTGGGGGTAAAGCTTTTACCTTTTGCCTTGATCGTCCAGCTTGGCGCATCTTCGGGGTCAAGATCGATAGGCGTCATGCGAATGATCTTATCTTCCTTAACGTAAACGTATATGGGACCGCTGATGGTACTGGAGGTGAAACGCTTCGAGCCGTCCGGCATGGTGGTACCGTATTCGAGCCCGATGGTTTGGGTTCGGTTCATCATTTGCATGAACCAAACAGCTATATCGCTCCGCCCCATAGTTAGAACGCGAAAATTCTTGGCGGCGTGGATGATTTCAGCCTGGTCGAACGGCGGACGGAGAAAGGTGAGGGCTGTTGGCACATCTTTAAAAACAACGGACACATCGGGTGACGCGTGAACGCCTGACTTAGAACTGATTTTACCGTTCTGAAAGATGTAGTGACGACCAATGCTAGAATTTCGTAACCGCATCTGGATAACACAGTTAAATTTTACCATGTTTTTACGAAACTCAGGATGTTTCCGCGCGGTTCTTTTGATAATGAGCGTTACGCCAAACAGAAGTGTTTTTAGAATAGTACGATTCATAGCAATCACCCTCTCTGTAACAATTTTTTTGGGGTGGCGGCAGATGCGTTTTGATACCTTTCAAACAGCTATAGCCGCTTTATTTCCCCCGTTATCAAGTAATAACTGATACTGGATGAATTATATTCATATTACGATATTAAATCAATATTGAATATAATTCATTTTTTAAATTGCTGTCTTACCCTAGAGATATAAGGTATTTGTAGTCCAGGGATGTCCTTTGTATTTTAGACGCTTTTAATTCAATAATCTAAGAATTGTGAAAAAAATTAATACTGGGCGCTTTCTCAATTGGCAAAAGCCGAATTTTATTCGGTCTATTTTTTATCAAATAAATTTTCTTTTGGCAGTTTCGGACGCGGCCTTTGCGCTATTTCGCGCGCTTCGACCCGGTCGACGCCGAGTAGATAAAGCAAATTGACAATAGCATCTTCCAAACATG
>PVBE012104818.1_pt1 | contig 12531 bp, 6 predicted proteins | sample 1631181 | NCBI WGS metagenome assembly PVBE01 (sample SAMN08397723, study PRJNA350692) | Marine metagenome, whole genome shotgun sequencing project. | isolation source: water | place: Pacific Ocean | collected 2012-04 | reverse complement strand
GATCTGAACCGGTGCACACTCTGTCTTCATAAAGCCGACTCCTTATCGTGTGCTTAAAGTGCTTCTCGCAAGGCCTTTATGCGAAGGGAATCGGCCTTTCTCAATAGGGATGGTGAAATATCCGGGTTAGGGACGCATTCACCGCCGTTCCTTTAGGGTCAGCGATTACTTCCGATTCCGACTTCATCAAGACCTGTTTCATCCCTGAATCCTGACCACGACCGACTTTGTGGATTTGTATCGGCCACTGTAGGGCGGATTAGGCCACCCTCCACCGGTGGGAGTATGTCCAGCCTCACTGGCATAGGCGTCGTCCCCCACGGTCAGGCACGAACAGTATGTCTAGGAATGTTTCCAGGCATCCTTCCTCCTTTCATCTCTTGCTTTCGGCGAGGGCTTTCCTCACTTGATTGCCGTTATCCAGTGTTCCCATTGCCCCGGCTCGTTCGTGCCGGGCGCCTCCACAAGCGGGCGCAGCAGCTTGTCGACGACTTCGATATCCTTTGGCCGTGCGGGTTCGCTCAGACGGTCGAAGAGTTGTGCTGAAGTGAAGCCGAGTTCCAGGAGCCAATCGAGGTAGGTGCTCTGCAGGATGGATGCCGTGTCGTCCAAGTGGTGGCTTCGCGCAGATGCTTGCACATGGCCCCCAAGAGCTTTGGCGACATTGCGGCGTAAGAGACTCCCTGCCTTCCCGCGAGAACGCCGCCCTCACTTCGGATGCGGTTGTGTCAAACACCAGGTTGTATTGGTAGGCGGTTTCTCCATCCACATCCCGGTCGTAGACTGTGAGATAGCTTCCCGAATCGAGGCTGCCCAACCAGAGCTCGCGCTCCCGGCCATCACAATTCGGTTCGAGCGATTCGTAGTGCATCCGCAACCTGCCGCCGGGCTTGAGGACGCGGTAGAGCTCTCTTAACGTTGTATTGGGGTTGGGCGTCTGCTCAACGGAAGACGCGGCCGCGACACCGTCGAAGGAAGCGTCCTAAAAGGACAAGGATTCGCCCGGTGGGACATGAACAAAACTGGCGTTCTCGATCCGAGGCGCTCGGCGTTGCGCGTGCACACGTCAACGCGGCGGCCACTGCCCTCAACACCGACGACCGCGCGAGCCATGGGCGCGATCAGGAGCGACGGCCAGCCATCGCCTGGCCCAAAGTCCAAGATACGCCCATCGCCCACGCTGACCGCGTAGTCAAGAATCTGGCCCCGGCCAAGAAAGTGGCTGCGCCACCGCCCGTCAAAGGGCTCGTAAATCACGGGCAGGGATTCGCCGGACTGCGATTCCATCCGGTCGTATATCGCCACGACCGGGCTCGACTGTCTCAACTCTACATTCACCAAGATCCAGTCAATGACGTGAAGGAAGTTGGCTTTCGCGAACAGATAATGGCCGCCAATTGTGAACCAGTCCCCTCGCCTGGCTAGGTTTGGGCTTCGCCCGGCTACCAGGTATCGAGATTCGGCCATTTCTTGCCGGCGCGGGCCGGCACGGGGGGGGCGCTCTTTAGCCCCTGCGCGATCCAAGCCCGGGTATCCGCCGGATCAATCACATCGTCGATCCCGTAGTTTGTGCCGCCGGAATTCAATGCCCGCGCTTCCTCGACGAATGATGCGAGATGCGTCTGGTAGATCTCCTCGCGTCTTTGCGGATCGTCGACGCCTTCCAGTTCCTCGCGGGCGGACAGTTTCGCCAGGCCATCGATGCTGCTGCCGGCGAATTCGGCCGTCGGCCAGGCCACCGTTAACAGCGGCGTCAGCGAACTAGTGCCGCACATCGCCAAGACCGCCACTCCGTAGGCTCTTCGCACGACGACTCCATACATCGGCACACTCAGATTGGCGCCGATGTTGAGCAGGCGGCCGAAGTGACGGACCAGCGCCAAGCCTTCATTCTCGGGACCGGGCATCGTCCCCGGACAGTCCATCAGCGACAACACTGGCAGGTCGAAGCTGTCGCACAGTTGCAGAAAGCGCGCACCTTTGTCCGAGGCAGCACTACTGAGCGCGCCGGAGAAGTGTTGCGGATTGTTGGCTATGAGCCCCATGGGTCGGCCCTCGACACGCACCAGGGCGGTAATCAGAGAGGGGCCGAACTCTTTGCGGATCTCGAGGATTGAGTCCTCGTCCACGAGCGTCTCGATGATCTCGCGCATGTCGTACATTTTGAGGCGATCTTCGGGGACCAAGTGACGCAGCCTTCGCTGGTCGGGAACCTGCCACTGATCCACCGGGCCCTGGAAATAGGAGATATACTTTCTGGCGGTTTCTACCGCCGCTTCATCGTCCTCGACCAGGATATCCACCACCCCGTTCGGAACCTGGAATGACATGGGACCGACTTCTTCGGGCGTGTAGATGCCCAGGCCGCCGCCCTCTATCATGGCCGGTCCGCCCATGGCAATCGTGGAATTCGCGGCGGCGATTATGACGTCGCAGGAGGCCAGGAACACCGTGTTCCCCGCGAAACAACGGCCCGAGTTAATACCCACCAGTGGAACCAAGCCGCTGAGCCTTGAGAACTCGGTGAAGGTGTAGCATTCTATGCCTAGGCCGCCGCCGGCGCTGGCCGCATCGATGGCTGCCGCGCCGCTGACTGCCCGCCGGTCTGGGGCATCGGTCGGACTATCTTCACTCTCGCCGCCACTGATTCCGGGTCGGCCACCGCCGCCCTCGCTGAACAATATCACCGGCAAACGGAACCGCCGGGCCATTTCATAGAGTCGGTCCTGCTTGTAGTGTCCCCGACCGCCCTGGGTGCCGGCAACCACCATGTAGTCGTAATGGGCGATCACTATCCGCGCGCGTTCGGGGCCAAACTTATCGCCGTTGACACTGCCGATCCCCATAACCATGCCGTCAGCCTGAGTAGTCTCGCGCAGCCATTGCTGCTTCTGCCAGCTGGAGGCCGTAACCAGCGGGCCGAACTCCTTGAAGCTGCCCGGGTCAAGCAACTGGTCGATATTCTCGCGGGGCGTACGCTGCCCCCTAGCGTGCCGTTTATCCACTTTCACTTGCCGGAAAGAGTCATCGATGAAAGAGCGGCGCTCATACAGCTCCGCCAGGTCGCCGCGGATGTAGTCCAGGTTGACCTCGTCAACCTTGGCCTCTTGGGCGCCCTCGGGTCCGACGTCCGTCTCCATCAGTATGACGACCGGATCACTTTTCTCCGCGGTGTCGCCAATCGAAACCGGAAGCGCCTGCACGATCCCGCTCCGGTCCGCCGTGAGCACATGGCGGAGTCCCATCGTCTCGATAACGGCAAGCTTCCGACCAACCGCGACCGCGTCACCGACGGCGACGTCAAGAGTGACAATCGTGCCCCTTGCCGGCGTCGTGATTTCGACTGGTCCGGCGACTTCCTCCTCCTGGGTGACGTCCTTGGATTTGACATCGGTGTCGTGCATGAACAGGGCCAACGGGTCCGCGGCATCGGCAACTCGGGCGCCTGCATAGCCGCCATCCACGCCGTTTCCTTCTTGCGCGGCGTCAGCGGTTGGCACTGGGGCCCCACCGATGGGTTCTACGAAGCGCCGACGTGGAACACTGGACGCCACGAGCGCCATGATCTGTTCGTCAACGAACCGGGTGTGGATGTTGCCGGTTGCGAAATCTTCGTGTGCGAGGATGCTCTGCAGGAACGGAATGTTAGTTTCGACCCCTTCGATGCGGAATTCGCTCAGCGCCCGTGTGGTCTTGGCGATAGCATCGGCAAAGCTGGGCGATGACGAGTAGGCGATGACTTTGGCGAGAAGCGAGTCGAAGGACAAGCTGGTTTGATATCCACTGTAACCGAATCCGTCCGTGCGTACGCCAGGGCCGCTGGGAACTTCGTAGACAGTGAGGGTGCCGGCCGTGGGCTGAAATGAGCCGTCATCGCCGATGGTTTCCATGCAGACGCGGGCTTGGATCGAGTAGCCTCGCGGCTCGGCGACGTGGGGGCCGTCGAGACCCAGCTCGGCGATGCTGGCGCCTTCGGCAAGGCGCAGTTGAGCCTTCACGATGTCGACGCCGGTAACGGCCTCGGTAACGGTGTGTTCTACTTGAAGGCGGGCGTTGGCTTCGATGAAAGAGAAGGGGTGCTCGTTGGCGCTCCCCGATGCGTCTACGAGGAACTCGAAAGTGCCGGCGTTCGAATAGCCGACACTGATGGCGCAGCGCATGGCAGCAGCGATAATCTTGGCACGGAGATCGTCGGCCAGACCGGGCGCCGGCGCCACTTCGACGACTTTTTGGAAGTGGCGCTGAACGCTGCACTCCCGCTCACCGAGGTGGGCCACGGCCCCATACAGGTCTCCGAGAACTTGGACTTCCACGTGGCGCGCGCGGGAGATGAATTCCTCGACGTACAGGTCGCCGTTGCCGAAAGCGGCCAGAGCCTCGGAGCAGCAGCGATCAAAGGTCGCCACCAGTTGATCGGCCGTTGTCACCACGCGCGACCCGCGTCCGCCACCACCGGCGATGGCCTTGATCATCATGGCGCGTCCCTCGCCGAGGCTGTCGAAAAACTCCGTCGCCTCCTGAAGAGTGACGGCCTTGTCGAGGCCGCGAACGACCGGCACTCCGGCGTCTGCTGCCGCAATGCGGGCCCGGGCCTTGTCACCGAACAGCTCGATCGTTTCGGCCCGCGGTCCGACGTAGGTCAGTCCCTCTTCCCCGCATCGCCTCGCGAATTCCGCGTTCTCCGCCAGAAAACCATAGCCCGGATGGAGGGCGTCACAACCCGATTCCTTGGCGGCCTCGATGACCTTTTCGATATCCAGGTAGGCGGCAGCACCAACGCCTTCGAGGGCGACGGCCTCGTCGGCCTTTCCGGTATGAAGCGAGCCCTTATCGTCCTTCGAGTAGACCGCCACCGTGGCGATACCCAACTCAGCGGCCGCCCGCAGGATGCGGATGGCTATTTCTCCCCTGTTGGCTACTAGCAGTTTCATCTTGAGTCCTATTCTCTTCTGCTCTCGCTTGTTATCGGCCGGCCGGCCGAACACGATCCGGCCATTTCCTTAACCGCTCTTTCGTTACCAGGTATCGATGCAGGGCCGCTTCTTTTCAGTGCGAACCGGGAGCGGGGGCAGGCTCTTGAGGCCCCTGACGAGCCATGCCCTCGTATCCGCCGGATCGATGATGTCATCAATTCCGTAATTATTGCCTGCGTTGATTGCCCGCGCGCTCTCGTAGCCCTGGGCAACTTTGCGCTCGTAAGCCGCTTTGCGTTCGTCCGGGTCCTTGATGTCCATCAGTTCGCGGCGCGAGGAAAGCTTGATCCCGCCGTCGATATTCATTCCGGCGAACTCAGCCGTTGGCCAGGCCACCGTGAAAAAGGGCACCAGCGAACTGGCGCCGCACATGGTTTGGACCCCCAGCCCATAGGATTTGCGCACGACCACCCCGAACATTGCGGTGCTCAGATTAGCGCCCACGTTGAACAACCGCGCGGAGTGCCGGACGAGCGCCTCGCGCTCGTGGTTCGGGCCGACCATGATGCCCGGGCAGTCCATTACGGTGAGCACGGGGATATCGTAGGCGTCACAGAGCTGCATGAAGCGGCACGCCTTGTCGGCTCCGTCGCTGTCGACAGCGCCCGCCAAGTAAGCCGGGTTGTTCGAGACGAAACCCACCGGTTTGCCCTCGATGCGAATCAAAGCGGTAATGATGCCGTGGGCGAAGTCCTTACGCAGCTCAAGGATCGAGCCTTCGTCGGCCAAAGTATCGAGGATGTCGCACATATCGTAGGTTCGAACGCGGTCCTCGGGAATAATGTGGCGCATCGGCCGTTGGTCTCGCACTTCGAAGTGGTCGACAGGGCCCTGGAAGTAGGAAAGGTATTTCTTGACGGTCGCGACGGCGGCTGCGTCGTCCTTGACCAGGATGTCCACCACGCCGTTCGGGGACTGCATCGACATGGGACCCACCTCTTCAGGAGTGTAACTGCTCGGGCCCCCTTCGATCAGGTCGGGCCGAGTCATGCCCAGCGTCGAATTCTCGGTAGCGATAATGACGTCGCAACACGCCAGCAGCGCCGCGTTGCCGGCGTAGCAATGTCCAGTGTTCACACCGACCAGCGGAACCAGGCCGCTCAGTTTGGCGAATTCAGTGAACATGGTGGTGTCTATCCCAACTTGGCGGCCGCCCCTTCTGCCGAAGTTGCCCAGGGTTCCCAGCCCTTCTGAGAACAGCACCACGGGGACACGGTAGCGATAGGCCACGTCGTACATCCGGTCCTGCTTATATTCACCGATCGAGCTCTGAGTCTCTCCCTTGGTCATGGCATCGTAGTGAAGGACCATTACCCGCGAATACTCGTCGTCAAACCGGTCGCCGTTGATGCTGCCAGCCCCCATGACCAGGGCGCCGGCGGTTTGCCTAGCCACCAGTAGGCCGAATTCCTTGAAAGAGTCTTCGTCCACAAGATCCGCAATGTTCTCGCGCGCGGTGCGCCGGCCCTGAGCGTGCCGCTCAGCCACGTCCTCGGCGCGAAACTCATCGAAGGCGCGAAGCTTGAAATCAAGTGTCTCCTTTAGGTCGCCACGAATGTGGTCCGGATCGACCGCGGCGTCGGCTTCCATGGGGCCGCCTTCCACGTCCATCTCGTTGATGAATACGACCGGGTAGCCCTCGCGGACAACATCGCCCGTCGACATGGAAACAGCGCAGACGACGCCGCTGCGGTCCGCCGTGATGTCGTGCTGAAGCTTCATCGCCTCGACGACCGCGACCAACTGACCGACCCGCACCTCGTCACCAATAACGACCTCGACGTGGACAATGGTGCCTTGAATAGGCGATGTCAGACCGATCGAACCCTCCGGCCCCTCCGGTCCCTGGTCTTCCTCAGCCGAAGCAGCGGCGATAACTGGGGCGCCGCCGACGGGCTCGACGAAGCGTCGACTCGTGGCGCTCGAGGCCGCCAATTCGGTGATTTTCTCATCGACGAAACGGGTGTGGATGTCGCCGACTACAAAATCGGCGCGAGCCAGGATGTTCTGCAGGAAGGGAATATTGGTGTCGACGCCCTCGATTCGGAACTCGCTAAGAGCGCGGACGGTCTTGGCGATGGTATCGCTGAAATTGGGTGAAGACGAATGGCCGATGACTTTGGCAAGCAGGGAGTCGAACGACATGCTGGTGCGGTAACCGCTGTAGCCGAATCCGTCCGTGCGCACACCGGGGCCACTGGGGACCTCGTAGACAGCGAGGGTGCCCGTGGAGGGGTGAATTGAACCGTCTTCAGCGATGGTCTCCATGCAAACGCGAGCCTGGATGGCATAGCCCCGCGGCTTGCGAAGGTGCGGGGCGTCGAGGCCCAACTCGGCGATGGATGCGCCCTCGGCCAGCCGAAGCTGTGCCTGCACAATATCGACGCCGGTGACGCCCTCGGTCACCGTATGTTCTACCTCGAGTCGAGCGTTGGCTTCGATGAAAGCGTACGGCTGTTCGTCGTTTCGCCCGGACGCATCTACCATGAATTCGAAGGTGCCGGCGTTAGCGTAGCCAACACTGTCGGCGCAGCGCAGGGCGGCGTCGATGATCCGGTCGCGGAGATCGTCGGCAAGCTCCGGCGCCGGCGCTACCTCGACAATCTTCTGGAAGTGTCGCTGAATACTGCATTCACACTCGCCAAGATGGGCCACGGCGCCGTGTAGATCCCCGAGGATCTGAACCTCGACGTGGCGGGCCCGGGTGATGAACTCCTCGACGTAGAGGTCGCCGTTGCCGAACGCGGCCTCAGCCTCCGAGCGGCAGTGCTCATAGGCGACCTCCAGTTCGTCGACGCTCTCTACCACGCGTATCCCGAGGCCACCGGCGCCGGCAATGGCCTTGATCATCATGCCACGTCCGTCGTTGAGGCCGTCCAAGAACGCCGCCGCCTCTTCGATACTGACCGCGTGGTCCAGGCCGCGAATGACCGGCAGTCCGGCGGCGGCGGCGGCAACGCGCGCGCGGGCCTTGTCACCGAATAGCTCGAGGGTTTCGACGCGCGGCCCGATAAACTTCAGGCCCTCTTCCCCGCATCTGCCCGCGAATGCCGCGTTCTCGGCGAGAAAACCGTAACCCGGATGGATGGCGTCACAACCCGATTGCCTGGCAACCGCAATGATCTGCTCCATATCCAGGTAGGCGGCCGTGCCGGCTCCCGTCAGGTTCACGGCCTCTTCGGCCTTGCCGGTATGGAGCGAGCCGACATCATCCTCCGGAAAGACGGCCACCGTCGGTATACCCAGCTCCGCGGCCGCGCGCAAGATGCGTACGGCGATTTCGCCCCTATTGGCTACAAGCAGTTTCATCTCGAATCCTATTCTCTCGCTTCTGAAGTCGGACCCCCCGGCGAACTCCGGGCAGGAGCACACAGTGTACCACTTAGCGGGCCGTCGCTTCTCGCGCGAGCCGAACTCCCCACGAGAGGCACCTCGCGCCGTTCTGGCCGTCTGTCCGAGAGCTCGTACCACCTGAAGTGTAAGGGCCTAGCCCAAATATCTCTTCAACGATCCTGACGGATAGTAGCGCCATCTCGCTACGGAATTTGGTGAGGGATGCGGGCTGGAATGTCCCATTCCGGATGATGCACGATATTGGTTCCAGTAGACGTTCGGAGGAACGAAGGAGTTCATTTTGCGTGCGTGGCGTCTTCTGCCTTCATACGCCTCGGAAGGTGTTTGCGTCAGAATTTCTTCCCGCTCTCGATGGCCTCTTTCGCCTGCTCAAATTCCTTGGTCAAACGCGCGACGAGCTCGGGATTGGCGGCTGCGATGTCGTTCTGCTCCGCCGGATCTTCCCTGACGTTAAAGAGCAACGGTGGGTTCTGAAGAATGGACGGCTCGTTTGCTCCAGTCTCGGGATCGCGGATACGTTTGCGCGTGAAGAAGTGAATCTTGTAATCGCCATTGCGCCAGGCCATCGGTTGATGAAAATAGAAGATATGCTTCGTTCTCGGGCTCTGTTCGCCTGCGAACAGAGCCCGACATATCCAGCGAGTCAATCGCTTCGCCATCCTTTATGGGCGAGCCGGTAATTTTTGCCAGAGTGGCATAGACGTCATGATTGACTATGAACGCCGGACTCACTGCCGGTTTGATTCTTCCCGGCCAAGTATAGATGCAAGGCACTTGCCCGCCGCCATTCCAGGTGGTGGACTTCTCGCCGCGCAACGGATCTGCCACGCCGCCGAATTCCCGGAACATGCTCCACGGCCCATTATCGCTCGTGAAAACAACCTGCGTGTTGTCGCTGATTCCGGCTTCCTCAAGCGCCTTAACGATCTCGCCGGTCGACCAGTCGAGTTCCAGAAGCACATCGCCGTAAACGCCGTTCTTGCTCTTGCCCTTGAACGGTTCGGAAGTGAAGACCGCCACATGTGGCATGTTGTGCGCCAGATAGATGAAGAACGGCCTGTCCTTATTTTCGTTAATCAGGCGTATCGCCTCCTGCGTATATTTTCTCGTGAACGACGATTGCGGGCAGGCCTTCTCCAGCACATCGCGGTTTCTCAGCAGCGGGGTCTTCCAGGCGCTCTCAGGCGCGCTCTTGAGGACGGGGTAGTTGACGGCGGGGCCATTCCAATCGTTGCTGCCCCTCGTGCCGTAATAGTAATCGAAGCCCTGATCAAGCGGATGCGTCCCCTCGTCCATGCCTAAGTGCCATTTGCCCAGTAGCGCGGTGGCGTAGCCCCTTTCCTTGAGCATTTCGGCGATGGTAATTCTCTGGCCGATCGGCCCGGGGCGATTCGAGTGCCAGCCGGTCATCAGCGCGCGGCGGCTGGGCGCGCACCAGGAAGCGGCATGGAATTCGGTAAAGCGGATGCCGTTGGCCGCGAGCGTGTCGATGTTGGGGGTAGTGTTTACCTTGCTGCCGTAGCAGCCCAGATCGCCGTAGCCCATATCGTCCGCCAAAATGTAGATAATATTGGGTGGGTTCTCCGGCGAATTGGCCGCATACAGATTTCCGGCCGCCAGAACACATGTTACCGAAAGGAGAATTCTCATTGTTGAGACCATTTCTGTTCCTTTCGCTAATTTTTCCGCCCATCGAGCAACTTCTTCGTTGAGTCACCGGCTGACCCAACGAAGGCAGCTTAGCACGATTCTAGGTATCAATGAGCCCCGACGCGCAATCTCCCAAGAAACACTTGTGATCTCATAGCTTCTTGTCTTCAAAAGCACGAATGTGGGACTGCGGCGCTGGGCTCGGGGGGCCTCTCGATACACTCGCGCGGGTTAGCTCTATCGAGTCCATTCGCGGACCGATCCGAAAGCGAGGGGCCCAGGGGAGCCCCTCGCCGATAGCGCATTGAACGTCCTAGCGATTAGTTGCCGAGGAGTTCGAGTTTGATAATGGAGCCGCGTCCGCGTTCGGAGTGGCGTGTGGGCCCGTTCGAGTTGCACGACCAGATGCTGCCGTCGTCGCCGAACTCGATCTCGCGCGTGTAGGTCACACGCGAGGGCATACGGTATACGGTCATCTCTTTCGTCGTCGGATTGTACCTGGAGATAGTGTCGTTCCCCGTGCCGCAAATCCAGACGTTGCCGTTCGGACCAATATTGAGCGCGTAGGGAATCCGGTCCAGCGCGTTCTCAAGTTCGACCACTTCCCACTCTTCGGTCTTCGGATCGAAAGCGCCGACCACGCCGGAGCCGAAGCCCGGCACCCAGACGATGCCGTTTTGCGCCACGTGAAGGCGCCGTGGCCCGGTGAAGGGCGGGACCCACTCCTTGATGTTCCCGTCTTCGACCTTCGGATCGATACGCCCGACACGGTTGCCATTGAGCTTGGTGTACCAGATGGTGCCGTCGACGGGCGAGAAATCGAGGCCATAGGGCGTGATTCCACGCGATTCGCCGCGGCCCGCGCCGACGGCTTGATCAGAACTCAGGAGCTGATACTTGGTCACTTCCATGGTATCGGGATGCATCGAGAAGCATGCGTTCGCGCCCGCGTCCGTATACCAGACGAGGCCCTCCGGGTCGGCGGGGTTGATGCGAAGCGTGTGCGGGTACGCGCCGCGCGTCTTCGGGGCTTCGGCACTGGATGCGACGGTCCATTCCTTGGAATTCACGTCGAACTTGGCCATCTCGCCCGAAGAGCAGAGGGTAAGCCACATGTTGTCGTCATTCCCACGCTCAATCGAATGAGGACCTTTATACGGCATATCCAATCGGTAAGTCTTGCGCTCGCCCGTCTCCGGGTCCAACGTGTGAATTCCGTTCTGGTGCATGTCGATCGCATAGATTAGGCCGTCTGTACCCAGCTCGATGTCATGGATCGAGGCAGCGTCCTTATTGCCCATGTCCCATTCGGTGATGGCTACCTGGGTCGCGGCGCCTGTCGGAGCGGGCGGCGGCACGAACACAGGCCACTTTGCGACGGCCTCGTCGGAGTAGGTCGCGATGAGGCGCTCGACGAGGTTCTCTTGCGTGTGCTCATACAGGCCGCCGAAACCGTCCATGCGCGTAACCATCGTATCCCAGTCCACCGGCTCTTCGGGCGAGCGGAAGCCGACGGTTCCGGTCTGATGGCAATAGCTGCACATGATCTTGTAGTTTTCTTTATCTGCCGCCTTCTCCCACTTGAGCATGCCGAACGTGCTGTCTCCAGTGCGCTGCAACTCAAGATCTTTGCCGGTCGCGGGTTCCATGGCGAACGACAGGCCACTTGAGCCGACAGCCACGCCTTTCTGCTGCTGGTCGAGCTGACCCAAGAGACGTGTGCGCAAATCGTACGTCGTGTCGCGCAGCCCATTGATCGTAAACGAACCGTCGGACTTGGTGAATACCGTAGTAAACTGCTCGCGCTCCGCGTCATTGGCTGTGACCATTACCCCGCCCATGACATTTCCCGACGCGTCCACTACCTTCCCTGTGATCGTTGCCGCGTTTGCCGGCGCCATTGACACGCACAGCGCGAATGCCATCACTGCCACCCATATTTTTCTGCTCACTAGTCTTTCCTCCTCAGTTGTTTTTTCGCTTAATTGTGAGGCCACAGCGTTGTGCCCCCGATATCCCATCATAGCTATCGAGCGCGTGACATCGCGTGAGTAGAACAGATTCTGAGAGAAAGTTCAACCATGGTTTGAGCGCCGCGAGACTATTCCCACAGAAAGGTTGCTCGCCTATCAATTCGTGAACTGGCCTTAGCGCGAATACCTCGGGCCCAAAATACGAATGATGGATTAACGGCGCCTATCGCTTCGATCATATTGGTTCAAATCCTTCGGCAACGGCCGGTGTCGGTCAATTAATCGAAAATCTCGGACAAAAAGGGCAGGAGAGAAACCATGGCAGAAAGCGCTTTGATACTCACCGAGCGGCACGGCAATAAGGATGGGATACTCTGGAACACCCTGAATCGACTTGAGAGGCTCAATGCATTGACCTTTCCACTGTCAGTCTTCATGGAGGATTGCATCGCTAGAGCGCTTCACGATTGAGATGTCGTATATCCGCACGAAAAAAAATACCCCTCCGCGTCCTGTGACGTAATTGTTTCAAGGGCGCGGCCGATTGCGGTGAATAGCGTCTCTTGGGTTCTAGCTTTGGT
>PVBE012862320.1_pt1 | contig 12532 bp, 1 predicted proteins | sample 1631181 | NCBI WGS metagenome assembly PVBE01 (sample SAMN08397723, study PRJNA350692) | Marine metagenome, whole genome shotgun sequencing project. | isolation source: water | place: Pacific Ocean | collected 2012-04 | reverse complement strand
GGCACTGCTAGTACCTTTGATACCGTGTCTAGAGAAGGCGACTATCTGGGTGGCGCACTCCAGGCGATTGGCCGAAGACCTTCGATATTGGGAGGAACGATTTCAGTCCATACCGGCCGCGATGATCGAGCGCCAGGGGTTTGGCACGGAAATACGAAGTCGACGGTCGGTCCTGATGATTTCGAGGCAATTGTACGATCGGATGCAGTCTTTTGCCTCGTCACACGGCGTTTCCACCTTCCATTTGATCCTGGCAGCGCTCTACATTCGATTTGCTCAGCCGGAGGGGCGAGAGGACTTCATCATTGGACTTCCAACGCTCAACCGTAGCAATGCCGTTCTCAAGAGGACGGTGGGCCTGTTCACCAGCGTTACGCCTTCGTGGTTCCGCCTTGGCCTGGATCTGAGCGTCGTCGAGCTACTGAAAGCGATCGGTAGGGAGCTGCGAAAAGACTACCGTCACCAGCGTTGCCCGTTGCACGAGATCAACCGGCGCGTGGGCCTGCACAAGGAAGGGCGTCCGCAGCTCTACGACATCGTTCTGACCTATCAAAAACACAACTATGCTGTTGAATTTGATGGGATTCAGGTGGAGCAAGTGAGCATGCGCCACGGGTCGGAGAAGACGCCTTTGGCGATCGAGGTCAGCGAATACAACGAAGAGCTGGACGTTCGGATGAACATCGACCACAGCCTTACGGCGTTTTCGGTTGAGGCGATCGAGTTCTTGAAGCGGGAGCTCTTGTTCCTGTTTGAAGAGATTGTGAGTCACCCAGACACGGCGATCCGAGATCTGGCCATCCTTCCTCCGGACGAACGAGAACTTGTGTTGACTGGCTTTCACCCCGACCGCGTGACCCATGCTCCTTGCAAAACGCTGGTAGACCTGATCGAGGAACAAGTGGAACGCTCCCCGGACGCAGAAGCGATCTCTTTTGAGGGAGTCCCGCTGACCTACAGCGAACTGAATCGCCGGGCGAACATCGTCGCTGCGCATCTTACCGTGCAAGGTATCCGACCGGGTGCTTTTGTTGGGATTTGTATGGAACGATCGTCGGATCTCGTGACCGGGATTGTGGGGATACTGAAGGCAGGTGGTGCGTACGTGCCTATCGATCCGGCCTACCCGGTGGAACGTCAGGAATTGCTGCTTACGGATTCTGGAGTACGTGTTGTGGTCGGGACGGGCCCGATGGCGGTTTCCGCGGACGGCGTCGAATTCGTGTCCATGGACTCGCTCGATTTCAGCCAGTCCGCGAGTAACCCTACTTCAGCAAGGCGTCCGTCGCCATCCGATCCCGCATACCTGATCTACACGTCCGGATCGACCGGAAGGCCCAAAGGGACGATCATCACTCATTACAATGTAGTGAGGCTGCTTCAATCGACTTCCTCTCTTTACGAGTTCGGCCCCCAGGACATCTGGACCCTGTTTCATTCCTTCGCTTTCGATCTTTCGGTTTGGGAGATATTCGCATGTCTCGGGCACGGCGGAAAACTGGTGATCATTCCTTATTGGGTCAGTCGCTCACCCGACGATTCTTATAGATGGCTCAGCGAACACAAGGTGACGATGCTCACTCAGACACCCTCCGCTTTCAAGCAGCTGATGAAGGCGGAAGAACAGCGTGATGCCGAGCTGCGGCTCAGGCTCCGCTGGGTCATCCTGGGGGGCGAAGAAGTTGCAGTCAAGGATCTTGCCGGATGGTTCGAACGGCACGGTGATGAAAGCCCTCGCGTCATGAACATGTATGGCATTACTGAAACAACGGTCCATACCACGTATCGTCGGCTGGTGAAGGCCGACGTGGCAGTGGGCCGAAGCGTCATTGGTCCAGCAATGGAGGACATGTGGATCTACATCCTCGATTCGGTCGGCAAACCAGTACCAGTCGGCGTCGCGGGGGAGATCTATGTCGGCGGTGCCGGCGTGGCGGCGGGCTATCTGAACCGACCTGATTTAAACGCAGAACGATTCCTGGCCGATCCGTTCCGCGACGAGCCGGGCGCACGTGTCTATCGTAGCGGGGATCTCGCCAGGTATCTTTCCGACGGAGATATCGAGTTTCTGGGACGGAAAGACGGTCAAGTCAAAATACGGGGATATCGAGTCGAGACCGAAGAGATCAAGGCGAGCGTCGCGAGGCATCCCAAAGTGCACGATTGCGTAGTCACAGCTCACTTTCCCGAACGGGCAGGTCTTTCCGGTGACGCCGAGTTGCGAGCTTATGTGATTGCTGCAGATCCGGCCGATCCGCCTTCCGTGTCCGAGTTGCGTGCTTTCCTGCAGCAGACTCTTCCCGACTATATGCTGCCGTCTTCGTTCATGACCCTGGCGTCGTTTCCACTCACGGCGAACGGAAAGATCGACCTTCGCGCTTTGCCGTCGCCGGGGGAGAGACGGCCGAAGCTCTCCGAAGAACTCGCCCAACCGTTGAATCACGTCGAGGCCAGCATCGCGGCCATCTGGGCGGAAGAGCTGCGGATCGACCAGGTGGGTATACACGACAATTTTTTTGATCTGGGTGGAGATTCGTTGGTGATGGTTCGTGTAAGACGTCGGATCGGCGAGGCCTCATTCGGCCGGTTGCCTTCGATGAGGGAGATGTTCGAGTACCCGACGATCCACATGTTAGCCGGGGCTATCTCACATACCGGCGATGCTGGATTCTCCGGGCTGACACGGACAGTCGTACCGGAAGTGCGACGGACTAACCGCGCACAGCAAAGGAGTGCCCGCAAAGCCAGCCGTGCCGGCAGCACCAGCGAGGGAGGCGAATAGTCCATGGTCTCTCCCGAGATCGGCATAGACCCGGACAGTTCCATTGCGATCATCGGAATCGAGTGTCGCGTGCCGGGCGCGCGAGACGCGAAGGAGTTTTGGAGCAATCTATGCCACGGCGTCGATTCCGTAAGAGAGATTCCTGAGGAGACTCTACGGCGTGCCGGCGTAGATAGTGCTCTCTTCAACGATCCGAAGTATGTCCGGAGTCGAGCAGTCATCGACGGGGCAGACCTCTTCGATGCCGCATTCTTTGGCTACACGCCCCGGCAGGCGGAGTTGATGGATCCGCAACAGCGGCTGTTTCTCGAATCGTCGTGGCATGCCCTGGAAGGTTGCGGCTACATTCACGGCCGTCCGCACGACCGCGTCGCGGTGTTTGCCGGCTGTGGCATGAACACATACCTGCTGCACAATCTCGCGAGCGATCCGGCGCTGATGCAGCAGACCGATTACCACGAACTCCTCACGGCAAGCGAAAAGGACTTTCTGGCAAGTCGCGTTTCCTACAAGCTCGGACTCGAGGGGCCAAGTGTCACCGTTGCCACAGCATGCTCTACTTCAATGGTGGCCGTTCATTTGGCCATCCAGAGCATTCTGAGTGGCGAGTGCGAAATTGCGCTCGCGGGCGGGGCCAGCATCCCCGTTCCTCAGGATGAAGGCTTCTTGTACGTCGAAGGAGGAATTCTATCGAAGGACGGACGCTGCCGCCCCTTTGACGCGAAGGCAGGAGGAATTTCGGCTGGAAGCGGCGTCGCGATCGTCGTGCTGAAGCGGCTACCGGAGGCGCTCTCGGACCGCGATCACATTCACGCCGTCATTCGTGGCTCCGCCGTCAACAATGATGGAGATGTGAAGGCGGGTTTCACCGCGCCGAGTGTGCAGGGTCAAACCCAGGTCATCCTGGAAGCTTTATCCGTTGCTGGGGTCGACCCGGGATCGATCGGATACGTGGAGGCGCATGGAACCGGCACTTTGGTTGGCGACCCCCTGGAGGTCGCGGCGCTAAGCCGGGCGTATGGCGGTGCCCGAGGCGATGGAGTCCGCAGGTGTGCCATTGGCTCCGTTAAATCCAACATCGGGCATTTGGACACCGCGGCCGGCGTGGTCGGCCTGATCAAGGCGGCGCTGTCGCTTCATCATAAGCAGATTCCACCTACCCTGCATTTTGAGGATCCTAACCCGGAGATCGACTTCGCCCGCACACCTTTCTTTGTCAATACGAGGCTTACGGAGTGGGGGGCGACCCAGGGGCAGCCCCGGCGGGCTGCCGTGAGCTCATTCGGTCTTGGGGGAACCAACGCTCACGTGGTCTTGGAAGAGGCTCCGGCAACGGAACCCGTCACCGTTTCGACACGGCCTCATCAACTGCTGGTGGCTTCTGCAAAGACCGCGAGTGCGTTAACCCGGACTGGCGCGGAGCTGGTCAAATTTCTTCGTGAGAACGCCGAAGTCTCGTTGGAGGACGCGGCTTTTACTCTGGCATGCGGACGTCGGGAGTTTTCAGCTCGGCAGTTCTATCTCTACGCGACCGATTCGGCGGTCGCCTCGGAACGCGAACCGGTCTCTGATGTTGGCGAGATTGCGACCGAAGCCCGGAGTATAGCTTTTTTGTTTCCCGGCGGAGGGTCGCAATACGTCGGAATGGGGGAGGGATTATATCGTTCCGAGCCTGCGTACAGGCAGCATCTGGATTCTTGTGCTGAAAAATTAGAGACCCCTCTGGGTGTGGACATCCGGGACGTGATTTTCGGAAGCGGCACAGTTGGGGATTGCATGGATTCCGCTTCGTTATTGCTACCTGCACTATTCACTACCGAGTACGCACTGGCGCAGTTGTGGATCTCCTGGGGAATTCGACCAGCGGCTATGATCGGACACAGCCTCGGTGAATACGTCGCTGCCTGCATTTCGGGTGTCTTCAGTCTGGACGATGCTCTGTCACTCGTTGTTCTGCGGGGACGATTACTTGAGGGACTTCCGAAGGGGCGAATGTTCAGTGTGTGCCTGTCCGAAGGCGACTTGGCGCCTTACCTGAATGAAGGGCTTTCGCTCGCTGCCGTCAATGCTCCTGAATCGTGCGTGGTTTCAGGTCCGGCAGACAAAATCTCCGATCTCAAGTCGAAGTTGAGTTCCGCTGATGTGGAGTTTGCCGACCTTCATTTTTCTGCACCCGCCCACTCCCGGGAAGTGGAATCGGTTCTGGACGAGTTCAGCCGATTCCTGGAAGCCCTCTCGTTTTCGCAGCCCCAGATTCCCTGGGTTTCCAATCTGACCGGAACATGGATCACGCCCGAGGAGTCGATGGATCCTGCATACTGGGTCCGTCACATGCGGCAACCCGTGCGTTTTTCGACGGCCATACAGACACTGACGCAAGATTCAAGCCGGATCCTTCTGGAAGTTGGGCCTGGCCGGACACTTGCGACGTTGACGATCCAGAATTGCGCTGGGGCGGAAGCGCCGCTCGTGCTGACTTCCTTGCGCCATCCACAGGTTGAGCGGGCGGATTCCGAACTGCTTCTGGAGACGCTCGGGCGGCTTTGGGTCTCCGGGGCCGCAGTCGACTGGAGCGGATTCTATGCATTCGAGCAGCGAAGGCGGGTCCGGCTGCCTCCCTATCCCTTCGAGCGCGAGAGCTTCTGGATTGCGCGGCATCGTCTTGCGGAAGCAGACGTTTCCGGTCAAACTGACGTTTCAAATCCAACACCTACAGCATCGACAATCACGGTGAAAGACGATAACCACTTCAATCGAGTGCTTGCGGGAGTTCTCGAGACCGTTTCCGAGGTGTCTGGAATACCGCAGGGGAAGATCAACGGTGCGGATTCCTTTTTCCAACTCGGTCTGGATTCACTGGCACTGATTAAGGTTAATCGGTTGGTGAAGCAACGATTCGGGTTGACGATCCAGCTTGCAGATCTGCTCGATGCATTGTCCGAGGTGGGCGCCTTGGCGCGACACATTGCGGACGAGACAGTTCCTCCCGAGGCGGATCTTCTGCTGGATCGGGCAACTCCACCGTCCACGGACGACTTGCCGGTTGTTCCGGGCGCAATGATCCCTGCGGATGCAACTGCCGGAAGTCTTCATCAGATCGTCAACGACCAACTCGAGATCATGCGGCGGCAGCTTGAGATGTTGCGTGAAGTTGACGGCAAGGCTGTGGTGCCCCGGGCCGTAGCGGAAGCTCCTGCGGCGCAGGCGTCGAAACCTTCGAAGAGGGGAAAGACACGACATGTGTCCAGCCGCGGCGATCGTTTCGGCGTATCGTTCACCCCACAGCAACAGCGTCACGTTACAGCCTTGATTAAGAGATATACAAGGCGGACGGCAAAGTCCAAGCATCATGCTGCACAATACCGTGACGTTTTGGCGGACAGCCGGGCAAGTGTCGGATTCCGGCTTCCACTCAAGGAGATTCTCTATCCTATCGTCGGCGCTCGTGCGGCAGGTTCGCGGTTCTGGGACCTGGACGGAAATGAATACATCGACATCACCAATGGGTTTGGCGTCACCCTGTTCGGACATCACCCGGAGTTCTTGACGAATGCCTTTCGAGAGCATGCTGGTCAGGAAATACTCCTGGGCCCGCGCTCGGAACTGGCGGGCGAGGCTGCAGCGCTCATTTGTGATTTGACCGGCAGTGAGCGCGCGTCTTTCTGTAACTCCGGAACTGAAGCGGTGATGGCCGCCATCCGCCTGGCCCGGACGTCCACCAGGAGGCGGCTTCTGGTCGTGTTCGCGGGTAGCTATCACGGCCATTCCGACCAGACGCTGGTTCTGCCGGCCGAGATCGAGGGCGTGCCGGCAAGCGAGGCCATGGCGCCCGGAATTCCACCGGAGTCTATTGCCGCAACGATCGTCCTCGAATATGGATCGTCGGATGCGCTGGACTACATTCGCAAGCACCAGGACGAAATCGCCGCCGTTCTGGTAGAACCCGTCCAAAACCTCAGTCTCGATTTTCAGCCCGTCGAGTTTCTTCGCGACTTACGCAACGTCACGCGTGACGGTGGAGTGGCTTTGATCTTCGACGAGATGATCTCCGGCTTCCGGCTGCACCCAAGAGGTGCGCAGGCCTATTTCGGTATCGATGCGGACATCGTCACTTACGGGAAGGTGATCGGTGGAGGCATGCCGATCGGAGTGGTCGCGGGGAAGCGGGAGTTTCTCGATGGGATCGACGGCGGAGCCTGGAACTATGGGGATGATTCGTTGCCCGGTGCGGAACGAACGTTCTTCGGTGGAACATTTTGTCAGCATCCGCTGACCATGGTCGCGGCAGTGGCGACTCTGAACGAGTTGAAACGGCAGGGGCCCGCACTGCAAGAGGGCCTGAATCGGCGCACCGAGGAACTGGCCGTCCGTCTGAATCGAGCTTTCGACGAGCGTAACGCGCCGCTGCACGCTGTAAATTTTGGATCCGCTTTCCGTATTCAGTTTACCGGCAACCTGGACCTGTTTTTTTACCACCTGATCGAAAAAGGCGTTTACGTGTGGGAGTGGAGGGGATGTTTCCTGTCGACGGCGCACACGGAAGACGACCTGGATCACGTCGTACGCTCCGCAGAGTCTGCGATCGACGAATTGCGCTCGGGCGGTTTCATTGCTCCAGGCGCACAGGCTGGTTCGTCTTCTCCGCAGGACACCTTTCCTCTAACCGAAGCGCAGCGTCAGTTGCTGCTGATGTCCCAGATACACCCTTCTGGCTCGCTCGCTTATCAAACCGGCCTGAGCTTGAAGTTACGGGGCCCAATCGACAGCGCGAAGCTCAACGCGTCCGTGCGCCATCTTGTCGAGCGCCACGAAGCGCTTCGGACCGTATTCGATCTCCAGGGCGAATTTCAGCGGGTGTTGCCAGACGAGGCCAGAGAGCTTGGCATTGTCGATTTTACGTCCGTCGCCGGCTCGGAAAGAGAGCAGGCAATCGAGCGGTGGTTTGAAGAGAAGAACCATACCCCAATGGCGCTGGACACCGGCCCACTGTTCTATTGCGACTTGCTTCGTCTCGATGCCGATGAACACGTCCTGGTAATGACAGCCCACCATATCGTTACGGATGGATGGTCCATGACTAATATGATGGGGGAACTGCTTTCCTTGTACTCTTTGGCCTGTCGCGGCTTGAATCCGGAACTCGGTCCGGCCATGCAATATCGGGAATATGTCGAGTGGCAGGAGCGGTTTTCAGCAACCAGCTCCTATGCAGCTCAGGAGCGTTACTGGACGGAAAAATGTTCCGGCCGAATGACCCCCCTGGCCCTTCCTTCCGACACGATCCCCTCCGCGGAACGAACCTACCAGAGCCGCCGGGCAACGTTGACGCTATCGTCCGCAGCGCGGAGAGACTTGTTCGCCTGCTGTTCGGAACTCAAGTGCACGCCGTTCATTGGACTCTATGCGGTTTACACAGCTCTAATGCATGGCTTGACGGGGCAGCGCGAGTTATCGATCGGTATTTCCGTGGCTGGGCGAGGTCTCGAGAACAGTGACGCCCTTGTTGGCTATTGCACTCATATTCGGCCGGTTCCCGTCGAAGTGGATCCAGATTCAACGGTTGCCGAACATGTCGCGACCATTCGGCGTGTGTTGGGCGACGCGTATACGAATTCAGATTATCCCTTCGCCGCGTTGCTCAAGAGTGTCGATCCTCGCCGCGACCTCAGCCGGTCACCGTTGATATCCGCGACCTTCAACCTGGATACGCCCGGAAAGCTGGCGGACACCGGAGACCTGACGCTTCGGTTGTTCCCGCATCCGGTCCACTTTTCAGATTTCGAATTGATGCTGAACGTGATCGACACCGGCGAAGAGCTGATCCTCGATTGCGACTACAGCATTGATCGCTACTCATCCGACGACGCTGAGCGTTTGCTGGCGAGCTACGGAAACCTCATCGAATCGCTCGCGACCGTCACAAGCCAGCCGATCTGCAAGTTGTCACTGTCGACACCAAGCGAGCAAGCGAGGCTGCTGCGGCTACACGAGGCCGAACGAGACTTCACGGTTTCCACCTCGGTACCCGATGTGATCGCAGAGTGGGCGGAACGAAGTCCGGAAGGCATCGCCATCGTTTGTGAGAAAGACCGACTGACGTACCGGGAGTTGAACGACAAGGCGAACCGACTCGCGCATTATCTCCTCTCGAAAGGAATCGGGACGGAGAGCATGGTTGCGGTTTGCCTCGATCCGTCGCTGGACTTGATCGTCAGCATTCTCGCTGTACTGAAGTCCGGCGCGGCATACGTGCCACTCGATCCGTCATATCCGGTCGAGCGGCTCTCGCTGATACTGGATGATTGCCGCGCGCCAATCTTGATTACCACGTCCAGAGTCGGTGAGCTTCTGGGTGACCGTGATGCTCTCGAGGCGATTCTTCTGGATGCGGACGATCCGCAGATTACGCGGTGCTCCGCCGAGAACCCGGTTTCGAAGCTTCAACCGGAGAGTCTCGCCTACGTCATTTATACGTCGGGGTCGACTGGAAAACCGAAGGGCGTCCTGGTTCAGCACAGCCAGCTGGCACGCCTGTTTTCTGCAACGCAGCCATCGTTCGAGTTTAACAATCGGGACGTCTGGACTCTTTTTCATTCTTGCGCGTTCGACTTCTCGGTTTGGGAGATTTTCGGTGCCTTGACGTATGGCGGCAGGCTGGTCATCGCACCTTACTGGATTCGGCGCGATGCGTCCGCCTTCCACCGGCTTGTGTGTGACGAAGCTGTCACCGTGCTCAATCAGACGCCTTCGGCATTCCGGGAGTTTATGAGAGCCGACGCGGACTCGTCGCGTGATCCGAAGTTGCGCCTGATCATTTTCGGGGGTGAGGCCCTGGACCTGGAAACTCTGGGTCCGTGGTTCGAGCGTCATGGCGATCGTTTGCCAGAGCTTGTGAATATGTACGGCATCACAGAGACGACGGTGCATGTGACGTATCGGCCTCTGACCTCCGGGGATGCGAAGCTGATCGGATCCAGACGGATCGGCAGGCCGATCCCAGATTTGTCGTTCTACGTTCTGACTTCCGAACTGATGCCAAGTCCCATGGGCGTCGTCGGCGAGGTGTTTGTGGGTGGTGCTGGAGTCGCCCGGGGATACCTGAACCGTCCTGAACTGACGCGAGAGCGCTTCATTGCGAGTCCGTTCCGGCCAGGAGACCGGCTTTATCGCACCGGCGACCTTGCGCGATTGCTGCCCGATGGCGACATCGAATACCGGGGTCGCGCGGACAATCAACTCAAACTTCATGGCTTTCGCATCGAGCCCGGCGAAATTGAAGCAGCCCTTCGCGCGCACTCCGAGATCGAAGACGTGGTGGTCAACGCGCGAAAGACACAGGATTCCGACGCGAACACCCACCTGGTCGCCTACATCGTATTCCGTGATGGTTCCTCCCCTGCTGCAACCACGGAGTTACGGGAGTTCTGCGCAGGGCGACTACCGGGTCATATGGTCCCGACCTTCTTCTTGGCGATTGATCGGATTCCCCTGACACGGAACGGAAAGCTCGATCGGGCGGCTTTGCCGACGCCTCGTGACGGTTCCGCCGAAGTGCTCGAGGCGTATGCCGCTCCCCGAGACACCGTGGAATCCGGCCTGGCTTCCATCTGGGCGGAGGTGCTTGGACTGCGGCAGGTTGGTATTTTCGATAATTTTTTCGAGTTGGGCGGGGATTCCATAATCGCCATGCAGGTCGTTTCGCGCGCCCGCGTCGCTGGCCTGCCAATCAGCATCCGCGATGTGCACCGTTTCCCAACCGTTGCCGAGTTAGCTCTCGTGCCGGACTCGGTCTCTGCGGGTTCAACTCCCGAAATTGCTGCGGTTGCGTCGGAGTCGCGACTACTTCCTGCGCAGCGGTGGTTCTTTGATCAGAATCAACCCAACCCGGATCACCACAATATGTCCCTGCATCTGGACATCGCTCCCGGCACTTCGTCCGAGTTGCTCGGGCAGGCCCTGGATCGTGTTGCCGCACATCACCCCGCCCTGCGTTCCTGGTTCGAAAAGGATTCCGATGGCTGGATTCGCCATGTCGACCCTAAGGGTGGTTCGATCCCCCTTGAAGTGTACCCCGATGGGTCTACCTCTTTTGACTCGATAGCGCGGCGACTTCAAGAGAGCCTGACCCTTTCCGAGCCTCCGCTGGTTCGAGCCGCATTATTCGAATCTTCCGAAGGCAACCCCGGTCGGCTCCTGTTGGTGCTTCATCACCTGATCTCGGACGGCGTGTCCTGCCGCATTCTTACGGAGGATCTCGAAACCGCCTACCAACAACTTCAAAGTGGGAGTCCGGTCCTACTGTTGCCGACAAATCCCGTGGAAGCATGGATCGCCCAACTCGACCACGAGGTCCAGTCCGGAGGTTTCGTCAAGGAGCTTCCATATTGGCGGGAGATCGTCACCGTCAAAACGGCCTCCTTGCCGCTCGACCTGAATGCCTCACCTGACAGCAATACCGTTGCGACCGAGGCACATGCCACCCTCGCTCTGGACCGAGATCCGACGAAGCTGGTTCTAGGGAGCCTCTCAAAGTCGGGGCGTATCAGAATGGACGATGCGTTGCTTGGGTGTCTGACTCAGGCACTCGCGGTCTGGCTTGGAGATTGTAAGCTTTTGGTCGATCTCGAAGCTCACGGGCGTGAGACGTTGGGCCGCGTCGACCCGACGCGAACGATTGGCTGGTTCACCAGCATCTATCCGTTTCTTCTAAAGATTCACGGAGGGCGCCCGCTTGGGGAAACCATCCGCGAGATACAAGAGACACGGAGTCGGGTACCGCGGCACGGACTTGGCTTTTCCGTCTTGAAGTACCTCGGCGACGATCCGGCTGTCCGGAAAGAGTTGGGCGTCGCGCGAACCGAAATCCTGTTCAATTATCTTGGACAGTTCGATCAAGTGGCCGGGGGAAGTCTGGTTGTCGGCATCGATGAAGGCGATAGGGCGCATGAGCGGAGCCTCGCGAATCGCTCTTCTCATCGTATCGAAATCAACTCGTGGATTCTAGACGGTCGTCTCCTGGTGGACTTTGCCTTTAGCTCCGCTATGTATCGGGACGAAACCATTCAGGCTTTGGCGAATTCCTTTGAGTCTTCGCTCCGGGAACTGTGTCAGCCTGTTACCGAGTCCGCTTTAGAACCGGAAACCGATTTGAGTGAGGTTGGATTGCGGCGTGTCTTGCAGTCGATCGGCCCTGACAGAGGGAGCGGATCTGAAGGATGAGCGGCATCCGTCAAGACATCGAGGCGATTTATTCGCTCTCACCATTTCAGGTGGAAGTCCTCGCCTGTGTTCGGGCGACCCCAAAGCCCGGTTTCGAGATGGAACAGTTCGTCGCGTCTATCGACGGAGCGATAGACATCGCTCTGCTGCGTCAGTCGGTGGAGCATCTTTTTCGAACTCAGGCAGTTCTGCGAACTTCTCTCCTCTGTCAAGAGGAGGAGGCGCCGGTTCAGATCGTCTCGCGAGTCAGCCTCGGGGCTATCGTTTCAACTGACATCGCCGCTTTACCGGATTTCCTGAAGCGGGATGCTTCACAACCGTTTGAGCTCGGCACAGCACCATTGGTCCGCTTCTGCCTGCTTCAGCCCCCAACCGGCCCGATGCGGCTCGTTGTCACCTATCACCGTGCGCTGCTGGACCGATGGGCTGTATTTCTTCTCTTAAGGAACCTGATTTCGAGCTACGACCGTCTGTTTGCCGAACGTACGGTCGATACAGGTGCAGTCAATCACTACAGACAGGTGCTTCTTG
>PVBE012664527.1_pt1 | contig 12532 bp, 16 predicted proteins | sample 1631181 | NCBI WGS metagenome assembly PVBE01 (sample SAMN08397723, study PRJNA350692) | Marine metagenome, whole genome shotgun sequencing project. | isolation source: water | place: Pacific Ocean | collected 2012-04 | reverse complement strand
GTATCATCTTTATGATAAATTAGATTTATCTAATATTGTTAAGTTTCTTTATGAAGATAAAATACATATAAAACAACATGAGTCACATCCTACAGCAAAGGGTTGTGATTATATAACAGAGAGGGTTTATGATAGCTTTAATAGATGAATTCAATCAAGTTAGTCTGCACGACCCCACGCAAGATATTATCGATATTTATTCTGATGTGCCTGAAATAAATGAGATAGATAATCGTGGATTTCCTATTTGCAGACCACTATTTAGTCATTCAAGTTTACCAGACGAGTTGGGATTCGAATTAGTACGTAGTACTAAATTTGATTTTAAATCAGAGTTCAGTTATTTTGTTCATGTACATCACAATCAAAAGTTATGGACAAGAAATATTAACTTGATACCTAAAGTGATATTGAATCAAGTAAGGAAAGGGAATTGCACTTTAATTTTCGATAATACATTAGAAGGTCATAGAATTGATGGTGAGGAACTATTAATACCATTATATGAAAGTATTGATAAGTTGAAGTTACCAACACATAAAATAGTATTTGTAACTAATGATTTGAATTCAGAATTTGAACATAAAAAATTTCATTTAAGTGGAATCAAAGTAATATCTTTTATGTGGAATGTTTATGATGTAAAACGATTGACTAAAAACGATCATCTTAGAAAAATAAAAAACATTGATACTGAAATTAATTATAAAAAAAATAATTTGAAAAAAATAAAATCTTTTCTGAAAGTTAATAGAACTAATCGACCAGAAAGAAATATTTTTATGTTATTTATGAATTATCATAAGTTATTTGATAAATCACTTGTGAGTTTTCCTACATTACCAGATGATGGTGGATATCCACGAGGATTTGAAAAATATTTAACGGAAGAAAATGTAAAAGATTTACAATCTAAAGTTCCGTTTGATATTGATAATACGGATGAAACAAATCATGGTAAAGCGGGATATGGAAAAGGATTTTTTAATGCAGATTTACCATTTCAACCGATACATTATAAAAATTCATTTATTAGTGTTGTCATGGGAGCATTTCCATTTGAACCAAATGCATGTCATCTACATAGTTCTACCTTTAATCCTATGTATTGTGGACAACCAATTATTCAGTTTGGGCCTTATCAATCACTTAGAGAGATGAGAGAAAGAGGTTTTAAAACTTTTGGTAAGTGGTGGGATGAAAGTTATGATGATGAACACGATGGGTGGAAAAGATTACAAAAGGTAATGGATGTAACCTTGCAGATATCAAAATTATCCAATAAAGAAATGTTTAGGATATTTATTGATATGAAAGATGTTTTACAACACAATGTTGATTTAATATCAAATTTCGATGTAAAGACACAATTACACGATAGGTTATTTGATGATAGACCACAAACATAAATTTATTTTTATACACATACCAAAGTGTGCTGGTATTTCAGTTGGTAGAACACTCTGTAAATTAATAGGAAAAGATCCGAATAATTATGAAGGATTTAAAATTCATCATGATGAGTTTGATGAAAAGATATGGAATGAGTATTTTGTTTTTACTTTTATTCGAAATCCACTTGATAGGTTATATTCTCAATATCGATATCGAAATTTTTTATATAAACATGATTTTGAGTATGCCGTGAAAAATATGAAAGAGTTATATGAAAAACATTATAATTTTAAAGTTGATGAAAATAAGACAGGTGACTTGCAAACTATTTTAGACCACTATGGTGAATGGATACACTTACCATCACAAAAAGAATTTTTACAAGGTAAGTATAGTAATCAGATTGACAAAAGACCATACATAGATTTTTATGGTAAGTTCGAAACATTACAACAAGATTTTGATTATGTATGTGAAAAGGTAGGATTGCCGAAAACAAAATTATTACACCAAAATAAATCAGAAAACGAAAAGGATTTCAATTATGAACGAAAGTTATTTTAATGGTAAGTATAACCTAATCCTATGTGCTGATTTTAAATATGATAAAATCCCAAAAAATATTGTTGTTAGGAGTGGGAGGTTAGAAGATGTTGCACTAACCATCAGAGAAGAGGAAATAGAAAATGACGAAGTGTTTTGTGGTAATCTCATTGTTAATTCTGATTATGGTGAAATTGATTTTGATAAAATATTTTCACTTCTTTTAGATGATAATTCTTTATACACAAATAATTTTAAAAATAGTGGACACTCATCATCTTGTGTGTTAGAAGATAAACTTTGGTATTGTGGTTCGTTTGTTTTGTGGATTTTAGGGAATAAGCATAGGACAAAAAATACTTTATATGGATTATGTAGAGTACATAGAATAAGTTTAAAACTGATTGATAAGTTGTATTATAACGAAGTTGAACTCATAAAAAAGTGGGATTTAAATATGAGGGATTTAAAATGAAAATGGATTATGATGTAGTAGTAAGTGCGGGTTGTAGTTTTATGCAGGGTGATGCTATTGTCGATGAAGATGGAAAGTATATCGGTTATAAATACACCGCAGGTAAAGTTTTAGGTGATTATTTAAATTGTGATGTGAATGTTATAGCTGGTACTGGTTATTCTAATGATAGAATTTTGAATACAGTTTATGAATGGGTTGAAAAAAATACAAAATATAAAAAACCTTTATTTTTAATTGGTACGAGTGGTCTTGGTAGATATCAAATTTACAATGAGATTACAGGAAAACATTGGGACATTAGTCCTGTTTCTATTATTCATGAGATAGAGAAACACGGTGATAAGAGTTCTTTAACACTTGGTTCATTTCAACGAAAAATAACATCAGATCTTGCTACAATAGATGAAATATATCAATGGCTTAAATTTTATTTGAAATACATTTATTCTGAAAAACTAGCAAAGAAAACATTACAAAGAAATGTTGTGATGTTACATCACTATCTAAAAAATAATAATTGTGATTATTTTATTCATAATTCTTTAGAAGATTGTTTAGGGGAAATAAAATCAAAAATAAATTATGTTTCTTTTTTAGATGAAAATTATAATGGTGTAGATACTTGGAAAGAATATTTAAAGTGGCAAATGAAAAATATAGATAATGAGGATATTAACAAAACTGAACTATATAGAAGTCCAAAACCACCACATGGAAAAAGGTTTTGTTTGGGCCACCCATCACCAAATTCCAATAAAGAATTAGCAGAAAGAATTTATAAGGAAATAAACAAATGAGAATAGCAGTATGTATGAGCGGACAACTTCGTAATTGGGAAATTGCAAAGGATAATCAGAAGTGGTTTTGGGGTTCTTCAAAGAAAGAAGTTGATTATTTTATTCATACTTGGAATTATAGTGGTGATAGAAAAGGTGTATCTCAACCATATGAGTGGAGAAAGGTAAATAAGCACGAATTCAATAGAATCGTAAAACATTATGATGCAAAAAAATCTATCTTTGATAAAAAACCACAAAGTTATTTTTTTGGTGATGACCATTGGAGTGGATTATTTTATAGTTTTGCACAATCAGTAATGTTAAAACGACAATATGAAATTGACAACAATTTTGAATATGATCTCGTTATAAAATCAAGACCAGATGTCGCTTTTAACCCAGCAACACGTGAAGGGATACAACGAGTGGGGTTTACTTATGAACCACTTGAAGATAATATTGTATATACTACACATGGTGGTCTAATGGAAAGTGAATTTCATATGTTTAATCCGAATGATTGTGTCTTTTATAGTAATTCTTATACAATGGATATATTAGTAAATTTATATTTTTATAGACAAAAGGTTATAAATGGAAAATCAGGATACGATAAGTTAAATTTTGATCCTATAGGACCAGGTGTTTTGATGCAAGAATTCGGTAGGGATTACGGAATAACCTTTATTCCAACTCATGCTCATGGAATGCATTATCAAGAAACATTAATTAAACTTGGATGTCCAGAAGGGCTTAATTTATTAAAAGTAAAAGATTTTAGAAAAATGGAAAAATATTTTAGAGAGTGGTACACTAAATGAAAAAAACAATTACAATCAAAACAGATAAACTTTTTACAGTTATAACACCAGAGGTTTCTAAGTTTGCTAAAGAGTGGGGTAAAAGTGGTATTGTTAACATTTATACAAAACATACTACTACTTCTTTGAGAGTTTTAGAGAATGAGATATTACATCATGTTGATATAAGATTTTGGCTTGATAAATATTTACCAAAACATAAACCTGAAGATAGGAGATATTTACATGATTTGGTATCATTACGAAGTGAAGTACCTCAAGGAGAAAGAACTAATGCATATTCTCACATGAGAACATTATTTTTTAATACATCAGAAAATGTTCCAATAGATAATGGAGAATTGATGTTAGGTAAGTGGCAAGATATACATTTTATAGAATTAGATCCAGGAGATGAAGTTTATCCTCTTCAAGAGAGAACTATTATTTGTACATTTATAGAAGAATGAAATTTTTTATAATAATAAAAGAAAAATCAGAAAGACTTCCAGATAAAAATTTTTTGGAGTTAGGTAAAAAATCACTTTATAAATATTTGTTGGATGAGTTGAAAGGTGAAGATGTATATGTGGATACAGATAGTGATTTTATTTTTACTGAATTATGGAATAGCCCAATTACTTGTTATAAAAGAAATCAAAAATTTATTGACTTGGAAAACGATTCAGATTATAAGATAAGTCCAGTTTTACTCATGACAGAAAATTTTTTAGACAAATATGTCGATGATGATAGCGAAATAATAGTTACACCGCATGTTACATCACCTTTTATAAAACTATCTACCATAGTAGACGCTATTAAATATTTGGATAAGGGTTATGATACGGTACAGGCTTGTACGGAACATAAAGAGTTTACATATTTTAATGGTAAACCTGTAAATTTTGATGAAAATGTTGTACAGAAAACTCAAGATTTAAAGCCTGTGGTAATGGGTAATGGGGCATTTTTTATTTTTACAAAGAAAACATTTAAAGAGAATAACAACAGAACGGGTAAGAATCCATATTTTTATCCATTAACTGTACCTGAAAGTATTGAAATTGATGATGCTGATGATTGGTATTTAGCAAAGAGTGTTTATGAATATAATTGATGTGACATTAAGAGATGGTGGTTTTACTTGTGATTTTGACTGGCCTATGGAATTTGCACAAGAATATTATGAGTTATTATCTGAATTAGGTGTTGACCTAATGGAACTTGGTTATTGGAAACAAACTGCAAAAAGTAGTAATAGATTTTTCAATTTAAATATGGATACTGTTAAAAAAGTTACACGAGAAAGTGGAAGAAAAAATGTATCTGTTATGATTGACTATTCCTATTGTAGTAAAGATTTAAATGAGTACCCTACTGATAATCAAAATGAGATTGGGTTGATTAGGATGACTTGTAGAAAGGATATGATAGATGGTGGAGTACAATTTGCTCAGAGTTTAAAAGAACATACTGGTTTGGATATTGCATTTAATATGTTTAATACTACTAATTATACAGATGAAGATCTTGATTCTACACTTGATATTGTTTTAAAATATAATTTTGATATAATCGGTTTTGCAGATACACATGGTCATTTGGATTTGAATGTAGATATAGATAGGTACGAAAGACGATTTAAGATGATAAAGGAGTCAGTTAAAAAAACAGCTTTTCATTTACATAATCATACTGGAAAAGCCTACACAAATTATGTAAAATGTGTTGAGAGTCCTTACATAGATATATGTGATACTTCAATTATGTCACTTGGAAAGGGCGCTGGTAATTTAAAGTTGGAGAATGTGTTAGAAGATGATGGTGCTTTTTTATTAAATGACTTTGTCTTAAAATATTATGATTCGTTATGTAAAAAGACAGTAAGTCCTTACTATTTGGTAACTGGTAGATATGGTATTACAGATCATTATGCCGTACAGGCCAGAAAGTTAAATGTACCAATGAATATATTTGTAACCTTTTGTTCTACTATTTTAGGATTATATAGAGATAATTTTGATAAAACACTCTTAGAGGAGTATATAAAATGAATGTGTTGATAACAGGTGTTAGTTCTGGATTAGGTAAAGCTTTAAAAGATGAATATTTAAATTCTGGATATCAAGTTTATGGAATTAGTAGGAGAGAGGTAAAGGACTGTAATCATATTAAACTTGATTTAAATTATATTTCAAATATTAATCAAAAAATATCTAATTTGTTAGAAGATGTGAAGGAGTTAGATGTAGTTATTTTAAACGCGGGAATGCTGGGAGAGATAAAAACTTTTGATAAATGGGGATATAATGAATTACTTGAGATAATGAATGTTAATGTTTGGTCAAATAAATATATTTTGGATTGGTTGTTTGATAATAATATTAAAGTTAAACAAGTTATAACTATTTCATCAGGTGCGAGTGAACATACTTATAAAGGTTGGGGAGGTTATTCTATAACTAAATCTGCACTTAGAATGATGACAGAATTATATTCTAAAGAAATTGATGGAACACATTTTATGTCTTTAGCACCTGGTTTGGTTGATACACCTATGCAAGATTATCTTTGTAATGAAGTTAATATTGATGAGTTTCCACTTATTAAGAAATTTATAGATAGTAGAGAAACTGGTGATACAAAATCTTCAAGAGATGTAGCTAAAAATATAGTTAAATTGATTCCAGCGTTAGTAGAATTTGAAAATGGTTCATTTATAGATTTAAGAATGGTGTAAATTATGAGACAAAATTTTAATATAGTAGTACCAATGGCAGGCAGGGGATCTCGATTTACTGAAGAAGGCCATACCGATTCAAAACCATTTATTGATGTGAATGGAAAACCAATGATACAACGAGTTATTGAGAATCTCAATATTGAATTTGATGAACAATATGAATTTGTAATTATTTGTTTACGAGAAGATTATGATAGATATGATTTCAGTATCTTTGATGATATTATAGGACACGAGAATTGGGAAGTGATTTGTTTACCAGATGTAACAGAAGGTGCTGCACAAACAATTCTAACAGCAGAACAATATATAGATAATGATACACCAATGTTGAGTTTCAATACAGACCAGATGATTGATTACGATGTAGGGATATGGAATCACTTTGAACAATATGATGGTGGTATTCCTTGTTTTTGGGGAGATAGCGAGGATTGGAGTTATGCTAAATGTGATGAAGATGGGTTTGTTCGAGAGGTTGCAGAAAAAAAAGTTATTTCAAATGATGCAACAGCTGGATATTATTATTGGAGTGAGGGCAAAGATTTTGTTAAGTACGCAAAACAAATGATTGAAAGTAATGATAGACAGGGATTCAATAAAGAGTTTTATGTTGCTCCAGTTTATAATTGGGCAATTAAAGATGGAAAGAAAATAGTAATTAGTATGGTTGATGAAATTTATGAATTAGGAACACCAAAACATTTGGAAAGTTATTTAAATGGAGAATAATGAATATAATAACAGGTGAAAAATTTCAATCTCTGTGTGATCATTATATTAGCAGAGAATTAGATTCTGTAATGGAATTAAAGGCCACAATTCAATCACAAAAATATTTAGACATTGAAAGTTTTGATTTTACTGATTTTAACAATAAAGAAATGGTTTATTGTAATAGTGGATTGGTATCGGCAACAAAGCAAAAACTTATTGATTTAAAATTGTATGAGAAATTACAAGAATTTAAAAATCCATTTAAATTAATTTTACATAATTCAGACCAAAGATTTTATGAAAAACAATTAAAGTATTTAGATATACCAAATTGTAAAAAAATATATACTCAAAATATGGATGTAATTCATGATGATGTAATACCTTTACCTATCGGAGTTGCTAATAGTTGTTGGAAGTGGGGTGATTTAAGTGTATGGGAGAAAATTTTAAAAGAAGATATTCAAAAGGATAATTTTATTCATTTTAATTTCCAAAAAGAAGGTGGATTGAGAGAAGAGAATAATAGGGTTTATTGTTATGATTCTATGATTAAAAGGGGTATTGAGTTTATACCAAATATGGATTACGAAAGTTACCTAAAAAAATTAGGCATCTATAAGTATTCTATAAGCCCTAAAGGAAACGGAATTGATTGTCATAGAATGTGGGAATGTTTTTACTTAAAGGTAATTCCTATCTGTGAACGAAGTATTTTAACCGAATATTTTTCTAAGATATTTCCAATTGTTTTATTGGATGATTGGAGTGATTTAGATTTAGAAAGTTTGCATAAAAATTATAACAAATATAATAAATGGGATAATTATTACCAGTTAGATTTTGAGATTTTTTCTAAAGAAGTTATAGTATGAGCACACGATATATAAAAAGAGACAATGTTAGAATAATCGGTCTGGCAAAAAATGCAAGTCAGGCAATAAAACAGGTAGCACTACGAAATAATAATTGGGAACTATATAATGAAATAAAAGATGAAGAAGGTCTTGAAGAATTTGTAAATCATTATGATAAAAATGTAGTAGTTTATTTTCCAATACGAGATGAAATGGAAAGGGCAAAAAGTGAATTAGTGGAATGGATAATTAGCTTTCTTCACGATCATTATGATATCGTTTATGATAGTAAACAATTAACAGAAGTTATCGATGAAGAGTACGTGGAAGAAGTTATGAGAGACCTTAATTTTCATCCACATCTCGAATATTTTAGAAATGCTACAATGAGAATTTTTTTAGAAGAAATATTATTCAATGAAGATTGGAATGGATGTAGAGTAAGGTTTTTTGATGTAAAAAAGTTTTCTTCACATTTACCGAAATACTTGGGTTATGATGATACTGAAATACCATATTATAATATTGCAACGAAAAGTCCAGTTAAACGGATTATACTTAGACATTTAACAGATGAAAAATGGAAGAAAAAGAGATGTAATATTTTAACTAAGGAATGGCAGTCCTATTATCGTTACATCGGCCGGCCATTTTGGAATGGAATTAAAAAAAGTAAATATTGGATAGAATTATGAAAACATTGGCAGGAATTATACATGCAAGAAAGGATAGTACAAGATGTCCGAATAAACATTTACGAGATTTAGGTGGTACAACATTGATTGATATTGCATTAGAAAATTTGAGTAAATTGGATGTGGACGAAAAGTATTTGGCAGTTTATGACCAAGAACTTAAAGATAAGGTTATAGATGGTGTGGAAATACTACATAGAGATTATGATTCAGTTGCACCAGGTAACTGTCATCATTCAATTTATTATAAGCATTTAAATGATGTAGAATCTGAGTTTGTATTAAACTATAATCCTTGTCAACCATTTTTACAAGTGGATAAACTGAACGAGTGTATTAGAGTTTTTAAAGAAAGTAGAATGAAGAGTATGATTACAGTTAAGAAAGAAAGAAACTTTTTTTGGGATAAAACTCGTAATCCAATAAACTTTGTACCTAATGATAGATTATCCACAACGGCAGGTCCTTGGGTTTATGTTGCGACTCATTCGTTGGTTTTTTATGAAAAAAATTATATGTTAACAGAATGGGAATTGTTTCCAAACATTAAAGATAATCCATTTCCATTAGTTGTTGATTTTGATGAGATTGAATTGTTGGATGTAGATACTGAGGAAGATTTGGAAATAGTTAAGAATGTATTTGGGTGAAATAGAATGAAAGTTAATTATTATTTTGATACATTTTCTCATTTGAAACCATTTGATATTTTATCCTATGATTATGTTGTTTCATTATACATGAAAAATCATCATTTATTAAATGATAGTGGAACTGAAAGACTTGGTGGCTGGAATGAAAGACCGATAAATTCGGATGTTGATGAAATTGAAGAAAGTGGATTTTGGGATGGTTATGATCCTGTTTATTTCAATGTTGCACCCGCTGGTGAAAAATTAGTGAAAATAAAGGCAGATGTTATCTCTATGGATATGCAAGGATATAAAAAAGAATGGTCACATTTTATTCATTTTAAATTACCATATGAACTCATTAATACTTATATGACTTGTATGCACGATAATCCAGATATTACTAATGTTAGAAGGTTCATTGACGAGGTTGAGGCTACAGAAGTAGGGTGGGATGAAAAGAATTGGAGAGGGATAAGGGATGATTTTGATAGAAGATATCCAACTAAGTTATCATTCGATGATTATTTTGAATCCCACAATGAATTTAAGTGGAGAATGGATTTTGATGTTACATTATATAGAAATATCAAGAAAAGGGGTATTATTTATCCAATATGTTATAATGATAAATATTTTATGTTAAAAAGAGGAACTCACAGAAGTGTTTTATTGGCAAAAACCAAAAGTGATGTTCCCATATTCTTACAATATCCTAATATGGATTTGGATACAGATATAATCTATGATGTAACCACACCAAAATTTTTTGGTGGAAATTCTTTAAGAATGAATGTTGATGTTAAAAATAAAAAGTTAAAATTTTTTATAGAAGATAAGTTAGTGAGTGATGGATGATGAAACAATATAAATATAGTGGAGTAAGATGGTTTTCAGACGTATGGGATGATTTAAAACCATTTGATATAGTGACGAAAGATGAATATCTACAAAGATTTGAAAGAAATTATGATTATATTGCACAATTTAAGAATGATGAATTAATAACAAACAATTGGACAGTAGGTAAATATTGTGATAGATTAAAAGGTACTATTAAACCACCAAGAATCCCAGATAGAGAAACGGATGGAATTCATTCTGAAGGAGTTTTGTATCTTCCATTACCATACGAATTTTTTACTGATTATCAAACCACTTGGACGGGGGATATTTGTGTAAAAAACTCTAAAACTTTTGAAACACAGGATAAATGTGATTGTCATGTAAATTGTAATAAAAATTCAAGAAGTGTGGGACATAAATTAAAAGACTTTAAAGAATTTATACATTTGGGTAAAAAATGGGATACAGGTTTTCATTCTGATGGTGCACCACATACACCGTGGGCCTATGAAGCATTTTATACAATGAAAAACTTTGGACTTTTCAAACCTATTCTTAACGGAAAGAGGTTTCCACAAAGTGGCACTCATAGAATATTTTTTTTATCTACGACTAATAGTGATGTTCCATTTTTTATTAGTCCGAAATTTCGAACATCAAGTGGAGGTTTTGCACCTTTTTTTGGTGATGGTAAATATTGTCATTTATCTATAGATAGTGAGTTAAAAAAAGTAGAATTTTATTTAAGTTTTTATCATTCTTCATTTGATAAAGATAGAGATGAAAAAGTGGGAGAAATTGTTTATGTCAACAGTAAATGGTAAGCATGCAGATTTTTGGATAAAAGAAAATCATCCAGAAAATGGATTATTTAGAGTATATTATAAAGATATAATCGGCGATAGTGGCGATTCGTTTAACGGTGATGCCGGTGCAACATTTGATAAGAATAAAGGTGAAGGATTGAGGTGGGAATGGTATTATAAGGACGGAAGGAGAGCAGATGGAATATCAAGGGGCTGGTATCCAAGTGGAAAATTAAAAATAATAATAACTTGGAAAAATGGAAAGCAGCATGGAAAACAAACTGAATGGTATGAAAATGATCAGATTTATAGAGACTTAAATTATAAGAATGGTTCATTTGATGGAAAGTACATTAAATGGCATGAAAATGGACAGAAGATGAGTGAAGTAACTTATAAGGATCATGTACCTGATGGAGAATATAAATGTTGGAATCAAAATGGTGAAGTGTTATATGAAACAGAGTTTGTTAATGGAAATGGAGTTTGGAAAATGTATTTCTTTGATGGACGAAAAAAAGAAGAATGGATTTGGAAAAATGGAATTAAAATGATAGATAATATAAAATATAATACAACCAGAGGTAACATCACAGACTTCTCTCACTCTAAGTCAGACTTAAAGAACTTAGTTGATAACATAAAAGATACTGATGATGCCACAGGGTTGATAAATGCATATGATCAGTCTGAACCCAAGGATGGTTGGTTTAGACGATACTGGTCAAATGGTCAATTAAGATACGAATGGGAATACAAAGACGGTAAACGTGTAGATGGTGTATCAAAGGGTTGGTGGCCAAGTGGTCAGTTAAAATCAGTAAAACCCTGGAAGAATAGAGTTATAGATGGAACATGGACTTTTTGGTACGAGAATGGACAAAAGGAGTTGGAAAGAATTTACAAAGATGGGAAACCGATTTCTGAAGAACTATGGAACGAAGATGGTTCTGTGAAGGAATGATTGAATGGTAAAAGATGGATTGTATACTCAATGGTATGAAAATGGACAGATTATTAGAGAAAATGTTGGTGGGACTCCAAAAAAATAATGCGAGAGTCAATAAAACAGAATATTAAAAGGAAAATATCAAAAATAAATGATGTCAAAATTTATAATGGATTTCCTTTATTTAGTTTTGTAGAGTTAAATGTAAATGAATTGTGTAATAGAACTTGTGTATTTTGTCCAAGAGTTGATCCTAAAACATATCCTAATCTAAATTTACATATGGATT
>PVBE010747278.1_pt1 | contig 12532 bp, 13 predicted proteins | sample 1631181 | NCBI WGS metagenome assembly PVBE01 (sample SAMN08397723, study PRJNA350692) | Marine metagenome, whole genome shotgun sequencing project. | isolation source: water | place: Pacific Ocean | collected 2012-04 | reverse complement strand
TTTCACTTGATAAATGGTCCAGAAATCATGAGTAAGTTTGTTGGAGATGCTGAAAAGAAAATTAGAGCTATTTTTGACGAAGCAGAAAAAGAAGCACCAAGTATTATATTTATTGATGAAATTGATGCAATCGCACCAAAGAGAGAAGAGAGTTATGGCGAAGTTGAGCGAAGAGTTGTTGCACAACTACTTACTTTAATGGATGGAATGAAGGGTCGAGGAAAGGTTATTGTTATAGCTGCGACAAATCGAGAAGATGCATTAGACCCAGCACTTAGACGTGGTGGACGATTTGACCGAGAAATTGAAATTGGAGTTCCGAACAAAGAGGGACGATTACAAGTATTAAAAATTCACACCAGAAATATGCCAATGGCAAGAAATGTTAGTTTGAATGAGTTGGCAGAAGTTACTCACGGATTTGTTGGAGCGGATTTAGAATCGCTAGCAAAAGAAGCCGCGATGAATGTTATTCGTCGAGTTATTATGAAGCACGATCTAAAAGATGATGAACCTCTAACTGAAGAGATTATGAAGAAGTTAGTAGTTAGAATGGCAGATTTCAAAGATGCTTTGAAGAATGTTACTCCTTCAGCTATGCGTGAAATTTTAGTTGAAACTCCAAATGTTCCTTGGGAACGAATTGGCGGACTTGAAAAAACTAAATCAGAATTAATTGAATCTGTTGAATGGCCAATCAAAAATAGAAAGATGTTCACAGATATGGGAATTAGACCTCCACGAGGAATTCTACTTTATGGACCTCCGGGAACTGGTAAGACTTTACTTGCTAAGGCGGTTGCGACTGAAAGCGAGGCAAACTTTATTTCAGTTAAAGGTCCAGAATTGCTAAACAAATGGGTTGGAGAATCTGAAAAAGCAGTTCGTGAAATATTCAAGAAGGCTAAACAAGTTGCACCAGCAGTTATTTTCTTTGATGAAATAGATTCCATTGCAGGCGCTAGACAAGGAAACGAAAGTTCAAAAGCTTCCGAAAGTGTAGTCAATCAAATTCTAACTGAAATTGATGGTGTTGAAGAATTGAGCGATGTTGTAGTTCTTGCTGCAACCAATAGACCCGAATTAGTTGATGCAGCATTGCTAAGACCTGGAAGATTTGATAGGCATTTATTAGTAAGTCCTCCAAACAAAGAAGCAAGAGTTGAGATTTTCAAAGTTCATACAAAAGAAGTTCCTTTAGCTAAGGAAGTTTCATTAGCAAATTTGGCTAAAGATACTGAAGGATATTCTGGAGCAGATATTGAAGCTGTAGTTAGAGAGGCCGCAATGATTGTTTTAAGAGAAATTAAAGAAGGAAAGAAAGGTAAAGGTGTTGTTATGAAGAAACATTTTACTGAAGCGTTAAAGAAAGTAAAACCTTCTTTGAGCAAGCTTGAATTAAATAAATATCGTGAAGCGCTTGAAGCAGCTTCTGTGGTTGCGCCAAGTAATGGCCCAAGCTATATGGGTTAATTTGGATAAGTTTAAATATGTCCCATAGCAATTTTAGGTATGGCAGTTTATGTTGCATTGATGTATTCACAACAGCGTTCAAAAATGACCACGCCGATGGCCGATGGTGATTTACAAAATAATTTAAATTCTAAATTAAATGTTGATGGAAAGGATATTTCAAGAGTTACAGTTAGTAGCTCCAAAGGCGGAGGTCTGGCATTTTCTGGTTCAGCAGAAACAGTTACAGTTGTTGTTGTTATTGACGCGTCAAAGGAATTAGAATTGAGGAAACAAATAGACCCAATACTCATATCTCATAAATTTAATTATCTCAGAACTGATAAAAGTTAACCCAAAATAATTGGTTTATCATCAATAATTATTGTGTGTTCAAATTGAGCTACGTATGAACCTTTTTCTTCTAGTAAAACTGTATGATCATATAAAATTCCCATTCTTGCAAAATTTTTTAGTGCCAATTTAGTTTTCAATTCTCCAAATTTCTTCTCAACCTCTCTTTCTGAGAAAGGAAGGGTTTTGTATTTTTCAATAATATATTTCAAAACATCTTTATGTAGTCTTACAGGTTTTGTTTCCTTTAGTTCATAGATCCCTGAGCTTGGACCTTCACGTATTGCGCCACGTCCATTAGTCACAAAAGGTTCTATTGCAATTACATCACCCTTCTTTAGTTTGTCATTGCCTTTGGTATCATAATTTGGAATACTGTATCCAACATGTACTTCATATTGACCAACTCCGTGCCCAGATAAGTTTTTGATTACTTTGAATCCTCCATCAATTGTTGTTTTTTCAATTTGCGCACCGATTTCTGAAGTCTTAACCCCAGGCTTCAGAATCTTTATTGCGTTATTAAGTGCATCTCTTGCTGTTTTTATCATCTTATCATGCTTGTTTGTAGCAATGCCAACCGAAATTGCGCTATCTACAATGTATCCATCCACCTGTACGCCCACATCTAATTTTAATAAATCGCCTTTCTTTAACACGTTTTTATCTTTTGAAGATGCACAATAATGAGCTGCAACATCATTCACTGAGATGTTTGCTGGAAAGGCAAGTTCTGCACCCAACTCTCGAGTTTTAGCTTCAATTTTTTCAGATAATTCTAAATAAGACATACCTGGTTTTGCGAGAGATTTTCCATAGGCCTTAACTTTTTTAGAAACTTCACTAGCTTTTTTGTACTTTGCCAGAATTTCTTTACTTAACTCCATTATAACCAATTGTCCAAACCAGTATTAAGATTTTTGATTTGTTCCTCTGAATAACCAAACAGTTCCAGTATTTTATATGTTGCGCCAATTACTTGGTTGTTGATGTAATAATCTTCATCAATTTCCTCAAGACTAGTAGTTTCAGGTAATTTTACTCGATCACGTATTCTTTTTGAAGTTCCAGCAGCAACTATATATTTTACAATTGTTCCAGCACCTACATTTATTCCTTTTTGAGCTAATAATTCACCTGCGGCAACTTGAGGTCCTCGTGTTTTGTATTCATGTAATTGTTTTGTTAATTTATTTGAAATTATTAAATCCTCAATATCAATTTTTCTGTTTCTAATATTTCCAATTACATTTTGTATTTTTTCCAATGCAGGTTTTCCATCAGCTTCAGTCAAAATTATATTGAGCACACTTGTTTGTGCATCTCTTGCAAGTTTAGACCAATCACCCCTTCGAGCTTCAAGTCCTTTTATTATCATTTTATCATTTTTATCGAGTAAAGCATATCTTTTTTTTGCTCCAGAACCAGAACCTTTCTTTTCTAAGAATACTCCCGATTTGAATAATCCTTCCTCTTCAAGTTCCATTGGTTTTGGAAGAATTTTATTTGCTTCATTTTTGAATTTATCTATAGAATCAGAATCAATTAAGAATACGGAATCGGTATCTCCATAAATAACTTTAATGTTATGTTTTTCCGCTAAATCTATCGTATCGTGAATATATTTCCTACCCATCGCAGTTATTGATCTTGCACAATCTAAAGAATACCATCTTGCTCCAAAGAACGCTAAATAACCGTAGAATGAATTTGCTAAAATTTTCAATCCATAAGCTTCTGCATCCAATGTTTTGTATTCGTCTGAATCTTTCTTATGATTTTTTAGTGCTTTTTTAACTTCGAATCGCCGAGTAATTATTCTTTCAATAAGTTCAGGCAGAAATCCTTGTTTTGATTTATCAAAGAATACTGTTTTGCCTGGGAGATTAATTCTTTCTTCATCTGTTCCTTCAGATTTAATTGTATATTTATCGATATTATGCGCGATTAAAATTGTCGGATACAAACTACGAAAGTCAAATACTCTAATATTTTTGTAAACCCCTGGAGTTGGTTGATATACAAATGCGCCTTCTGCCTGTGTAGCCCGCCGTTTTATAATTTTATCATTTGAAGGTCGATTTTCAATCACGCGGTCTTGCTCAATTGCACTTTTGATAATAAACTGTTCAACAAGTCTACCATATCTCATTCGAGTCACATCAAATAAGGGAAGGCCAGTAAATCTTGAAAATTGTAACGCGATTGGTAGTATTTTTTCTGCAAGCAAGTATGTTAATTTAGAATCCAATAAATTATATTCTGAAAACTTATTCATATTTTCATCACTATCATCTAACCAAGCCTCATGAGGAAGCACTCCGAGTTCTAATTTCTTCTGACCGAGCATTTCTTCGGCAACATTATCTAAAGATAGAGAATTTGTTTTCAATCTTGGAGCCAAGACGTTTCTAATAAAAATGTAAGTATCCAAATGAGTTATTCCTTTTATTTTTACAGGTTTATCATTTCTTGCTCCCCGAGTATAAATCATGTCTTCATCGAAAGGTTTCAATTTAAGTTTTATTTCATTTTTTGAAGCTCGTTCCTTTATGAACCACATATCAAATCTATCTGAATTGTAACCAGTAATTATATCAGGTTCAAATTTATTTATTGTCTCTTGGAAATCTTTCAAAAGTTCTTTTTCTGATGCAACAGATTTAATGTAATCATGTTCTTTTTTGAAATCACGAATTATTGTCACCTTTTCAAGGTTTTTACTATAATATGAAATTGATACAATCTCATCAATTAAAGGATCAGGAAAGTTTCCATCACTTGTTGTTTCAATATCAAATGCAAGAATTTTTGGATTAAAGTTTTCATATAGTTTAATTTTGTTGTCAAGAATTGAACGGAAAATATAAGGAATATCTGCCTCAAATACTTCAGAAACACTTTCAAATTCTTTGATTTTTTCTCTTATTACTGGAACTTCTCTTGGAAATTTAACTGTAACTTTTAGAAATTCTGTGTTTTTATTTTGAAAATTTTTTGCCACAACCTCAACGTTTTGAGCCTTTGTTTTCCCTCCTTTAAATTCATAATTCAAATCAAGAATATCCTTTTTTGCTTGTTTCAAATCGGCCGGAAGTACTAAAAAATAAGGTTCAGAAGTTTTAATTTCTTCAATATGTTTTTTCCCATGTTCAGACTTAACCAGAGTTAGATGCCGCTGGCTGTCCTCAGAATAAACAATATCGATTACTGTCATTACTCTTCTTCGCCTTTGATTTGATCAAAGAATCTTCGCATATCTCGTTGAACTTGATCCGCATCAACCTTTAATTTTTCAAGGCTTAAATGCAATCTTTCTTCATCCTTTACAAGATTTGCAATTTGATCAAAAGGACCTGTTGCTCTTTGAAAGTCTGACATTCCGATGGATCCGTATGGAGAATTATTCATCTCTCTTGAAAGTTTTGCTACCAAATTTCCCAACCAAATATTTAATGCATCTTTAACTTCAGATCTTATTTGTTTTCCATCAGTAGTTGATCTACGCATCAATCGTACAACTCTTGCTCTTGGAAAAGGAAAACTTGAATCTTCTTCATTTTCATTAATATTTTGTTCTTCATGTGGTTTAGCTTTGTTAGTTTCCATAATATTGTTAGTTGTAAAAGCTTTAAAACTTAAGGATTTCGCTTATTAATCAGATAATTCAATATCGTCTTCGTATTGCGATTCTACCAGTCCTTCATTCTCATTTTCCTCATCGTCGTCAAAACTGTAACCGAACTCTTCTTCGATGATTTTATTGCAAATTTGATAGACTCCAAATTTTAATAATTCAGAAGTTGGTTCATTTCGAATTGCTTCAGAAACTGCAGAAACAAGAGTCATTGTGTTTTCAGATAATGGATAACTGCTTCCTCTTTGTCCATTTATGTATTGAGAAACTGCAGAGATTTGTGAATCCATTAATTCTGCTATATCTTTTTGTGAAAATCCATTAGAATTCAGAGATTTTGCAATTTCGGCTTTAACTGAAGATATTGCTGTACGAGCTATAAACTCATGAGGATAAACAATAGGCATAATCTGGGAAGAGCATAATTAATTAAAAGCATTTTGATGATTAAGAAAAGTTTTTTAGGAAAATCTTTGTGAAAAATCCACTAACTAAAAGCAAACCAAGACCCACAGATATTGCCTGACCAGGAGTCATGTTAAGTGCACCCCAACGACCTATACCACTCCACAATAAGATGAAACCCATTCCTGCGATAAATGCCAATAAGAAGTGACGAATAATTTTCATATGTTTAAACAGAGTCGTATGCCTAACTTTTCTTTTTATCATATTATTTATTTAACTGCTTCAAATAAAAAGTCTTGTTTTCGAAGAGCGCGGGGAGGGATTTGAACCCCCGAATGACGGGATTGCAACCCGTCGCCTTACCGGACTTGGCCACCCGCGCGTTAGTTTTAAGCTCTGATTTTCATTTAAAACCCTTTCTGAGCCTGATTTTCAGATTAAATTTATATACTTTTACTGTGATTTTTGAGAATGGCAAAAAAGAATAATACAATGAATTATTGGTATTCCATTTATGGTTTGCTTCTTATTGCAGTTGGTTGGATGTCCTTTCGAGGTGGCTGGTCAATTGAAGAGGCTTTTGGTGGATTATTGATGTTATGGGGTTTGAAGAAACTCTTCATGGGTCGCAATTGTTGATTTGCGACTCTATTTCTTTTTGAGAATATAGCTTTTGATAGTATCTTCTAGTTCGAAGCCTTTAGCTTTAATCAACTTTCGTATTTTATCTGCAGTTTTGAAATCTTTCTTCAATCTAGCCTTTAGTCTTTTTTCTGCAAGCTGTTTTATTGAAAATGGAATTCTATCAGGTTTCAAGTTTTTCAAATTAAATCCAAAAATTTCATCAAATCTCAACAATAAGTAAATTTTTTCATTATCGGGAATTTTTTTGTCATTAATAACTTTCCAAGTTATTGCCAGAGATGTTGGAAGATTCAGATCATCATTAATTGCAGTTTCAAATTGAGTATAATATTTTTCCCCATTTTTACTTGCTTTCAAAGACCCTCGCGTTTTTGATCTTAAGTCCAAATAAGAAGAATATAATTTTTTTCTTGAATTCTTAGCTGAAGTCATTGCTGTTTTACTAAATATCATTTGTTTTCGATAATGTGTTCCCAATGAAAGGTATCTGAAGTCTAAAGGTTCAAATCCTGCCTCCTTCAGTTTCGATAAAGTAATAAAATCACCTGAAGATCTTGCCATTTTTCCTTTATTTTTATCAATTAAAAATGCACCATGTAACCAATAATTAACCCAAGGTTTTCTATCAAGTGCAGCCTCAGACTGAGCAATTTCATTGTTGTGATGGATATGTTTTAGGTCTTCACCACCCGTATGGATATCAATAGGAGCTCCCAGGAATTTATTGGCCATTGCAGAACATTCAATATGCCAACCAGGATATCCATAACCCCACGGTGAATTCCACTTCATTTCTTGATCTTGGAATTTTGATTTTGTGAACCACAGAATGAAATCATTCCGATTCTTTTTGTTAGGATCTTTTTTGACTCTAGACTTTGATTTAGTATTCAATCCACCCAACTTATTATTTGAATATTTTGAAGTGTCGAAGTAAATATTACCATCTGCAGAATAAGTATAATCTCGTTTTTCTAATTTTTTTATCATATTTATTTGTGCACGCAAATTTTCAGTTGCAAGAGTAAATTTATTTGGAGTTTCAATATTCAAATCAGTCAAATCATTTTTGAATGCCTTAGTGTAGAAACGTGCGATATCCCATACTGATTTTCCTTCTTTCATTGCAGCCTTTACCATCTTATCTTCACCAGCATCTGCATCAGAAGATAAATGTCCAATATCAGTTATATTCATTATATGTTTAACTTTGAATTTATTGAATTTGAGTGCGCGTTTTAAGAAATCACTCATTAGAAATGTCCGATGATTTCCTATATGAATATAGTTGTATACTGTTGGACCACATGAATAAATTTTAACTTTTCCCCGCACTATTGGTTTGAAAGTTTCTTTCTTTTTTGTTAAGGAATTATATACTTTTAGACTCATCAATTAAAGAGAAATTGAGAAGTCTTAAAAGTTTTGATTAATATCAATAATTATGGCTCAAACTCAACAAGATGTTTTAAAGGCAAGCAAGGAACAGTGCATTTTTTGCAAGATAATATCGGGAGATATATCTGCTGCCAAAATTTATGAAGATGATAAAGTATTTGCATTTCTTGATATAAATCCAGTCAATGCAGGGCATACGTTAGTTGTCCCAAAAGATCATTATATTGTTCTTCCTCAACTTCCTGATGATTTAGCTATGCATCTCATTAAAGTTGTCAAATATTTATCTGGAGCAATTTTTGAAATGACTGGAGCACACGGAATAAATATTTATCAAAATAATGGTGCTGCTGCAGGGCAAGAAGTTCCTCATGTTCATTTCCATATAATTCCTCGACGTCAAGATGATAACGCGATGAGTCCCTGGAATAGAAGTAAAATTGATCCTGAGCAATTGAAGCAAATTGCTGAAGAAATGGGAAAAAATTTGAAACCAATTAGTAGCTCAACAGTAAAATTAAGTTCTAATACTTCAGTTTCTAAAAAAACTTCCAAACCTAAAAGAAAAGGTAAACCTGTAAAAGTTAAACGAAGAAATTCAACTAATAGTCCCTAAAGAAATGATATACGTCGTGATGCATTTTTGCTGAGTCTAATGCACGATTAACTTCACCTTTGTGTAAATGTGCTCTCACAACATTACAGTTACTACAACTTAATGCACTATGTGATTTATCATTCATACTTTCCAAATAACTATAAGTTTGACTAATTACTTGGCTTAAATTATCAATATGTGCATGTTTTTCTTTCTCTAAATCATGATTTCGAGTAGATACGACACCCATACTCATAAGAGCCCAAACAATCACAAAAAAACCTGCTACACCAATTAGAATGTAATGAGATGCTTCTAAGACTACCATTAATAACTGGATGCGCTACTCCTTTTTATATTTTACTTAGAATGAAAGGTATTATTTGAAAGATAATATCTCCCACGTAACCTGAAATGATTATTGAAAATAAAAAAGAAGGTCCAAACGCAATCCCAGTCTTAATTTCGATTTGTTTTTTATATTCTTTCTGTATTTTCTTAATATCTTCTTTAAAAACGCCTGTTTTTCTGACTTTGTAAATTAATTTATTACCAATTTTAAGATCCTTAGTTAACCAATCACCTTCAGTTAATTGAGATGGTTTGATTTTTTTGATGAATAAGTGTTTTTGAATTATTATTGCGAGATAAATAATTGCTACTGAAAATGCAAATAAAGGTATAATAAATAGAAATGAAGTTCTCATTATAATTGGAATAATTAGAGATATTAGAGATAACACCAGTAAGTCTTTGACTTTTGGTGCAATTTTAATTAACTTAGTCCAATTTTTTATGGTTAAATATGTCATAATCAATATTGAGTAAATCCCTCCAAGTAAGAATAGATTTACGGTGAATGTTAAAATAAATGGAATTGGAGTTGTATGATGGGTTGGTAACATTGCAGCCACACCCACCAAAAGTTTTGCATCACCACCACCCCATTGCCCACTCACAAATAGAATTGTTGCAATTATTAGGGCAAGAACCAAGGAAGTTCCGAGTGCATAAATTGGACCAAAAGATTTACTTGTTGAAGCAAGAAGTACTTGTGCCGATATTCCAAAAATAATTAGGAAATAAGAAATTGAATCAGGAATTTCAAAAGTTTTAAGATCTGATATTGTTGCAAGCAATATTGCTAAAGTGGTTATTCCTAATAGAAAAAATTGTTCTTGCATAAATATTCATATTATCTAACTTTATTATATTTTGGCTTATGCAGATTCAATACCTTTTGCAGTTATTTTGAATATTGCTTCACCTTCCGGTAAACAAGGAGAATCTACCAATCTTGCAATCCTTTTTCCTGCCTTCCCTCGTCTCAAATATACTCTAAATTGGGATGCATGTCCAAGAATATGTCCTCCAATTGCAGCAGTAGGATTACCAAAGAATACATCAGGTTTTGATTGAACTTGATTTGTAATATATATTGCCAAATTATGTTTGTCCGCCAAACGTTGAAGTGAATGTAAGTGTCTATTCAGTTTTTGTTGTCTAACTGCCAAAGTTCCCCGCCCCGCATATTCTGAACGAAATAGACTCATTAAGGAATCCACAATTACTAGTTTGATATTTTTACCCTGTCTATGAATTAATTCATCAACTTTATCAACTAAAAGCATTTGATGATCTGAAGTGTAAGCTCTTGCAACCATAATTCTATCCAATATTTTTTTAGGACTCAAGCCTCTGGCTTCAGCCATTTGAGTTATTCGTTCAGGTCTAAATGTATTTTCAGTATCAATGAATACTACGTCTGCATTCAAACCACCTTCCTTTTTTGGTAATTGAACATTAACTGCTAATTGCATTGCAATTTGAGATTTTCCCGAACCAAAAGCACCATATGCCTCACTAATGCTTTGAGTTTCAACTCCACCACCCAACAGTTCATCTAACTCTGGAGCACCTGTTGTCAATCTTTCAATAGTTGTACGTTTTTTTACTAATTCTGAACCTGTTGAAAAACCCATATCCATGGCGTTTCGTGCAGCGATCTGTGCTTTCGTTGCTCCCGCTTGAGTCATTCCAGAAGAATCTGCAATTTGTGCAACGGGTGCAACTGCAATAGACATTATAGTATCATATCCAGCATCTCTAAGTTTGTCTGCAGTTGTTGGTCCAACACCAGGTAAATCTTCAAGTTCTTTTGGAACTTCTTCTCCAACTTCTTCTGTTTCGATAATATCTTCCTTTTTCTTTACCATTATTTATTTCCGAGCATCTGCTCTATAATTTTCTTTGGGTCTAATTGATTATTTACTGAATTAACTGAAAGTTCAGTTCTATCATAAGCTTTATTTTCTCTAATTGTTCCTTGAACTTCGATTACACTTCCTAGAAATTCAACTGCTATTTCTTCAATTGGTTTAGTTAATATCAATTCACTAAGTTCATCAGCTTTTATTCCAACCAATTTTTCACCACTATCACCAAAACAAGTTCCTCGAATGTTTCCCTTACCATCATCAATTACAAAATTGAAAATTAATGTTTTATTTGCTTTAACATCACCATGCGTTGAACATTTGAATTTATCTCCATCTGGACTAACTTTCTTTCTACATTCAGGACATGCATCATAGAATCTGGGTTCTGCAACATTTACCACAGTTCCCCTAATTTTTATAGGATTACCAAGAATTGGCTTATCTAGCGAAGTATATTCTGCTTTTTGTTCCTTTGCTTCTGGAATTTTGACATCCAATTCATCTTGATTTATTAAAATTTGACTGCGAGAAGTTAATTGCATCTCTTTTCCTGAATATTTATTTTCTTTCACACTCGAACCTTTAATTCGAACAACATCACCAACATTTAATCTAGATTCTTTAACTAAATCCGCTCTCTTATCCCAAAGCGTTGTTCTTATTTGTCCAGTTTCATCTCCCAACATAATTGGCACAAAATCAATTGTCCTCCCATCTCTTTTGAAATTTCTAGTTTCAAAAATTTGTACAACTTTTGCTATAAGTTCAACACCAGTCATTCCCGGATGCATTTCTTTAATTTTCAGAACCTTAGTTGCTGGATCTTCAAATAATTTTACACTCAATTCTGATGCAATAATATATGCTGCACCTTCTTCAGATACAAGATCTTTCAATGAAGCCATTTTTTCTTTTATTTTTTCTTTTACTTCGTCTTCCGATAATCCCGATTGTCCTGCAACTTTTTTGATAATCTCGTCGATAGGTATATGAATCATTTTACAGTTCCACCTACTTTAGTTTTAAGCTTTTATTTACTAAATTGGTGGTGACAGAATTTATGCTGCTTTATTTTGATTAATGTCACTTTTTTCCTTTACAGATTCAACTAAGGATTTTAACATAGCATTGGGAATTGCTTTAGGATTTGAACCGCCGTGCCATGAATTTCTTGGTCGGATTTGAACCTGCATTATTTTTTCATTTGTATCATCTAAAATTATTGCTGAACCACCGACCCTAGGGAGCGAATCAAGATTTTTTTGTAAGTCTGTTGCAAGATATGACTGCATAACCTCATTAAGTGCTTTAAGATCCATGTTTGAAGTTAAACGGTGAGAAATTACCGTATCTGATTGAGTCATCACATCAGTATCAATTTTTCCAGGTTGCTGAGTTGCCAGAATTAATGATATTCCCGGTTGCCTACCTTCCTTTAATATTCGTCTAAGTGCTCCACTTGCCAGAGTTGATCCTTCCCGAGGTAAGAATTCATGAGCTTCATCAATTAAAATCCATAATAGTGGTGCTTTCTTTTCCCCAAGCTCACCACTTATTTCTTTTAGTTCCTCTTTTCTTCGTTCAGACATTCTAGATCTTATTACGTAATTACATATATGAGATATTATTAATGAACGAATCATATCTCCATCATCTGATTCTGCATAAGGTGATAGATCAATTATGGCGGTCTGTCCACCACCCGTAAGTTCAACAAGATTGGTCCCTGCTTCATCAAAAATTCCCCATTTTTTTATTGCCCTCAATTTACTCAAAATTAGTTTCGCATCGTTTTCTTCCGCATCTTTGTCATTTTTGATT
>PVBE010532004.1_pt1 | contig 12532 bp, 15 predicted proteins | sample 1631181 | NCBI WGS metagenome assembly PVBE01 (sample SAMN08397723, study PRJNA350692) | Marine metagenome, whole genome shotgun sequencing project. | isolation source: water | place: Pacific Ocean | collected 2012-04 | reverse complement strand
CGTCTTTCGGCGTATCTCTCGCACTCGGTCTTCGGCCGACACTTTCTTTCCCATTCGATCCTCCTTCAGATCGTTCTGATCAGAAAAGTGTCTCTTAGTTTTTTAGGGATCTCTGTCTGAAATGTTCTGACGGGCTACACTCTGACGACGTACAATGTCGGACAAAGCATCGTCATCCACTGCCAGCAAGGAGGAAATGCCCATTGCGGCTTGCTCGCCGATGGCCATGGGGTCCGGGGCGCGGCGCAAGCGCGGGAAAGGAACAAACCGAACGACCACAACAGCAACAATCAGACCGACGATTACGAAGACTACTGCCTTGATGGTCTGGCGGCGCCGGCGCCGCTTTTCAAAGACCTCTTCGAGTTCCTCTTCGAAGCTCTTCTCATCGAAACTTTCTTGTTCACTGCCCGATTCCCAGTCAGACATGCCGGTCCTCCGTTTGATCGTGCATCTCGAACCATATTACAAAGTGCGCCATGAGGGTATTGAGTTATGATTCTTGTCTGGACGCATGACTCGTGGAGACCTGTTTTCGAAGGAGCTGAATCTTTGAACATGGTGAGCCGCGTGATCCGCCTGATTCGTGCCCATATCCTCCCTGACAGGGACGGACGGGGTCGCGGCGCCTGGACACGCCAACGCGAGTGGGAAACTCAGGGTCACGGGGCAGACGACTTCGGCCGACAGGCTGCGACTGCCGCCGAGGGTGTTGATCCGGCGCTGGCCGCGCTGTATTCCAATCTGGAGGTGCCGTATGGTTCCGACCTTTTCACGGTTCGGAAGGCATGGAAAGGGTTGTTGCGGAAATATCACCCGGATCTGCATTCGAAGGATCCCGAGAAACGAAAGATCGCCGGGGAACTGACCAGACGGTTGAACGGTGCTTACGAAACGCTCGAGGAACGGCTGAAGAGCGAGACAAACCGACAGGAGAAGTAAAACATGTCCGAGAACCTGGACTTGGTGAAGGGCTATCTGCTCGATATCGATCTGAAGATCGTCAGCGAGAATGAGGCCGAGGAGTTGATGGTCGTTGAGGATGAGGAGAATGGCATTCAAAACCTGATCATCGACTGTGAGCCACCGATCGTCATCCTCGAACAACTCATCATGGATGTCCCCAAAGATGCCGGAGATTTCTACAAACGCCTTCTCCAGATGAACCGCACGATGGTTCACGGTGCGTTTGTCCTCGACGACGAGGAAGGTAACCGTGTTCTTTTCCGCGATACGTTGCAGCTGGAAAATCTGGATCGCAACGAGTTGGAAGGCTCCATTCAGGCGCTGGGGCTTGCCCTGGCCGAAAACGGTGCGGAGTTGCTGGAATATAGTCACCGACAGTCGGGGGGGACTAAAGAATGAGTTTCTTTCAAAGACTTTTTAAGAACGTGCAGTCCCAGGCGCATTCCGTGGTGGATAAGCTCGAGGACCCGATCAAGCTGAGCGAGCAAGGAATTCGCGACCTGAAGAAAGATCTGCAGGGTTCCATGCAGAGTCTGGCACAGGTCAAGGCGATCGCGATTCGTCTCAAGAAAGACTCGGACGACCAGAAAAAGCTCGGGAAGGATTACGAGAGAAAAGCGATGCTTCTACTCCAGAAGATGAAGACCGGTGATCTGGATGCAGCCGACGCCGAACGATTGGCAACCGAAGCGTTGAGCAAGAAAGAGGGTGCTCTACAACGCGCAGGCACCTTGAAGAAGGATCACGAGCAGCAGAAGAACATGGGGGATCAGCTCCAGGCGAAGGTGCAGACGCTGAAGGAAACGATCAGCCGCTACGAGACCGAGTTGGTGACCTTAAGGGCACGCGCCAAGACTGCCACGTCTATGCGGAAGATCAACCAGCAGATGTCCACCGTCAACTCCTCCGGCACGATTGCACTGCTGGAGAAAATGAAGGACAAGGTGATGGAAGAGGAGTCGCTTGCCGAAGCCTACGGGGAAATGACGGACGGAAGCGTATCCCTGGACGAGGAGATAGACCGAACCCTCGCAGCACCCAGTTCGGCAGCGACCAGCGACTCGCTGGCTGAGCTCAAGAAGAAGATGGGCATCTGAGATTGGACACCTCGCTCGCGACAAGATGTAGGTGCGCGCTCTATGAGCGCACACGTTCTCGATCTCCCAAAAATGTGCGGTCATAGACCGCACCTGCATCCAGGATCGGACTCCTCACAATTGACCTCAGTTGCGACCCCAACCGGCATAAGAGGCTTCGGGAATTGTTTGAAGAAAGTTTCAAACAGGCGGGTTATTATCCAGAAGTGCCGTCCTTCACACGCCGGGAGTTCCTTCGCCTCTCCGCGACCAGCAGCCTCTTAGCGGTCGTCCCTTCGTGCTGGAATTCAGGCACCCTGCCTCCCAGAACCTTCGACATCCCCGGGACGATCGTTGGTGGAAATCAGCAGGTGGGTCATCTTCTTCGCGAACCCAGGCCGCGCGATCGATTCCCCGAGCCTGAAGCTCACACCTACGACGTCGCCATCGTCGGGGGAGGCGTGTCCGGGCTGTGCGCGGCGTGGAAGCTCAAGCGCGCCGGAATGGACGACTTTGTCCTGCTCGAACTGGAATCCCGGCTTGGAGGTACCGCCGCTTCCGGGAACCGGGAGGGCGCCGAATTCCCATGGGCGGCACACTACATCAACGTTCCACCGGCGGAAGCAGATTGCGTCAAGGAGGTCCTCTCGGACCTCGGCATAATCGAAGGCTATGACGAGGACGGAAGGCCGAGGATTGCCGAACAACATATCCTGCGATGGCCCACCGAGCGCCTCTTCATGGACGGAAGATGGATCGAATGGGATCTCCTGAATGGTGCGTCAACCGAGGAACGGGAAGCCATACTGGCCTTCGAGGACGACATGCTTTCCTGGACTCTGTATCGTGGTTTCGACGGCCGCCGCGCATTCGTCATCCCTCTGGGCTACAGCACCACGGATTCGAAGGTCCGACAACTCGATGACATTTCGATGGAAACCTACGTCCGCTCCAAAGGGTGGAACTCGCCACGGCTGGATTGGATGATCAACTACGCTTGCCGGGACGATTACGGAGGCACGATGGCTACCGTCTCGGCGTGGGCCGGCATTCACTACTTCGCGTGCCGCTACTATGACCAGCGGCTGCGAAACGAATACCCTTCCGACACGTTGACGTGGCCTGCGGGAAATGGGTTTCTCGTCCAACGGCTGGCCGAGGGCCTGACGGACTCTCAATACCGGCTGGGATCCGCGGTGCTCCGGATCGACAACGAGGGTCCCGGCGTGCGGATCGGTTACTTCGACACCGACAGCCAGACATATCGCAGCGTGTCGGCCCGTACAGTGGTCTATGCAGCCAAGCTCCACACCGCCCCCTTTCTAGTCGATGGATTGCCCCGACCTCAAGTGGAAGCGATCGAATCCTGCGAATACAGCCCGTGGCTGACCGCCGCTATCCACGTGAACGAGCTGCCCACGAACGCGGATGTGTCGATCGCGTGGGACAACGTACTCTACAGCGGCCGATCTCTGGGCTACATAGTCGCTGACCATCAAAGCCGAAAGGCTTACGAAAACAATCCATCGGTTCTGGTTTACTATCTCCCGTTCGTCGAGGAACTCGATCTGGCCAGGCAGAAGCTCCTCGAAGAAGAACATCCCTACTGGGTCAACGTCATCATGCAGGACCTGCTGGCGGCTCATCCGGACCTGGTGCGTCACGTGGAGCGCATCGATGTTTACCGGTGGGGTCACGCCATGATTCGTCCGGGAACGGGAATCATATGGGGCAGCGAGAGCGCCGTTCGGCGGGAGCCGTTCGGAAACGTTTATTTTGCCTCTTGCGACACGACCGGTCTGCCGCTGTTCGAAGAAGCCTGTTTTTCAGGTATCCGGGCGGCTGAGCAGGTCATGGAGCACCTGGGAAGGACGTTCGAAACATCAATCAATGGTCTATCGGCAGAGAGGGCGGCAGTCCAATGAGCTTCAGCAGAGAACCTGACGACGGTCTCGCCCCGAGGGATCTGGGCCGGAACGATCCCGGGACCGACGAGGCAACGATGTCGAAACTGGGGCTGTTCCTGATACTCGCATCGATTTTTGTCGCTGCGGCGTGCGGAATCGTCTACGAGCTGTTGGTCGGAAGCATCTCCTCGTATTTCCTGGGAAACAGCGTCGAGCAATACTCCCTGACGATTGGTTTTTTTCTTTTTGCCATGGGCCTGGGCTCATGGATTTCCCGGGCTGTTCACGGCAGACTGATCCGGCGACTGGTGGCGCTGGAAATCTGGCTGGGCCTGTTCGGTGGCCTGACAGTTCCCGCTCTGTACCTCGCCTATGCCCACACGAACGTCTATCGGTATGTGATGCTCGTCATCATCCTGATTATCGGTACGCTCATCGGGCTGGAAATCCCGCTCCTGACACGGATCCTGAAAAGACACGGATCATTACGGACGATCCTGTCGAATGTGCTTTCGGTCGATTACATCGGTGCTCTGGTTGCGGCTGTTCTCTTCCCTTTTTTTTGTTTACCGGTCCTCGGAGCGTTTCATACATCACTCGTCGCCGGCGCCCTGAACGTTCTTGCCGGTTCGGGCATTCTCCTGGCAGTGCGGGCCGAGCTGTCGTCCAGGGATCGCGGACGACTCTTCCTCCAGGGCATCCTGGTTACCGGCGTATTGGTCGTCGTCGCAATTCAAGCCGAACCCCTGATGGAGCGGTGGGAAGATTCCCTCTACGAAGGCCAGGTGGTCTTCAGCACTCAGTCGGAGTATCAGCAGATCGTCGTTACGCGCTGGAAAGACGAGACTCAACTCTTCCTGAACGGACACCTGCAGTTTTCCTCGGTTGACGAATACAGGTATCACGAAGCCCTGGTCCATCCCGCAATGGCGCTATCGCGGAACCGGGCGCGGGTTCTCGTCATCGGCGGGGGCGACGGGCTCGCCGTCCGCGAGATCCTCCGGTATTCCGACGTGGAAGAGATAGAGCTCGTGGACCTCGATCCGGAGATGACAACTCTGGCCAGGCGTAATCTCTATTTCACGGACCTGAATCGAAACTCGTTGAGCCACCCGCAGGTCAAGGTGACTATTGAGGACGGCTTTACTTTTCTGCAGAAGGAACACGAACCCTATTCGGTTGTGATAATCGATCTGCCGGATCCGCGGGAAGAGGAGATATCAAAACTGTTCTCGGTCGAAGCGTACAGGCTGATTCGGCGGCACCTGGCTCCTGGAGGAGTAGTGCTCACACAGGCCACAAGCCCCTACTATGCCCGCCGGGCGTACTGGTGTATCGGCGAGTCGATGGAAGAAGCGGGTTTCGATGTGCTCTCTTTTCACGCCTACGTACCTTCCTTCGGCGAGTGGGGCTTCCATCTCGGCTCGGCCGAACCGATCGATCCCGGCGACATTCGGTTCATGCCCGGCCTGCGTTACCTGAACAAGGAACTGTTCTTGTCCAGGCTCGCTTTTGACCCAGACATGGCGCGGGTTGAAGTGGAGCCCAACACCTTGGAACGACCGACTCTGGCGAGGTACTATCGCGAAGATTTTGCACGATGGTAAGGAGAGAATGAACGATGGGATGGAAGAAATGGTTGGGCCGGGACGATGCAAAATCCGATCCACTGCTGGACTTCAAGCTGGGGGCCATGAAGGTGGGGTACATGGTCGACTACGATATGCAGACATGGGAAGTCACCGGCTACAACACATACGATTACTCCGGCTTCGAGACCAGAGAATGGGTGCTCGAAACCTCCGACAAAGTCGTCTACCTGGAGCGGGCGGATAGTGACGGCGAGATTGTCTGGACACTAACGGAAAGCATTCCTATCAACCAGATCTCCGAGGACGTCGTTGAACATACCGTCCGACACGAGGACCCTCCAGAACGGTTAACCCACAACGGGCGAAGCTATAGCCTGACCGAGAGCGGTGCAGGTTTGTTCCATGAAGATGCCAGGGGCCCGGGCAGCGAGTTCATCAGCTGGTCTTACTGTGACGCGTCCGGGAAGAATGTGCTGTTCGTCACGCAGTACGGAGAAAGGGATTTTAAGTCCGTTGCAGGCAAATATGTGGAAGAATATCAATTCCCGAACATTCTGCCGAGTGGGAACACTTAGGAAGTATCAGGAACCGAGATGATCCAATGAGTCGAAGAATGCCACCCCGTCAGTCACAAGAGGAACGCTTCATCCGGATCGCGGTTGTCGTGGTCCTCATAGCGATGGGCTTCTGGCTGGCCGGCGGTTTGCTGTCGAGCCGCGACCCCGTGCCTGCCTTGGTGCGGGAACTTGCCCAGTATCCCGAATATTCGATCATCGTGGACGATGTCGACGATGGATTTCTACGGAACTCCATGACGCTCAAGAGCAGCTACCGGATCACCGACCCGGTCGGTGAGAACCCGGACGTAGGACAAGCGGCACAGTTTGATGAACGGGTGGACACCTATTCGATCTCCGACAGGACGGCGACCCGCTACGAACAAGCCATCGGTATGGTCGTGGCTTCAAAGAACCCGGACGGGACTTTGACCGGAATGAACCAGAGCTACCCTCCCTACTATCAGCATGTGGGCCGTAGCCAATACGGGTACTGGGGTGGTGGCGGTTTCTGGATCTGGTACGGGCAGTATGCCTTTATGAGAGCCGCGCTGGGAGGTCATCAGATCGGCCGCGGGGACTACGACAACTACGTCGGCTCGAGGAATCGGGGACAGGCTTACTACGGCCCTCAGACGGGAGGCCGGCCCACGTTCGGCGCGAACGGCACAACGACGGCCAGAACGCGGCCAGGCTTCTCTCAAAGGTATCAGGCCAAACAGTCACGTTTTCAGGCCAGGGCCCGCAGTCGGGCGGGCTCAGGGCGCAGCCTCGGAAAATGATCTGCGATCGACCGAAACAACAGGGATTTCACAATATGAGCAAACAGCCGGTCCTTCTCGCTGTCGTACTTCTGTTAGTCGTTCCAGCATTTGCCGGACCCGGCTTTACCCTCTCTGCGCAGACTCCCGCATCCGTGCCGGCACAGGTTTCTCTGACCGACAATCTCTATCTGATCGGCGAATCCTTCTTTTACATCCTCGAAGCCTTTGCTCTCTTCTGGATCGCAAAGCTCGCTTATTCGGCTCTGTATCGCCGTGTGGATCTGAATGCCGAACTCTTCACTCGAGACAACCAGGCGCTGGCGATCTCCACGGTGGGCTACTATTTTGGAATCCTGATCGCTTTCGGCGGAGCGATTTCGGGCGAATCCCAGGGTCTGAGCACGGACGTAGTGACGATCGGCATCTATGGCCTTTCCGCGATCGCCCTCATGCTTCTGGCAAGCTTCATGTGCGAGAAGATCCTTCTGCCTTCATTCGACAACACCAAAGAGGTTGTCGAAGATAGCAACCTCGGCGTCGGGTTTGTCGAGGCCGGCGTATATATCGCCAACGGCCTGATCATTCTCCGCGCTACCGAGGGAGATGCCGGCGGAGCTTCTCCAGCGGTGAGCACACTCAGCGCCGTGGGCTCCGGCATGCTTGTGCTGCTGGCTTTCTGGCTACTTGCACAAGTGGTGCTGGTGGTTGCCGGCCGACTGTACGAGATGGTGACACCCTACAAATTCCTGGAAGAGCTCGAGAGAGACAACGCCGCGGTGGGGCTGGCGTTCGGAGGGGCGCTGATCGGAATGGGCAATATCATCAGCGTGGCAATCGGTGGCGATTTCACCGGTTGGACCGATAGCCTCGTCCTGTTCGCCATCGACGTGGGGGTTGGCTTCATCATGTTGTTCCTCGTCCACAAATTCACCGACCTCTTGCTTGCGCCCGGTGTCAAGCTGGCCGACGAACAGACCCAGGAACAGCCAAACATCGGTGCCGGCCTTTTGGAAGCGTTCGGCTATATCGGCGCTTCGATCCTCATCGCGTGGACCTTCTGATCGACGCCCATCCGAATTCAGACGATTTCGAAATAATCTGTTGATCAGGTTTGTGTATCTGCAGGAATACGGGTACGAGGGGTCCGGGTCAAGGTCCTTACGTCGACGGTCACGGGACCCAGTTCCGCCACCAGCGCATCCATAACGCAGGCAGGGTCGATGCTGCCGCAGGCGAAGATGTCCAGCGCGAGATATTGCCTCTCGGGATAGGTGTGAACGGCGGCATGGGATTCTGCCAGAAGGACCACCCCCGTGAACCCCGCCCCACGCTCGACGAACTGATGCTCCACGCTCCTGAAGGCATGAAAGCCGGCCTCGGCCAACGCTTTCTTGAGTGCACTCATGATCCGGTCGCCATCGCGCAGGAGAGCCGGGGACAACCCCGTCATGTCGGCAATCAGATGCCGTCCAACAACTTCTCCGCTCGCTTCTCCAGGTTCGGACATCGATTATTTCTTACCACACTACGCGAGGGCATTGTCAACTCATGGTCCGCCGTTGACGTCCGTATGGCGAGATGGTGCCTTGTATGAATGTGTGGAAATGCAAGGGTTAGGGGGCTATCGACAAGAGATTCTCTTCAACCGGGGAAGTTGCTGGCATCCAGTAGCTGGTCGAGTTGCTCGGCACATTCGTCCGCCTGACCATGAACTGCACCAAAGCGGCTGGAAATCTGCCGGACCTCGTCGTCACTCAAGTGCTTCATTACATTGGCCGCGGCTTCTTCGCCCAATATAAGCATTAGTGTTGCGGCTGTAGCGACCTTGTCCTCGTGTGCCATGACTAACTCTTCGGCAGATGCGGCCGCGAGCGTTAGCAGGGTCAATAAGACAGGGGGATTTTCAACGCGAAGACACGAAAGAAACGAAGTATCTGAAATTCTGAAAGAGAGAAATCTGCTGCTTCCCAGTCCTTCGGACTTCGCGGTGAATCCCGGCCTGGTGTATTTTGGTAGCGTCATGCGGCTTTTGGCTGGAATCTTCGCGGTACACCTCGCATTTGCTTCGCCACTTCCCTTCCAGGTAGCGGACGAGCATCACCTGGTCTGGCAGGAAGGTGTCTCGCTCAACTGGGATGACTTCCAGGGCGAACCGGGGGCGGCCGGTCGCCCTTACCAGGGGGCTGAGAGTCGACTGACCATCGCACTCCGATTTTCATGTACGAACAGCGTTCCCGACTTCAAAGTGTGGGCCGAATTCGACAGGAGCAACTCCTGGGCGCGTCCGAACATGCCCGCCAGCCTGCTCGAACACGAGCAGATTCACTTTGACATCGCCGAACTGTATGCGCGGGGAACCCGTAAGGCGTTTGACGACGTCAGAAATCCATGCGGGAATCCATCGGCCGTCGAAGACATCTCGGACCACAACAACGAACTGTCCGCCCGTGCCCAACAGAATTATGACGAGGAAACGCTTCACGGCACCCTGCCGGGGGCCCAGGCTGCCTGGACCCGGAAGATCCGTGCGCTTCTGGGAGCGTCGAACCGTTAACTGACTGACGACGACAAAGGCCATTTTCGAAGAAGAGGTCATTTCGAAAGACCAGGGAATCCGATGAAGCTAAAGCAACTACTGCCACCGACCATCCTCCTGATAATGCTCACCTCGTCACAGGCGCAGGCACAGCGGTCCTACGACATCGTGATCCTGAACGCTCGTGTCCTGGACGGAACGGGCAACCCCTGGTACTACGCTGATGTCGGAATCTCGGGCGACCGTATTGCCGCGGTCGGGAACCTGAATGGAGCCCAGGCAGCTCGGACTATCGACGCGCGCGGTCTCTACCTCACACCCGGTTTTATCGATGTGCACTCTCATTCAGCAGGCGGCTTGTCCAGCGAGGAATTGAGTCACGGTCAGCCACTCCTGGCACAGGGAATAACGACTGTCGTCGCCAACCCGGACGGCGGTGGACCGACGGACCTTCGGTCCCAACAGGAGGAGCTCTTGCGGGACGGCCTGGGCGTAAACGTCGCACAGCTCGTTCCCCACGGTTCGATCCGCGGTGAAGTAATCGGGATGGAGGACCGGGATCCGACCGCGCCGGAACTCGAGCGAATGAAGGATCTGGTTCGACGCGGGATGGAACAGGGAGCGTTTGGCCTGTCGAGTGGACTCTACTACGCACCGGGCAGTTACTCCAAGACGGAGGAGGTCATCGAACTCGCCAAGGTCGCGGGAACGTTCGGGGGGCTCTATACGAGTCACATTCGCGATGAGGCCGACTACAATGTCGGCGTCGTCGGGGCAGTCGACGAAGTCATCCGGGTTTCCCGCGAAGGGGGACTTCCCGGAATCGTCACGCACATCAAGGCGCTCGGCCCCCGCGTCTGGGGGTATTCTGCAGCCCTCGTCCGCCGCATCGAGCAAGCCCGGGCTGAAGGTCTCGAGGTCTATGCAGACCAGTACCCGTACGAGGCATCCGGTACGAGCGTCACGGGCGCGCTGATACCGCGGTGGGCACAGGTAGGCGGAAGAGAAGAACTCATCCGGAGGTTGAACGACGACACGGACAAGCTTCGCGTGCGCCAGGACGTGATAGAGAACCTGGAGAGGCGCGGCGGCGCCGGCCGACTTCAGGTTCGACGGTACGCCCCGGACCCCTCCATCGAGGGGAGAACACTCGGCGGTGTCGCTGACGAAAGGACGATGCACCCGGCCGACCTGGCCACCGAGCTGTTGAAGGAAGGAAACGCCGGGCTCGTATCCTTCAATATGGACACGGCAGACGTCAGGGTCCTGATGCGCCAGCCATGGACGATGACCTCGTCGGACGGGGGCCTGGGTCCTATGGGCGAAGGTGTTCCCCACCCAAGAAACTACGGAACGTTTCCACGAAAGATCCGAAAATACGCCCTCGACGAGGGGGTCCTCAGCCTTGAAAGCGCGGTCCGCAGCATGACCTCCCTGCCGGCCTCCGTCTTCCGCATGAAGGACCGGGGACAGATACGGGAGGGTGCGATCGCCGACATCGTCGTGTTCGACCCCGCAACTATCCGGGACCGTGCCGAATACGAGCGGCCACATCAGTTGAGCGAAGGGATGCGCTACGTTTTCGTGAACGGCCGGTTCGCCATTGATGGAGGGAATTTCGCGGCCACACTGAACGGCCGGGTCATTTCACGATCCCAGCCCTGATCGCTAGTACAGCACCCCTAAAGTTCCGGTACAGTCCATTAGTAGGACGCGACCAGGTGTTGCATGAAGGTTTGAATGGTACTGACCATTTCATCCAGACTGCCAACGAATGGAGTTTTCTGCCAGCGGCCCGTATGGCGTTTCACACTCAAGCCGTAGGTTCGGTCCTTCAACCGGGTGATCCGCACGCGGTCATCATCCTCGGGCCGTGTCGCCGGAGGGAGGGTTTCCAGACGGGCAAGGATCAGGTGGTCGCCATGAACGCGAACCGACATTCCCGATGTCGTCGGGTGCCCGTCCAAGAGTTTTGCCAGCCGGATACGGGTGGACTCCATTTTTGAGTTCATCGCAATCATGTTACCAAGGGGAGCCCGTCATATGTCCATCGGAACGGGTGAGCTTCAACCCGGTTCCACCTCCTGACAAACGATTCAACGGCATCCACAAGCGAGTTGGGATCGCGGAAGTCTCCATAACGGAGAACGCGACGGCTCACGATCGCGAACCACAACTCGACCTGGTTGAGCCAGGAACCATGCGTTGGTGTGTAGTGAAAGACAAACCGATTTCCATGCCGTCGATTCCAGTCCGAGATGAAATCGCCCCGGCTCGTATTCTTGTGGGTATTCAGATTGTCCAAAACCACGTGGACACGACGCTGGCGATAGGTGGACGCCACCACGTCCATGAACTCCAGGAAATCCACTCGCGCTCGGGTCTGTGTACAGCGAGCCAATACTTTCCCGGTGCTCACGTTAAAGCACGCAAACAAGCAACGAGTGCCATTCCTCCGATATTCGAAGTCGAATCTGGGGTGCTTGCCACCCTGGGCCGGTTGCAGTGGACGGCTTCTTGAAAGAGCCTGCATGCCGGTCTTTTCGTCGATGCACAATACCGGCTGGCCAGAGGGCCGTTTCACGTACAGACCCACAATCGCCCGCATCTTTTCCTGGAACAGTGGATCATCGCTGTGGCACCAACTCCGTACCCGATACGGCTTGATCTCACCCTCGTCCAGAATCCGGCCGATCTCACTGGTGCTGATCTCACGAACCCACTGCTTCCGAATCAGCGCTTCTCTCAGAGCCGCATGACTCCATACCGGGCGCTCTACTCCAAGATCCTTCGGGGACCGACACGCGGCGGCAATGACCTGATGCCGTTCAAGCGGTGTAATGACGATCGGGCGTCCGCTTCGCTCAAGATCGTCCAATCCCTCCAGACCCTGTTCCTGGAAGCGGCGAAGCCACTGACCGACTCTCAGCCGATTCGTGCCAAGTGTCCTTGCAATCGCAGAAATCGATGCGCCCTCTGCTGCCAGCAACACCATGCGCGCTCTCCGATACCGCCGCGCTTCACCCCGTTGTTGCCGGAGTATCTCATCCAGATCTCTCCGCTGTTTTCGCGACAAACGTATCTCCATAACGCTGATCGCGACTGTACCATAACTTTAGGGGCGCTGTACTAGT
>PVBE010194095.1_pt1 | contig 12532 bp, 11 predicted proteins | sample 1631181 | NCBI WGS metagenome assembly PVBE01 (sample SAMN08397723, study PRJNA350692) | Marine metagenome, whole genome shotgun sequencing project. | isolation source: water | place: Pacific Ocean | collected 2012-04 | reverse complement strand
CTAAATATTTCTAACAGTGCATCTGTAGTTTTTCATTATTTAGATATTAATAAAAAAAAATCTTGATATGTGTAAATATTTTATTTAATACTCCTTACGGGCCCCTATAGCTCAATTGGTAGAGCAATTGATTTCTAATAAGTATCGCTCCCAATCTAATACGAATACTAACATAAAATATAGAGAGAAGATTCTAAAATATTTACGGACTACAGATCTGTCAATCTAGAACACAAAATCATTAATTAAGGATCACAGATCTCTATGCTGACCTTCATCATCTATTGGCGCAGGTTTTTCTTTACCTTTTTTTTCCAATTTCGTATTAGTTTATGAGTTGATGTTTTTTTAGAATATTGTAAATTTTTAAAGTTTTATTGTATTTAATTTTTAGAATATTTGAAATATCGTATAAATCATTTTTTCCATCCGCATATTGTAAAAAATTCATATAATGTCTTGTATTTCCTTTTTCACTTTTATTTCCTTTTTCACTTTTTCTTGATAGCATCGGATACAAAGATCTTTTTCCCATTTGCGGTTCACATAATATTTTATTTTTAGGTAATTTTTTTTTATTTAATATTTTAATTGCTTCTTTAGCAACATTAAATCCACCTCTTACACCTTTTTCTGTCACTAAATTAAAATTATCAAGCGAGGTATGATATTCAGAAAATTTGCCGTATTTTGTTCTAAAAATAGATGCTATTGGCAAATCTACTCCAGGTGAATTGTATTGTCTTTCGTCAGAACCTACCTCTAAAAACGAGTATTTTTTAAATTTAATTTTCAATTTATTGTATGCTTCAACAATTGCTCTATCCGATGGAGTATTTCCATATTTCGAGAACATACACGAGTGCTGTCTTTCATCTCCTATACAAGTCAGGTTAAATCCACCAACCACATTCGCTTTTAAATATGGTAAATTTTTACTGAGGTAAGTAATTGAACCGATAGTTTCAGGAATAAATATAAATCTTATGGTTTTCTCTAAATTTTTTATCTTGCTAAAATGATTAATTAAACACATAGAAACTATTGGACCAGACAAATCGTCATTTGCCATTGAAGGGTGGCACAGATAAGTAGAAATTAAGATTTCTTGTTTTGATTTTCCATTTAAAATTAATTCTCCATAATTTAAATAACCTTGTGAATTTAAATTAGATTTTATAATAACTTTAAATCTATCTGAATTTTTATAATTTTTATTAAATTTTAGCTTTTCATTATGAGTTACACAAAATCCCCAGTATTTTTTATAATATGAAGTGATGTAAGGAATTGCTTTTGGTTGCTTAGGCAAGGAATAAATATGATTAAAAAGTTTTTTTTTAAAAAAAAATTTATCAACAGGAATGGAGTATCCTACTAAATGTAAATTATTTTTTTTAAAATCAATAATTTTTTTATTATTTTTGTCTAAAATATAAGCATCTTTGACATTCCACTCAGGAGGCACTTTCCAATCAAATGCTTTAGCACCAGATGGAATTTTGCATATTTTTAAATTAGGAAATTCTTTTTTAACGATTTTTAGAGTTTTTCTAACACCGGCTCCAGTTAAACTTCTACATATTAAAAAAAGCGAATGTTTTGCTAATTGATAATATTTTTTTACAGACATATATTAAAAATTAACCTTATATTTCTTTAATATATCCATTCCTTTTTTAAAGGAACTAAAATCAACTATATCATCTGTTTCCATAGTTATACTAAAACCTTCTTCTAAACCTGACATCAAAGTCATGTGTCCAATTGAATCCCATTCTGGAATTTCATTATATTTGATATTTTCATTAAATTTTTTTCTATCCATTGAAAGTGATTTAATAAAAATATCCTTATATTTTTGTATATTGCTCATAAGAATTTATTTTATATTTAAAAAAATATCCTCTACAATTTTATCTGATATTAGTCTGTGTTTTTCTTGAAGAAATTTATAATTACCTCCTTTTGTATAAGTGTCTTTAACACCTAAAAATAATTGTTTTGGAGATTTTTTTAAACTAGATTTGTGCTCAGCAATAGCACTTCCTAAACCTCCAACTACATTATGTTCTTCTACTGAAACTATCAACTTTGAACTACAAGCTTCTTCAATCGCTAATTTATCTATTGGTTTAATAGTATGCATGTTAACTACTTTACAAGAAATATTTTTTGTTTCTAATATCTTGGCAGCTTCTATGCATTGATAGACCATTGATCCATTGCAAAAAATTGTAACATCTTTTCCTTCTTTAAGAATAATTGATTTTCCAATTTTAAATTCATAATCTTTATTATAAACAATAGGATTGTTTGAAGACCCAGTAAGTCTTAAATAAGATGGTTTTTCTGATTTAACTGCGGCACGTAAAGCTTTTACAGTTTCTAATGAATCTGCTGGAGAAATAATTGTTATTCCAGGTATTGACCTAAGAACTCCAATGTCTTCGATACAACAATGGGTGTATCCCAAAGTTCCCAAGGATAAACCGCTTGCTATTCCAACCATACAAATTTTTTGACCCATATAACCTAGATTAACTTTTATTTGCTCACAACATCTCATGGTTTGAAAGGGAGCAAAAGTAGTAGTAATCACGTTAAAGTCTTCACTAGCTAATCCTGCAGCTACACCAATCATATTTTGTTCAGCGATACCCAAATCGAGATATTTTTCAGGAAAAGTTTTTCTAAATCTGTCTAATCCAGCAGAAGTTGAAACATCACAAGTCAAAACCATCAAATTCTCAATTTCTTTAGCTAAATCTAAAGCAGCGATACCTATTGTGGCTCTAGAACCAATAGTAGACCAAATTTTAATATTTTTTTCATTAACTTCCATGAAACTTTTATTCTTTCTTTAGTTCTTTAATTGCTTTTTCGTAATAAGACTTACTCAAGATGGAATGATGCCAATCATTATTATTTTCAGAAAAAGAGAATCCTTTTCCTTTAATCGTTTTTGCTATTACAGCTTTAGGTCTATTGATTTTTTTACTATCTTCAAAGAAATCACAAAGTTCTTTAATATTATGACCATCAATTTCAACAGCATGCCAACCAAAACTAGACCATTTGTCTTTTAAATTTTCAACATTCATTATCTCTTTGTTTGCTCCAGTTTGTTGAAAATTATTTTTATCAATTATTACATAGAGATTATCAAGATTAAAATTAGGAGCGGCCATAGCTGCTTCCCATATTGATCCTTCATTACACTCACCGTCTCCAACAACAACATATACGTTAAAATTTTTTTTCTTTTTTTTTGATGATATGGCTACACCAATACCAAGTGATAAACCCATACCCAAAGATCCATTTGAAAAATCTATACCTAAATTTCTGTTAATAACTGGATGACCCAGAAGATTTGAATCATTTTTTTCAAAAGTTTTTAATTCATCATTCGAAATATATCCTATTTCACTTAAGGCCGCATAATAAGCCAAACAAGCATGTCCTTTGCTTAATATAAATCTATCCCTATTCTCCCACTTAGGATTTTTCTTATCAATTTTCATTTGATGTGCAAATAATGTCGAAATAATTTCAGTGATAGATAAAGCTCCTCCAAAATGGGCACTACTAGAACCTGCTGACATGGCCATTTCAAGTATGTTTTTTCTAACATTATAGGCAAAGTTTTTTATATGTATTATTCGATTTTGTTCATTTTTATTCATCACATTCCACCATCAACTCTTATAACTTGACCGGTAATATAACTGGTTAAATCCGATGATAATAAAAGTACAACATTTGCTATTTCTTCTGGATTAGCAATTCTTCTTAGTGATGTTCTTGAAATCACGTCTTTTATTATTTCTTTTTTATGATTTTCTTTCATCATGTCTGTATTGGTAAGGCCAGGAGCTACTGAATTCACTCTAATATTATGTACTCCAACTTCACGTGACAAAACTTTTGCTTGAGCAATTATTGCAGCTTTCGTTGATGAATATGCATTTCTTCCTTCATTTCCATCTAATGCTGAGCTTGAAGAAATATAAACTATACTTCCCTTCTTATTTTTAATCATAGATTTTAAAATATATTGTGTGAAAAGTGTTTGTGAAAAAAAATTAACATCAAATATTTCTTTTAATTTTTTTACTGATGTCATTTGAAATATAGCGGTATGTATAGTTGCTGCATTGTTAACTAAAATATCTATTGGTTTGTTTGATAAAATTATTCTATTCGCTCCATCTTTTATTTTTTCTTCATTATTTAAATCAAATTCAATAGGAATAATTTCATTATTAAATCTCTTTTTTAAATCGTTTAAAAAAGATTTAAAATCATTATCAATATTTCTAACACAAGCAAAAACTGTTGCTCCATTCAATGAAAATACTTCAAGAATTTTTTTCCCGATTCCTCTATTACATCCTGTTACAACAGCATTTTTATTTTTAAGAATCATTGCTTTACAAAATCATCTTTCGAAAAAATATCCTTAGCCAAAGCTGGTTTGAAAATAGTTTGACCGCTTTTAGTCATAAATTTGCTTATAAATTCTTTATCTTCGCCGGCTAGACAAAGATCACTATGATTTCTGAAATATTTAATACTAAACCCATAATCAACTATTTTTTTTAAAGAGTTCTCAAATATATTTCCTATTTTAATATGAACATACGGACAAACCAAAACATCGCCTATAGGAGTAATATATAATCTGTTTACAGTTGTGCACCCCAAAATTTTTTCATGATTTCTATCAAAAGGATTCCAAATATTGCGTACTAAATTTTTATACTCCTTCCTCATCTTTTTTAAATATTCGCGATCTTTATCATCACAAATAATATCTGTCATTTTTTGCCACATTCCGGATGGTACCGCAACATTCAGCAATGTTTTATAATTATTGTCTTTTGAATAATCTAAGAGTTGTCTAAAATGCTCCGAGTTAGCATTATAATGTCCAACTGTAATATTTAAATAAGGATCCATGCCTGCAGTCTTAACGTGCTTGAGTCCTTCAATTGCTCTTCTCCAAGATTCTTTTTTACCTCTTATTTCATCATGTATCTTTTCATCCATACTGTCTATGCTAACAGAAACTCTGCTTACTTTGTAATCAGCCAATTTCTTTGCCATTTTCTGATCTAAATAAAAACCATTTGTTGTAACATATAGATAAAATCGTTCCGGTCTAATTGCTTCCAATACTGAAAATAATTTTTCTGGTTGTAAAAGTAATTCTCCGCCTTGTAAATCAAATTCAAAATATCCTAATTCATCTGCTTCATCAGCTAGTCTTTTTATTGCTCCTAAATCTAAATATTCTTTTACATGGTCACCTTTTGGTGAATTTGTAAAACAATATTTACATCTAAGGTTGCAAGCGTTATTGAAATTTAGATCTATACCTCTTGTTTTATTGCCAACTTTTCCATCTTTTTTTTGGACATAAGAATAAAAATTTCTTAGCTTTTCAACTAATCTTGGCTTGTTCAATAAAGAAGATGCTATTGGCATTTAATTACTTTTTCAAATTATACTTTTTAATTTCATCTGGCAATATTAGACAAAAATCTGCCTCACAGACCAAATTTTTTTCAACAAACCCCAAACCTTCACAAATAGCCAACCCTCGCTTAAAACTTTTTATTTTTGTTTCAATGTAAAGTCTACTTTTAGGAATAATTTTTCTTATAAATTTCATATTATTTGCAGATGTCAAATAGACTACTTTTCCTTTATTTCCAGGCAAACACAAAAGAGACAAAGCGCACATTTGAACTAATGATTCAATCTGCAACATACCTGGCATATTTGGGTCGGTTGGCCAATGAACTTTGAAAAACCATTCGTCATTGCTTAAATCTTTATAACCTTTTGCACTTACACCTGGAATTATTTCTGTAGCGAAATCTATTAATAAATAAGGATATCTATTTTGTTGATATTCATGTATTCCCTTTTTATCTAAAACGATCTTTTTCATTTTATATCCACCACTCTTGTTAAAATTCTATTTAGGTCGTATCCATCCCAAAAAAAACTAATATCAAGAGCTTGTCCGACTGGCACAACTCTGTCTATTCCCTGAAGTTTATTTTTTAAAATAAAATCTTTCAAAATATTTTTGTTTAAACCAAAATAAGTAAGGGTTTGATATTTATTATTAATATAATTTTTTATTTTGTTTAAATTATTAATTTCATACTCATAAAAAAATCCCCATTTACCTCTCAAATTATGTAGCTCTTTATCTAAACGATTTAGTTGAATTGTATAAATTGAATTACCATATCTTTCGTATTTTTTCATATTTTTTAGACTTAATATATCTCTACATAATTGAGTATATTTATCTATAGAGGCAATTTCAGTTAAATGATATTTTTTATCTACGTAAACATATAAATTTTTCCAGAACTTTTTTCTTGCCTTAACTACATTTCTACCTAACCAGAGAATTAAGTGAGGTGATGAACAGGCATTTTGATCAACAAGATATGTATCATTATAAAATTTTTCCACTAGTCTTTGTATTTGATTATTGTTCAATTTTAAAATCTCCATAGTTCCCATGGCACAAAAAGAATATCTGTCAGCGAATGCTATATCTAAAGATCTTTGATTTATTTCAAATTTTCTTATATTCCTTATTGAATTATCTCCGCCCCAAATAATTCTAGCATTACAAATTGATGATATTTTCCTAGTATAATTATCATTATTCGTATATCGAACAATCAAGATCATTTTGCGAAGTGTTTTATATTTTTTTTTTAAAACTTTATTAATTGCTCTACAAATTATTTTCACTTGCTCAAATTTTTGAGATGGAACCTTTACAATATTTGAATTGCCAGTTATTAGACCAAAAATTAAGGAATAAGCAAAATTTGTTGGTATGTTGGATGGCGTAATATGAAAAACTAGACCTAGTCCAAGTCTAGTTTCGTTAGATATAAAATTTTTCTTTATATTGATAATGTTTTTTTTTCTACACCAAAAAGCAAGAGTTTTAATGTCTGAATATTTATTTGATAAAGGAGATAAATTTAATTCAATTGATAATTCTCCGATAAAATTACATATAAGTTCATCATATGGTTGCATTGGTTTTTGACTTATATTGCCATTTCCAACTAAATATTCAAAATTTCTTAATTTTTCCATCACGTATCGCTACATCCCCTGATTTCGGATTCCTTGACTCTCCCATAAACTAAAAAACGTTTTCCTTTAGAAGAGCAATCACAATTATTTTTTTTAACTATTTTTCCAATGTCTTCGGTTAATATGCTGTGGCCTGGATAACTTGTGGGCAGTAAAGAAAATAATTGTAAAAATCCTTTTTCCCCATCTTTAACAATATTAAAATTTTTGTCTCTTACTAAAACATCAGAAAAAATTGATGTAACAAAACATGAACATTTTTTGCACTCGATAAATATGGAACCAGTTTGCTCTACTAAACCATAATAATTGCATACATCTGTTAATTTTATTTTTTTTAATAATCTTTGTTTAAAAATTTTATTGCTAATTTTTATTTTCTCCATTTTTTTCCATCCACCACCATGCAATAAAACACCATTTTTAAAATTAAATTTTAGAAGTTTATTGGAAAGTTTTTTGATTAAATTCTCAAAAACAATACTTGTAAATCCAAAAATAAAGAAAGTTTTGTTTCCATTTTTTTTTAAAAAATTATTTAGTAAATCGTAATCTATTTTACCTTGATCGTTTAAAAGATATGTGTGATTTGTGCCAAATATACTAAAACCATATATGGCTGCAGATCTTGCATTAAAAATAGTTTTTTTAAGTAATTTTGGATTCTGATCTATAATCAGCATTGGCAATCTTTGATTTCCTAATAGTGTCGACATAATTTTTGCAAGTACTTTTATTTGGTTATGTGCATTTTCTTTATCTAGATGTATTTTTGATGGTTTTAATCCAGAAGTGCCTGACGAAATAAGAGTTTTGGATATTTTTTCTTTAGAAACGCTTCTCAAATCAAATTCTTTGAATAATTTTGCTGGTAAAAAAGGGATTTTATCTAATTGTTTCCATTCAAAATTATAACCTAATAAATCTAATATTTTCTTATACTCTTTGGAATTTTTGTAATGGAAAGATGTGAGAGAATTAATCTCCTTTTCAAAAAATATTCCCTTTTTATATTCATTAAGGGAGAAAGGATCAAGCTTGTCGTAAAAATTGATATTCATTCTATTTAAATTTAATTTTTTATCTCTTTAAAATAATTTGTATTAACAAATTTATCGATCTTTAAAATATGAATAAAATTTTTGTTTATTCCGTAATAACGTTGTATAATTTTTCTTATCGTTTCAATATTGTAATTTCTCATAATCAAAATTTTTAGATATTGATTGTCAGGTACACACTTAACTTTATAGCTGTTTTTTTTAAGTTCTTTTTCAATATCATCTAGATCAATTCTTATACCGAAAATTTTAGAAATTCTATTTTTTCTTCCTCTAATAAAATAATAGTTATCATTATCTATATAAGCTAAATCACCAGTAAAAAGTTTGCCTTTGTTAATATCACCTTTTCTTAAATCTTTTAAGTTTTTTGCGTAACCGAGAGAAACATTTTTTCCAAAGTAAATTAATTCACCAACAAAAAAAGGTTTTTTTATTTGTCTACCAGTGTCGCTTATTATTTTAAATTTTGATCCTCTTAATGGTTTTCCAATACTTCCAATTTTATTATAGAATTTATTCCACTCAAGATATGACATTCTTGGACCGGCTTCGGCTTGACCATACATAACAATGAATTTTTTATTTTGTCTTTTGCAAATTTGTCCGAAATAATTTAAAGAATTTTCATCTAACTTTCCGCCTGCTTGAGTAAAATATTTTAAACTAGGAAAATTAAAGTTTTCAAATTTAACTTTTCTTAGTTGTTCATAAAATTGAGGCACGCCGCCAAAAGATGTAACTCTATATTTTTTCAACTTTTTCCAAAACTTTCTCTCAAAAATCGAATTGTTATTTACAATAATTTTTGAACCTGTCTCTAGATGTGTATTAATAATTGATAAACCATACGAATAGCCCATTGGCATAGTTGTAATAGTAGTATGATTAGATTCTATATTAAGATATTCAACAATATTTCTAGTATTATCTAACAAATTTTTATCTGACAGCCTTACAAACTTTGGGTTTTGTGTTGTTCCGGATGTTGATAACAATAACAAGTTTTGTTTATTAATTTTATGATGCTTTTTAAAATTTGTTTTTATTAAGTTGTAATCTTGAAAAGTAAAAACATTATATTTTTTTTCTATTTCTCCCAAATACCCTATTGGGCAAAAAATATAGTTTGGTTTATATTTTTTAATAATCTTTTTGGCGTACTCAGATTTAAAACTTTTATCTAATAAAATCGATACATGATTGGATCTAATAAATGAAATATAACCCATAATTGATACAACATTATTGCTTGCTATTATTAAAACTAAAGATCGATTTTTAATTATCAAATTTATAGATTTAATTTTACTTAGAACATCATTGTAAGAATATTCTTTTTCATCTGGACCAATTAAGGCAATCTTATCTTTAAATTTTTCGAGATTTTTAAATAACTTACTCATTTATTTTTTTTGGGGTAAATTAAGCCTCTCTTAGAGTTTAAATCCTTTACAGCTAACTCATATGCCTTACCTATATCTATTAAAGTAAAATTTATTCCATCAATTATTTTTTTTTCATAGGCATTGTTATTAATTAAAATTTTGTCAAACTTTTTATCTATAACTGTCATGTCAATACCTAAGCTCAAATCTCTTACATACATTTTGTAGTATACCTTCTCCTTTTTGTTTAATTTATTAATGTAAAATCCTTCAAAATTTTTAAAATATCTATAATCAACACCTACAGCTTCTTCGGCAATATGATCAAAGGTGAAACCTTCTTTATAATCTATATCTATAAAAAGATTTTTTCCTCTATTTTTAATTAAATAACCAAAGGGTGAGTCTAATCCAAAACAACTTTCATGTTGTAAACCACAAATATAATCTTTGTCTTTTCCTGTAACAGCAAAAGAATAAATTGGGTTTTTTGTTCTTTGAAATTCAGATCTCTGAAGTGCAAAATTTCCTAGAGAACCTGATGAAGATTGAGTTTTATAATAATCAAAATCCCTACCCTTACAAAAATCCCAATTAAATGTTGGAAATAATAAAGTTCCTTCTTTTCCAATCTTGCTTATTAGTAAATCAATAATTAAATTGGCATCGAATATCTTGTTTTCTTTTTTGTATTTTATTAAAAATTTTAAAATACTTGATGAAACTAATACTTTATCACCATTTGAAATATTTATACTCTCAAAGATTTTCTCTATTTTCATGCTTTTTATTAAAAATTCTAAACTAACGTTCAATATTTGAACATTATAACGTTCAACCATTGAACAGTAAAGGGAAACAGTTAAATAAAATAGATATATAAGTGCAGCAAAGTTAAATTATTACTTTCTAAGCGTAAGTTAATGAAGACACGTCTTCTTTATAGTCATAAGATAAAGAGGATAACGGTTTTGCATACTCATAATTACGAAGGATTTTATGATATGGCCTTATTCTAATTATAATATTACATAAGTTCTGCTTGCTGCCTTTATTAAACTGCTTAAATAGATATTCTCTTCTCTCGATTTCGGGTTTGTTATATAAAAATTTTATTTTAACTTTATCTTTTTTCAGGAATTTTTTTAGTGATTTTGTTCGTTTCTTTTGTTCCAGCCAGCTAATAATATCATAATTAAAAAAACCTGTAATAGGAACGCACGTTTTAGCAAAATCAAAAATTCCTTCATATTTGTATTTAGTAAATGAGACAATATCGTAAAAATCTTTTTCAATTTTAACATTTTTCTCTTCTAGAAATTTTTTTAGTGAACTAAAAATAAAACCCAACCAAGCATCTTTATGTTTTGATAACAACAGCGCTTTATGCGTAAATTTTAAATTATTACCTTCTTCGCCTTTTACTATCTTTTTAAAATTATCTTCTTCGCTATAATATTTTATTAAATCTTCCTCGGTTTCTTTTAATTCTTTGACAGATTGATCTTCTAAAGATTGAAAAACTTCCCTAACGCTTTTGGGAGAATTCTCTATTTCTTTGTATACAAAAAATACGTAATCATAATAATTTAATTTATAATCTTCTAAGAAAAATTCGAATTCGCGCAATATTTTACTATTATAAATCATCTCAACAAGAAAAGTCAGCTTTCTGGTAGCCAAGTAATCATTGAAATTCATTTGTTTTGTTGACACACCAACTTTTTCAACTTCAAAAATTTTTTCCCCATCATAAATTCCAAATTCTGTAGTCAAAAGTCTAAATTTTGTTTTGTATCCATATTTATCAAGAAATTTCTTATCCTCATAAATAGTACCGGGGTGTAGATTAAGTGTGTTTGAAACAATTCTCTGAACTTTCATATCAATTAATTCTTTTGTACCTTCAAAATAAGTTTGGACAGTTTCTTCTGGTAAGGGAACAATAGTTTCCGATAGCGTGCTTCGTCCACCTTCTCTTAAAGTCTGAGTCATTCTTTTAAATTTAGCTATTGGAATATTTGTTCTTCCTGTGGCTTCAAGAACTTTTTTATTCATTGATTGAACCGACATTGTAAACTCAAACATCTCCTTCAACATATATGTGGTTTCAATAATCCTTTCATTTTTTCCAATTGAAATGTTCACTTCTTGGGGCCAATTATATTTTTTTTGAAGTTCTAATATTTTTTCTGACACAATCTTGTCTCTTGTAAACATGCCAAAATTCGAATCTGCTATTACCAACATCGAAGTATTTTTTGTTTCATGCATTTTTTTTGCTATATATTCTAATTCTTCCAATACATTTTGAGTCTCTAAAAATTTAATTTTTGCAAAATAATCATCGGACTCATGACAAAAATTACATTTGAATGGGCATCCACGAGAAGTTTGAATAGAAGGGTTTAAATGTCCATCAAAAAACTCATCTAAAAGACCTGTGATATAAGGTGAGGGAATTACACTTAATGAATGAATTCTCTCCTGTTTAGATTCAACCAATGCATTATTTTTTTTGTCTAAATAGACACATCCATTAATTTTATCGCTTAATATTTTATCTTTATTGGTTATTCCATGTTCTAAAACTAATTTAATTATGTTTACAAAAGCAATTTCCCCCTCAAAAGCAACTCTGAGATCCACATATTCGTTTCTTTTAAAATATTCTTTTTTAAGATCAGGCATTTTTTCAAAGTCTGGTCCACCAAGAACTGTTATTGTATTAGGATTGTTTTTTTTTACTGTTCTACATGCCAAATGAGCTAGTCTACTATTCCAAACATAAGTGCTTCCTCCAAAAATGTCACAACGTTCTTTTTTTAACGCCTCTATAAGTTTTTCTGGGTACTTAAATAATTTTATATTTATTTTATCACCAAAGATTTTTTTTGCATAACTAGCTATTAAACCAATCGCATAAGGCATGGCATT
>PVBE010171181.1_pt1 | contig 12534 bp, 21 predicted proteins | sample 1631181 | NCBI WGS metagenome assembly PVBE01 (sample SAMN08397723, study PRJNA350692) | Marine metagenome, whole genome shotgun sequencing project. | isolation source: water | place: Pacific Ocean | collected 2012-04 | reverse complement strand
CTTCCATTGATTTTTTCATAATTTCCAAAATGACTTGTAATCGTCATTCCTAAAGCGGCACTACTTCCACTATCGTTCACTTGAAAGTTTGATAAATGTCCATGAAATATTAAAAAAGGATAGCAATACAAGTCGTTCCACTTATCACGCCACGATAAACTTTTACTTCTATTCCAAGTACATCATTATTTAAACAAGTAGAAATTAAAGATTGATCTACTCCTGAAAATGTTAAATTAATACTATGTTTAATTGGCGTATTAGCTTCAGGAACATTACCAACTCCTAAAAAAGTTCCATCTGCATTATACGTTTGAGAAGAACCTTCAATATCATCTACAATATCAAATGAATTATCAGTCTTTCTGACTGGAGTTGCAAAACCTAAATAAACTAAATGACAATATGTAGGACTTGCCGCTAATGCGTTTTTTACTGCTGTTGTTAAACCTCTAGTCATCAGTATCTTCCTTTGGTCTTATTTTTCCAAATGTAATTTTCCATTGAAGTTTAGTTTTTTCTTCCATCTTTGTACTAAATGGATTTGTTGTAACACCAACAGATTGTCTTGTGTTTTCAAAAGTACACGCTGTTAATCCACCTATTAACAAAACTAAAAATAAAAATGTTATTAAGTAATTCATTTATCATTCCTTATTCTTCTTCTTCTTTTTTTTCTTTTTCTTTTTCTTTTTTTCTGTATCGGGTAAAGTGTTCCATAACTGTTCATCAATCGCTTTTTCCACCTGCGATATTTTTTCTTTAACCAAGACCATATCTTGCGATAAGCTGAATGTTCTTGAAAGCGTCCACCCACCAAGTGCGATGAGAATAGCCAACAATGCAGTAATAATTTTATCATTCATAATTATTCCAAAATAATTTTCTTAATTGATTTAGTACCATCTATATTAGTTTCTAGTTCAGCTTTAGTCTTTACACATTTATAGGAAACTGTATCTGAATAAGTCCTTTCAGCTTCACGTTTTCCACGTAAGCAAATTGCCATTGAGTCCTGGATACGATGTTCCTTGATCTCAAAATTTATAAACATTAATAATGCTACGACTGTTTCCATTTAGTGTGCTCCATTCTTATAATGAATTTCTCTATTGGCATCTTTTAATTTTTCAATATCTTCCAACACTTTATCCATTTGTTTTCTTAAAAATTCTATGTTTACTTTATTTAAAGCCATATTCTCGATATGTGTATTTAACTTATCGGTAGTTTTATACAAATCCTCAATCATCATAAACTGTTCAGAATCTGCTGGCAAACTGCCCAACTGGCCCCGAGGCCATTTTATACGGAATTCTGTATTTTCAGTTAAGTCTTTAGACATTAATTCTACCTCTGTTGAAAGTTTGTTTTGGGTTTCAATGATACCGAAATAAGCCCAGGTCCCGATCGCGACCATGCAGATCAAAGAGGCTACGGTTTTCATCGGCATCTGAACGGCTGCTTCTTCTGAGATTCTAAGAGGTTTAGGCATTAGTAATTATAACTTCCGGATGCATTATTTCCTTCTTCTAAAACTTTAAATAATTTTTTATGTTGGTCCATAATCTCTTCATCACTCTTCATCATATTCTCTATATGTATTTGAAGCTTCTCGACATGTCTCTCTAATTTATCCACTTTATCTTCATGTACTGCTTGAATTGTAGAGAGTTCAAAGGTACGCGAAAGACTCCAGCCCCCTAGGGCTATGAGCAATCCAACTAATAAGGTCATTAGCTTGTCAGCCATTATTAACAGCTCACTATATGTATATAATATAAATATGCTAGAGCAGCTACTACAAGTAGTCGGTACTCCAGGTCATATGTATTTAAAAATGCACGTAATTTTCGTCTCATTAAAATATAATCTCCATGACTAAGTATAGCGTAATAAATATGAACATTCCAGTCATTTGGATGTCGTAGGGGAAATTATGCACGGCTCACCCGTAAACTGGTTCCCCAACTGCGAGTAATAAGCAAAAGAACAGAAATATAGTGATATATCGAACCCATCTTTCTGTTTTTACCATTCTTATTCGGGCTTGTCTTCGTGCCCTTAAAAACTTTAAAGCCCTTAAACTGTTGTATCTCATTTTTCATCCCTTCAATGAGTAGTGCGGCGATTAGTTTATCGTTCATTTACAACTTTTCTCTGTTCCGGAATTTTAACTGTGTATTCATATGTTAATTGTTCCGCTTTTTCTTGGTCTTCGTTTACGCGACAACATGTACCAGATTTTTCTTTTTCTTTGGTATGCATATTGCAGGTTTCTTTTTCTTCTATTGGCATGCTTCACACTCGTTCGTGTCATCAAGAACTAAACCTTCCGGTTCTTTACAATCACATGAAGAACAATTACAGCCTTCATGGTCTGCCTCTATGCAGTGACATAAGTGTCCACATTTTTTACAAGTTTTATTTTCCATTTTTTGTTTCCTCAATCTCATAGAAGTAGTTGTCGCTATCTTCTGTTTTCCATTTACTACTATCCTCTACATTCCATTCGGAAGTTTGTACCTTCCAATCGAAAGGAATTTCATCTTTCACAGTGAAAGATGGGATACTCCATATTAGTCTATTATTAGGCTGAGCCGCATAGTTACCATCATCCAAGGCAAGTATGTGGGCGCACTTATGCTCCGCGGGAATTTCTGAATGATCCGTATCGACTATATTACTCTCTGGATGAGCCCAGTCAACTGTGAAAAGATAGGATCCTGTGTGCCAGACCTTATTTTTATCTATATATTTACCAGATTGGCCGTCTAGAATATCGTAATTAGTAACAGCAGGATAGTAACTAAAGCAATTCCAAAGCTCCAGCTGGTCCAGCCGAGTCCTAGGAACTTCCTCTGGCTCAAATCCTCTTTGCATAAACGCACTAATTGGCAACCGATAGAAGACAGCACCATTTTCCATAATTGCATGAAAGAGTATAGGCCGCCCTGTAATCGATGCCACGCCAAAAAGAAGGCAGTCTTCCACTTCTCCATGGTGTGCTTTAAGATCATAGAGATATTCTCTCCGGATCTGTGCATAGATCACAGGAATGTTTGCGTTTAAATAAGCCATTTAACATATAATCCTTAGGTTGCTAAAAAATAAATGGCAACAATTACTACTACAACAGCAGCAGATATTTTAGGATTAGCTTTTGCTAATGCTAAAAGTTGTTTCGCTTTTTCCATAGTTTCCTCCTATTTTATGTCACCCCAGTTTTCACCGGACGCGTAGTCTACCTTATTTGGTATCCTAAGTCTAATTGCATTTTCCATGATATCTTTTACTTTGTGAGCTGTTTCTTCATCCGGTATAGAAACACATAATTCATCATGGATCTGAATGTGCGGGAGTATACCAGCTTTGTAAAGATTTACCATTGCTTGTTTTGTCATGTCCGCGGCACTTCCTTGAACTAATCTATTCAATGCTCGGTATGTAAATGCTAAACGATAATGTCCATTAAAATTATTGTATTCTTTATCCTCTGGATATTGCTCATGGTATTTTAATTTAGCTTGTTCTTTTGTTAAGACAGGAACAGGTTCATATTTATATGAAGTTATAATTTGCCATTCTTCTTTTTCTTCATTGTATTTCTTTTCCTCAATTTTTATTTCAATTTCGAATCTTCCTAATTCTGCATTCCATTGTTTATCGTAAGGTTCCCATCTATTAAATCTACAAAATCTGTCCCCTAGGGTATAAATAAGCTCATGTTTTTCAGCAAATTCAATAAGCCCATTGGATAATTCCTTAATGAAAGGAACCTTGGAATGATACTCATAGAATAAATCACGTGCTTGTTGAGGTGTAAGTTCTAATTCTTTTTGCAATTTCATTTTTCCCATACCATAAAATAATCCCAGGTTAATTGTTTTAGCCTGAGATCTAGGAATCTTAGCCATGTCGGCGACAATTTTATGGAAATCTGTTTTTGGATCTTCACTGTAAGCTTCAGCTAAAGAGTCAGTCCCAGGTAAATCCCATTTCAATGCATAATTAACTACAATTCTAGGTTCTTGTTGAGAGTAATCGAATGATCCCCACGTACATCCTTCTTCAGGAATAAATATTTCTCTAATTCTTTTTCCTATTTCCCCTTTGGCTGGTACTTGCTGAAGATTTGGATTACTCATAGAAAATCTTCCTGTTACCGTTCCTCCTTGGTCCGATCGAATTTGATTTATATCTGCATGGATTCTTCCCTTGTGCACAAAACTTAGAAGTCCTTCTACAAAAGCACTCTTTGCTTTATCACATTCTCTTGCGCGTGCTATCATACGTAAGTATTTATTTTTATGTGTTCTTAAATATTGTTTTGGAAGCTGAGGCATCCCTGATTTGGGAGTTGTTTTGTAATCTTTTATTTGTTGTTGATCTAAAAGTTTTTTGATAGATGCTGAGGCCCACACCTCTACCTTAATTCCAGTTTCTTTGTGGATATCTTTTATGAGCTGTTCTCGCTCTGTTTCTAATTCGTTTCCAAATTGTTTCGCTTTTTCAACGTCTACGCGAACTCCTTTAAATTTCATATCCACAAGACATGGAAATAATTCTGTCTCTAGTTGAAATATTTTTTGTAAATTTTTCTTTTCTCCTTCTGGATTAACAAAGAGAGTCTCTTTTAGCTTAGGCTCAAATATATTCCATAATTTTAAAGTTAATTTAACGTCTTGTTCCGCGTAATCTTTTACTAAACTATAAGGGAGTTTATGCATACTATTGAGAGGATCTTTAATACCATACTCTTTCAGGGATTTATCCTGGAGATCATATTTGTATTTAGATTCTCCACTGAGATAATCTTTACTTATTGAATCCAAAGTATATCTCATTCTATTTTCATCTATGACTGAGGCAGCAATCATGGTGTCTAATAGCTCTCCTTTCGGCATGAGCCCGGTTTCTGCACGAATCCAACAGACATCGTACATGGCGTTATGAAATACTTTTTTAATATGAGAATTTTGAAATAGTTTTTTATTTAAGACTTTCCAAGTACTCTTAGGATCTAAATTTCCACTCATCGCGTGTCGAATCGGAAAATATAAAGCCTGTTTGCCGGTGCATATCCCTATACCACACACATAACCCACACCACGTACAGCTCCTGATCCTTTAGTTTTTAAATCAGGATCATAAGTTTCTAAGTCTACTGCAACGATATCAACCCCTTTCAAATCTAAATCATCTACTTCAGGTGCAGTACACATTATTTTTTATCTCCTGAAGGTTTAAGACTAAACCCTTTAGGGAGAGGCTTAACATGTGGTGTATCAGGATAATCTCTTTCGATTATCATGTCGACGTAATGTTTTGCTTTTAACAAATCCTGCTTTCCTCCTTTATCTGCATGCCTACATATATACTTTATTGCGTTGCCTTCTGCAAATTTAAGATTATTCTTATTTGCAAACTCACTTGGCTGAATTTTAAATTTTAAGTAGTGTGCTCCCCCTATCTGTTTGTCATATGGTCCCATGTCTTCCTAACTCCTTTCCAGTTTCTGATCTTAATACCCACACATCATAAATACCTCTACTAAACATTGTGTACTTTAATCTTAATTCAACAAATAGAGGTTCTCTTTTATTTCTAAATAGACTAAGATCTCCTACTACATTATCAAACGTAGTTCCTTTTATTTTATGAATACTTCCATATTTAATTCTAATTTTTCCATCAAAATCAAATCCGTTCTTTAGAACCTTTCTAATGTATAGCATTCGTTTATCATGTTGTTTAACGTCATGACCTTTTGCGCGCTTTCGTAGTAAATCAAAATGTTTAACAAGTTTTGCATCAGGCTTGATAAGTTTTTTCTCAATCAACTCATCAATAGTATAGTCTTTAATGATCCAATCCTCAAATTTGAAAGTACCTTTACCAAAAACTATGGCGCGACTACCTAAATAATCCCAAAAGTCTTTTATTTGTTTTAAACTTTTAGGGGCCCCTTCGGTAAAACTAGGCCATTCATCATGACATTTTAATTCCTTCAAAGATACATGAGCTGAACTTGTGATATGAGCATACTCTATTCCATAGTCATGAAAAAATTGTTTAATTCTTTTATCACTAGGCTTTCCTCTGTATGCAAAAATAAATGTTTGATTCGTATTTTTTATTTTATCTAAAAGTTTCTTTAAACTTAAAGAAGGTCGAAGATCAGGTAATGGAAAAATGTTTCCTTGAATTCCTGGAGCGGGTAACCAGGTTCTCGTGTACCCATAATGTTTCCAAATAGGAGCAATGGTTTGTTTACAAAACTTATTGATAGCTGCTCCACATCTTTTACCTTCCGTTAATTCGTGCCAAGGATTAGCAGAAGCTTTATGAAAATATTCTGCGTCTGAGCCAGCCCATTCAAAAATAGTTTGGTCAGGGTCACCTATCATGTAAAAGTGGCCATCTTTAACGTTTTTAGCCATTTTAAAGACGGCTTCAATTTGCGGACGATTGGTATCTTGAGCTTCGTCCACCATTAAAACTTGAACATCTGATTCAATTTTTTTCTCATTGTATTTAGTAATCATATCGGCAAAATCATTAAGGTTATTATCATCCTTATATTTTTCATAAACTGTTTTTAATTCTTGTAATTGAGTGAGATTATAAGGTGAGTATTCCATTCTATCAGTAGTGGGATGATGCCAATGTTCTTCGAGAGTTCTGTTGTGACCGTACGCTGCTTTTATAAATTTAAAAAAAGAATGATCACGATAAACATCAGATCCATATTTAGAATAAGCAAAAGCTATATGAAGTCGACACAAGTTTTTAAAATCTTCATTGTCTTGCTCATTAAATACTTCTTTTTTCTCTAATTTCTTTTTACAATAATGATGAATGGTGCATATACGATCTTCAAAAAATTTTCTTCGATAACCTCTTTCTTTAATTTCTGGTACATCCATTGCGGCATTTAAAATTTCGTTGACCGCAGTATTGGTATGAGAAATTAAAATAATTTTATCAGGGTCATACTTCTTAAAAAACTCTCTATATTTTTCTAATAAAAATGTATGGGTTTTTCCAGTTCCTGGAGGCCCTACTACAAATCTAGGCTTTATCATCTGTAATCTCCTTTACTTCTACTGCTTCTCCTTCAATAATTAAACTACTTTGAGCGATTTCGTAGTTAGGTATACGCCAACGAACGAAAGATTTTTCTCCGGTCTTTCCTCTTATCTTTTTAGCTTCCAAAACTCTTTGAATTTTCATAACAAGATCTACTCTAGGTAAATCTATTCTCCTTACTTCATTTAAGTAGTCTTCAAAATTATCTAAATTAAATTCTAAATATTGTTTCTCTTGATCATAGTGTGGACGTTTGTATTCTATTAAACTTTTCTTATCTGTGGATGCTTGCCTTGCATTTAAATACTGTTCAAAATGTTTAATAAATTTATTGTCTTCTGCGGCTTCTTCTACATAATCATCTGAATAAGATCGCGCATCAAATTTCATTTTCATGATTTTATCAAAGTCATTCTTCTTCATTTGAGGAATCCACACTTGTGCTTGTTTCATTACTTCATCGTAAAAAGGTCCTTGTTTCATCAAGGTTGGACCTGTCACTATGATTTCTATTTTTTTTGGTTGCCCCTCTACCGTTGCATTAACTTGTACTAAATATCTGTCTTGCCCATATTCTAAAATTTCTCCTATTACTGCAGCTCCTTGTACGGTTTCATACCCTACTCCAATCCAGCTAAAGATTTCTGCAACAGTTTTTGAAGAACAGCCAATAATTTCGGCAAGTTTAAGCATTCCATATTTTTTAGTTGCTTTTTTGACACTTGTTCCTTTCTCAGCCCTGTCTTCTGCTTCGTTGTCATCTGATAAAAGAGCTAAATTATAAACAAATTCATTAATTTCTTCTTCGGTCCATTTAGTATGCTTTATTAAAACTCCTGCAACCGCAGTACAAAAAGCATCTCTTTGTCCTTGTGCTCCATAAAGAATGCATAAGGCAGTTGAAAGAGCCACTTTCCTTAAATCCATGTTTAAATCACCAGGGTACTCGTTTATACCTTCATAACTTTCCCATTTAACATGTTCATTAGCTTTACTATGCAAAGACTCAGGAACTATAGTGTACTGACTATTCCCATGTCTAATTTCACATAAAGTAGCTCCGTGTGGGAAATTTTTATAATATTCTTTAAGTTCTTTAGGAAGTACAAATTGTTTAAAATCTAACTTGCCTTTCCACCAATAATGACTTTTAGGATTACTGGGTCTACCAGAAACGGCAGCTCCAGGTCTTATGTATTTATTTATAAATCTTTTTGCTAATTCGTTATCAATATCAAAATCAATATCTTGATCGAGTCTTAATCCAATTGCGCAGTGTGTGTATTTTGTTTTCCATTCTTCTTTCGTTATTTTAAAATTAGGTCTACTCCAATCCAGAACGATAGGGGTTCCTTTCAAACAAGGAATAATAACTCTTCCGGAATCTATCCAATGTTCATATGTATTCGGTGCCTGTTCAATCACTTTCTTCATAATAAGTTAATGGGCGGGTTAAGTCTCCTGCTCCCGCCCAACTCCTTGGAGTTTTTATAAACTTAGCGTTTTCCTTTTGGCTTCATCCGATTCGGGTTTGGCTTGTATTTCGCCTTTCCCTACACGTTCAGCAAAAGTTCTAGCGATAGCATAAACAGCTTTATCAGCTATTGGACCGATTTTCGTCACATCCCAACCAAACCAAGTTCCTTTGTCGTTAGACATCTGAACTGTTTTTAGTTTATAAATGTGGCTATATGTTGGCGGAGTGAATACACCATTTGCTCCTTGCATTCTAATCCCCATCATCATTGAGTTCCATTTTCTACTCACTTTTAATTGAGTAGCTTTCATAGAAATCAAAGCTGTTGTAGGACTTTTTCCCAAGAGAACTACAAAATGGTTTGCAGTATTCTCGATATAATTACCGTTTGGTAATCTATCCTTGTAAGATTTATCACGAGTAGTTTTACTCATGATATCACTTGTAGCTTCATGTATTGCTACAGGTGCTCCTTTACTCTCACCTCTGTCTTGCCATTCTACAAGTTGTCTTTTGTAGTATACTGGCAATACTTCTATCCCCTTACTCCCGTCATAAATGTCATTTGTGACAGTGTTGAGAATCATGCCAGGTTCTGCACCTTCGACATACTTCCCATTCCTTTTATTTACTTCAGGAGATAGTTGTCCTAAGACTTTCAGAAATGGTAACGCAAGATCTTCTTGCGAAATATTCTGAGAGCCGGCATTAGCATCAGCTTCGAATAAATTCGTAGACAATGCTCCTGCATTTTCACGTTTCGTGATTTGTGTTTCACTTTTCATGTTTATTGTTTCCTTTTAATTGTGGTTCGGTTTCCTACGAACACGTTAAAAATATCCGTTGGCATATCTTTGCCTGCTTCAGTACGCTCACGGACGAGAGCTTTCAGGGTCATAGGTTCAACCTTCAACTTTTGTGTTGGTTGAAATCCTTGACCCTTCGCAAGGTTAGCATATTCTGCCGCCTTGTTATCTTCATTCCTTCCAAAGGAAACGGTGATCTCATTTTTAATGATGTCACCTAGGCCATTAGAACGAAGCCAATTATACGCCGCTTCTCTATTTTTGATAGAGATATTCGCCGAATAATACGGTTTTACCTCAACTGCAGAACCATCTGCAAGTTTGAGAGATGATAACCCCATTTCACTTAAAAGTGTAGGGATAACTTCACCTGAAACTTTTTCTATTTCTCTCTTCTTATTTTTGAGAGCTTCTTCTTCAGCTTTAAATTCATCCTCTAAGTCTCTTAGTTTTTTTACTTGATCAGCTAAGGAAGTTAGATTTTCTGTACGATCTAGAACTTCTTCTTGATCTTTTTCAAAATTAATATCATTCATCTATTTGTCCTTTCTCATGTAAGTTAATTTGAATAGGATAATATTTTCTTTCTTGTTTATCCCATTTGAGTAATTGATATTTACCATTAGTAATGTCAGAAACTATAGAACAGGCTACTCCAATAATTGCGGGATCTCCTGTTAATAATAAAAAATCTTTTGCTCGATAATTTTGTAACCCTTTTCTTAATTTAAAAATTAAAGGGCCTGGTGAAAAAATAATTTGAGAAAGCTCGGGAAGTAAAAATTTAAATACTCCATATTGAGCCGCTCCCATAATATTAATCTTCGGTCTCCCATCTCTAGTTCCTGCAATTTCTTGAATTACGTAAACTACAGGTGGAGTTTCGCGGATAGTTTTATAATCTATATTTTCTTTCATTGACAAATTATATAATATATCCTATATATTAAGTCAATAGAAAGAAGTATGAATTATAAATTTAAAACGGAGCCGTATAAGCATCAGCTTACTGCTTTAGAAAAATCTTGGAATAGGGAGACCTATGCTTACTTTATGGAAATGGGTACAGGTAAAACTAAAGTATTAATAGATAATGCGGCTATGTTATATGATAAAGGGAAAATAGATGGTCTTTTAATTATCGCTCCTAAAGGGGTGGTGGGGACTTGGTACAATCAAGAGTTGCCTGCTCATTTACCCGAACATATAGAAAAAGTGACCGTTTTGTGGCAAGCCAACATAACTAAGTCACAATCAAAAAAATTAGGTACTTTATTTAAGACTGGAGAAGAACTTCATATTCTCATCATGAACGTGGAAGCCTTCAGTACAGAAAAAGGATTAAGTTTTGCTAAAAAATTCCTACTTTCCCATAATACCTTAATGGCTATTGATGAGTCTACCACTATTAAAAATCCTAAAGCTTTAAGGACTAAAAATATTATTGAGATTTCCGATATGGCTAAATATCGAAGAATTTTAACAGGGTCCCCTGTTACTAAAAACCCTTTAGATCTTTTTGCTCAATGTTTTTTTCTAGATCCAGAACATTTAGGACATGGCTCTTATTATTCCTTTAGAGTGAGATACGCGATAATGAAAACAGCCTTTATTTCTGGACGTTCAATTCAATTAGTGTCTGGATTTAAAAATTTAGCTGAACTATCAGAAAAACTACAGCCTTTCTCTTATAGAGTTTTAAAAGAAGACTGTTTAGATTTACCAGGTAAGATTTATATGAAAAGAACTGTAGACTTAACTTCAGATCAAAAGAAAGTTTATAAACAAATGAAAGAAGAAGCATTAGCTCAATTAAATGGAAAACAAATTACTACTGTGACAGCGTTGACTCAACTCATGAGACTTCAACAAATTACCTGTGGTCATTTTGTAGCCGATGATGGGACTACACAGAATATAAAGAGCAATCGTCTAGGGGAGCTTATGGATATTTTAGATGAAGTTGAAGGAAAAGCTATCATCTGGGCTCATTGGCAAAGAGATATTCAAAACATAGTTAAGGAAATTAAGAAGGTCCATGGTCCGAGGTCCGTGGTTGATTATTATGGACTTACGACTCAGGAGAATCGAGAGAACTATCGTAAACGATTCCAGGAAGATGATAAATGCAGATTTCTCGTAGGCACGCCTCAAACGGGTGGATATGGGATCACGCTTCATGCAGCCAATACCGTTATTTACTATTCTAACGGATATGACTTAGAAAAACGATTACAGTCAGAAGACCGAGCCCACCGAATTGGGCAAAAGAAGTCCGTTACGTATATCGACCTTATTGCCGAAGATACGGTTGACAAAAAAATTCAAGATTCCCTACGTAAAAAAATAAATATCGCATCTGAAGTTCTCGGTGAAGAACTTAGGTCATGGATTTAATAGGATATACGCGCGAGGCGCGCAGAATTTTTGATTTCGATTATTTTAAAATTATGGCCACGAGCATCAGAAATAAAACTAATCCCTGATAGCGATTAAAAGCCGTTACGAATAACGACTCATGCCCTGCCTTTAATTTTTCCCATACAAATTTCATTGTCCCTCCATAGGTTGATAACGTGTTTTATTATTCTCGTCTTTATAAGCTTTCAGATACTGCTTTCTATTATTCCCCTCCGAATAACTACAGTGCACCCAGCCCGAGTTCGGATCTGATTCTTTCCAGTACTCGAGAATCAATTGATCATATTCTAGGTGTTCGTTGATGTAATCTGCTAATTCTTTATTGGATACTCCAAAGATTTCGAAGTCCGCTGATTCTCCACGGGCATGTTGCGACGTGATTTTGCTGCCTATGGCAGTACACAATTCTGGAGAGCGATATCCGCTGGAAATGGTTACAACCTTAGAAAAATGGTCTCGAACGGGCTGTAGGACGTGCATACAAAGCGATTGTAGGTTGCCCTGGTGCTCAGGACTAGGGGTATTGTCAATACCCTTCCTCGTCGCTGTTTGCGACTTGGTTAGCTCTTCCAAGGAAAAATTTTTAGATAATGACATATATTATGCTAGGAAATGCTGGAATAATTGTAAGGCAATGGCCCCCACCATCGCTAAAAGAACCCAATAGATTTTGTCTATCTTGCCACCCAAGTCATGAATATGTGTTTGCATATGTTTCAAATGATTGTTCTTGATGTT
>PVBE011137232.1_pt1 | contig 12535 bp, 10 predicted proteins | sample 1631181 | NCBI WGS metagenome assembly PVBE01 (sample SAMN08397723, study PRJNA350692) | Marine metagenome, whole genome shotgun sequencing project. | isolation source: water | place: Pacific Ocean | collected 2012-04 | reverse complement strand
TTCCCGGGCAAGTTCGATTCCGTCGACGCCGACGCGCTATACGCCGCCGGCAGTTGCGTCGAGCCGGGCTACATCCGCGTCCAGGCCGACGAAGTCACGTATTCGCTGCACATCTTTCTGCGCTACGAAATCGAGCGCGAGCTGATCGAAGGCAGTCTCGCGGTCGCCGACCTGCCAGAACGCTGGTGGGAAGGCATGAAGTCGCTGCTCGGCGTGGAACCGACCACCGACGCCGACGGCGTCCTCCAGGACGTCCACTGGTCCACCGGCGCCATCGGCTACTTCCCCACCTACGCCCTCGGCACGCTGCTTTCGGTTCAACTTTACGAAGCCGCGCTCGCCGACGACGCCGCGATCCAACCGGCCCTCGAAGCCGCCAACTTCATTCCGCTGCTCGCCTGGATGCAGCAACACGTCCACCGCCACGGCGCCGCTTGGTCGGCCACCGAACTCGTCGAGCGCGAGCTGGGCGCCGAGCTCAGCGCCGGCCCCTTCCTGGACTACCTGGAACACAAATACCGCGCCCTCTACAACCTGTAAGCGTCCGCAAGCGGCATTCCCGCGCCCAGGCCATTAAGACTCGCTGACCGGATCGCCGCGGTGCGCGCGCCGTGGCCCGGCGCGCGCTTCATCCCGAGGTGAGATTTCTATCTCTCTTCCTGTTCGGCGGTATTCACCACCCACCTCATCCGCGACGTGCAACTGCGGCTCAGCCGCTATTCGGCACTGTCGTAATTTCACGAAATCTATCTATAACTTTCTACTAATAATCTCTACAATGGGCAAATAGGGGCGACAGTTAGCCGATTCCGTGCGAATATCGATAGTTTTGGGTATATTTTTTGCGATAAAATCGTCCCGCCTACGACGCTGGCGCGCCTGTCCAGAGCAGAACCGTGGAAGGAACCTATGCTCAGCTACCTGCCGATCCTGTCCACCCTGGTCATCGTCCCGTTCACCTACATCGTCATGCGCCGCTGGGCGCGCACCCGCACCAACCCCGCCATGCTCATCTGGGGCGTCGGCCTGATCTTCTCCGCCATCGGCAGCTTCACCGAATCGCTCTACGCCATCTTTGGTTGGTCGGAATTCTGGGGCGAGCTAAACCTGCGCGTCTGGTATCTCTTCGGCGCGGTGCTAGTCGCCGCCTGGCTCGGTCAGGGCACGGTCTTCCTGCTCTGGAAGCACATCGCTCGTCCCAGCTTTATCATCCTGACTATTGCCAGCCTTTACGGGATCTATGCCGTATTCTCCGCGCCGGTCGACAGCACCCCGCTTCTCGATGACACTGCCGAGTTGACCGGCAAAGGCGTGCTGCCCACCAGCGTCCGCCTCATCACCCCGTTCTTCAACATCTACGGCGTCATCACCCTGATCGGCGGCGCGCTCTGGTCCGCCTACTATTACCTCCGCCGGCGCACCGAACCCCAGCGCATGATCGGCAACCTGCTCATCGCCGTCGGCGCCATGCTGCCTGGGATTGGCGGATCGCTGAACCGCTTCGGCATCGAGGGCCTTTACCTCGGCGAGCTTGTCGGCGCGGTCCTCTTGTTCTGGGGCTTCATCATCGCCAGCCGTCACGTCGCCGCCGCCAACCCGTCCCCCACCCCAGAAACCCAACCCGCCCCTGTCGCGTCCATCACTTGATTCGCAGGCAACCGCCCACCGAAACCGAAACCCGCGTCTGGCGCATCGCCGGGCTGGCGCCCGCCGGCCTCACCGTCATCGCGGTCATCTTGGGCATCATTGACATCGGCACCATAACCGGATTCTGGGGCTTGTGAAGCCGCCCCTTCCGCAACCGATCGGCTAACCCGGGACGGTCGCACCCACATCCCCGTAGTTGGGTGCGGCCGCCCCTTCCCGCTTCTTCTAGCCGGCCACCGCCCGCAGACCCAGTCGCTCCACGGTCGCGCCATCCGGCACGCCCGATTCACGGTCCCAACCCCGGCTCTCGTAGTAGCCCCGGGTCTCGCTCAGCACCAGGTCCTCCGAGAGCACCTGATCCTTCATCGGCCCCAGTGCCAGGGGTTGGTGCATCCGCCAGGGGAGTTTGTCGTCCGCCGCCGTCGCGCCTTCACGCAGGTTGAACAGACGCGTCATGGTGATGCCGCGCTCGTACACATCGTCCATTTCCGCCGCGTCCATGTCCCAGCCGGTGGCCGCGTTCAGCAGCGCCAGCATCCGGTCATCGTCGTAGACCAGCATCTGGCAGATACCCAGGGTGTTCATCAGGCTCGGCCCTTTGTGGGCGGCCCCGCAATGATCGCCACCGATCGGCGACACCGGGAACTGCTTGCGCATCCCCTCCATCGCCCGCGGGTCGTGCATGCCCAGGTCGAGGCCCTTCACCGCCACCACGTACTTCTCGCTATCTTTGCCAAGCTGGCGCGCCGCCAGCGTCGCACCTTCGGCCAACAGTTTGCCGATACCCTCGCGGCGGGCGATCATTTCGATCATCGCCAGCAGGTCTTCACCGTTGCCCCAGCGCAGTTCGGCGCCCTGCAGGTCGTCCGGCGTCAGCTTGCCCAGTTCCACCATCTCCATCGCCCAGGCAATCGCTGAGCCGGTCGAGATACTGTCCAGCGACAGGTAGTTCATCATCTCGCAGGCCTTGCAGATGGTGATCATGTCCACCACCCCGCAGTTACTGCCGATCGCACCGAACGACTCGTATTCCGGCCCGCCGTATTTCTCGTCCACGGTCACATTGGCGGTCGCGAACTTCACCCGCTTCTTGCAACGCACCGAGCAGGCAAAGCAGCCGTCCATCCGGTTCACGACGGTCGCCTTCATGGCCTGGGCGTCCACGTTCTCGGCACCTTCCAGCATGCCGTCGCGGAAGTTGTGCGAAATCACATGGCCTTCGATCTGTTTCGATCGCACCCGCGCACCGGTGCCCCACTCGTGCATGATGAAGTGTTCCTGCCCCTCGCCGAAGGTCGTCGGCACCCAACGGGTCGTCTCGCGGATCGGCCCGATGTCTACCGGGGTCGTCCGGTTGCTGCCGCGCACCGCGATTGCCTTCAGCTTCTTCGAGCCCATCACCGCGCCCATCCCACACCGCCCAGCAAACTCGTTCAGGTCATTGCAGACGCTGGCGATCTTCACCAGGTTTTCCCCGGCGATCCCGGTCTGGGCCACCCGAACATTTGCGCCCAGTTCCAACTGGATCGCCTCCTCCACATCGCCGGTGATCTTGCCCCACAGATGACCCGCGTCGCGGATCTCCACATTCAGGTCATCGATCCAGAGGTAGACCGGCTTTATCGCCGCGCCCTGCACGACAATCGCGTCCCAACCGGCGTCCTTCAACTCCGCGTTCCAAAATCCCCCGGCCTCACCCTCGCCGTAGAAGCCGGTCAACGGCGACTTCGCACCCACGCTGTGACGGGCGTTGCCCGGCAGTTGCACGCCGGTGATCGGCCCCATGGCGAAGATCAGGCGATTGTCCGGGCCCAGCGCGTCGGTTTCCGGCGGCACCTCGGTCAGCAGGTAGTGGGCAATTATCGCCCGGCCGCCCGGGTACTTGCGGTAAAAAGCATCGCCCGGCTCCTCGGTCCAGATCCGCCCTTCGGTCAGGTCAACCCGCAGTATTCGTCCGTTAATCGATCCGGCCATGGCGCGCCCTTCGCTCTCTCGGTGCAGGCCACGCGATCAGGCCGCGCGCCCCACCGCTGCTCCGGTGTACTCGTTGAATTGAGCCATTCTCACGCAAGCGGCGCGCCCGGTCCAATTAGGAGAATTCGCTTGTTCGGCGAATCGGCGACTACGCCATCGCGGGCAGGCCCAATCGCTCCACGGTCTGCGCCAGCGGCACTCCCGAGTCACGGTCCCAGCCGCGCGACTCATAGTAGTCCTGGGTCTCACCGCGCACCTGCTCCACCGAAAGCAGCTGGTCCTTCATCGGCCCCTTCGCCATCGGCTGGTGCATCCGCCAGGGCAGGGTGTCGTCGGCGGTGGTCATGCCTTCGCGCAGGTTAAACATTCGCGCCATTGTGATGCCGCGCTCGTAGACCTCGGCCAGTTCGCCTTCTGACATATCCCAGCCGGTCGAAGCATTCAACAGTTCCAGCAGCCGGGCATCGTCGTACGACAGCATCAGGCATACGCCCAGCGTGTTCTTCAGACTCTGTGACTGGTGCGCCGAGCCGCAGTGATCGCCGCCCGACGGACCAACCGTCGCCTGCTTGCGCATCCAGTCCAGCGCCCGCGCATCGTGCATGCCCAGGTCCAGTCCCTTGACCGCCATCACGTACTTCTCGGAGTCGCGGCCGATCTTGCGCGCCGCCAGCGTCGCGCCCTCGGCCAGCACATCACCGAAGCCGCGGCGATAGGCGATCGCCTCGATCATGTTCAGCAGATCCTCGGCGTTGCCCCAGCGCAGTTCGTCGCCCCGCAGGTCATCCGCAGTGAGCTTGCCCATCTCCACCATCTCCATCCCCCAGGCGATCGCCGAGCCGGCCGAGATGCTGTCCAGTCCGAGGTAGTTCATCATCTCGTTGGCCTTACAGATGGTGATCATGTCCACCACCCCGCAGTTCGTGCCGATGGCCGCGAAGGACTCGTACTCCGGCCCGCCGTACTTCTCGTCCACCTTCACCTTCGCCGTCTCGAACCCGACCCGCTTCTTGCACCGCACGGAGCAGGCAAAGCAGCCGTCCATCGAGTTGACCACGGTGTGCTTCATCGCCGTGGCGTCAACGTTCTCCGAGCCTTCGATCACGCCATCGCGGAAGTTGTGCGAGATGACGTGGCCCTCAACTCGCTTGCTGCCGATCTCACCGGTCCCAAACATGTGCAGGCCGTAGTGTTCATCGCCCTCGCCAAGCGTTGAGGCCACCCAGCGGGTCGTCTCGCGAATCGGCCCGGTGTCCACCGGCATCACCCGGTCGCTCCCGCGCACGGCGATTGCCTTCAATTTCTTGGAGCCCATCACCGCCCCCATCCCGCAGCGCCCCGCGAACTCGTTCAGATCGTTGCCCACGCAGGCGATCCGCGAAAGGTTTTCGCCGGCCGGGCCAATCTGGGTGATACGGATTGCCTCGTCGCCCAGTTCTTCCCGGACAACATCCTCCACGTCGCCCATGATCTTGCCCCAGATGTTGGCTGCGTCGCGGATCTCCACCTCCAGGTCATCGATCCACAGGTACACCGGCTTCGCGGCCGCACCCTGGATCACAATCGCGTCCCAGCCCGCGCTTTTCAGTTCCGCGTTCCAGAAGCCCCCGGCTTCGCCCTCGCCGAAAAAGCCCGTCAACGGCGACTTGGCGCCCACGCTGTGACGGGCGTTGCCCGGAACCTGCACCCCGGTAATCGGACCGAGAGCGAAGATCAGGCGATTGTCCGGGCCCAGGGCGTCAGTCTCCGGCGGGACCTCGCTGAGCAGGTAGTGCGCGATGATCGCGCGGCCGCCCGGGTACTTGCGGTAGAACTCTTGCCCCGGCTCTTCCGTCCAGGTCATCCCCTTAGTCAGGTCCACTCGCAAAATGCGTCCGGCGATCGATCCGCCCATGGTGCTCCCCGGTCCCTTCTTGGTAGGTGCTTTCTTCTCGCCGCCATTCTTATCCCAACCGCCCACCACCGTCCATTCGGACGCCCGCCGGCGGCGCCCGAAATAGCGCCGGCGCGCTCGTGTAGCCGCCACTACCGCCACCATTTGTGTTCTGCTGCCAAGGTGCCTACGACATCTGTCCGGTTGGGGTTACTGTCACACCTCACCAATTCATCGGAAAGCGGAGACCCGATGGCGAACGAACTCGACGTACAGGAAGTTCTGGACAACGCGTCGGATGCCGTGCCGAGGCCGGACACCGCCACCGCCAACCTCCAGAGGAGCAGCCAGACGGACACCTCCGGCGAAGAGATCTTCGATCTCATGAAGACCGACCCGGCGCTCACGGCGCGGGTTTTGCGCATCGTCAACTCCGCCTTCTACGGCCCCCTGCGCCAGATCACCGACATTGATAACGCGGTGATGCTGCTTGGCCAGAAGACCATCCGCAATCTCGTCCCCACCGCCACCATGGACAGACTCAGCGCCCAGGGAGTGAAGGGATACGGCATCGGCAAAGGCGGTCTATTCGGGCACTCGCTCGTCGTCGCCCAGTCCGCCCAGGTCGTCAGCTAAAGAAACCAACCGCCCCATCCCAGCCGAGGCCTACACCGCCGGCCTGCTCCATGACATCGGCAAGGTAGTCCTCTCCTAGTACGTCGCCAACCAGATTTACGCCATCGTCGAGGTCGCCCACGCCAAAGGCATTTCCTTCGGGGAGGCCGAGCAAGAGGTGCTGGGGCTCAACCACGTCGAGGTCGGTGCGGTCCTGGCGGAGAAATAGGAACTGTCCTACTTCCTGGTCGGCGCGATCCGCGCCCATCACGCGGTCCCCACCAGCAACGGCTCCGACGAGACCACGACGCTCGCCGCCACCGGCATCCTGGCCAACCAGCTAACCCGCGAAACCGGCTCCGGCGTCGGCACCAACGAAACCTCCGACCCCGAGTTACCCTCCGTTGTCCCCGAGATCCTGGGCGTCAAAGCCTGCGGAATACCAGGACATCCAGGCGCTGCTCCGCAAGGAAATCGCATACACCATAGCCCTGCTCGGCGGCGGCAAAGACAAGGACGAAGACGGCTAGCTCCCCAACGACGAAGGCCCGCCGGTTGGCGGGCCCTCGCTATGTCTGGATCGACACCGGCGCGAACCGGGGCGATCGGACTCCTGGCTACGCCTGCAGGCCCAACCGCTCCACCGTATCCGCCTGCGGCAGCCCGGATTCGCGGTCCCAGCCGCGCGACTCGTAGTAGTCCTGGGTCTCCCCGCGGACTTGCTCCTCGGTCAGGACCTGGTCGCTCATCGGCCCCATCGCCATCGGCTGGTGAATCCGCCAGGGCATGGCGTCGTCGGCGGTCGTCCAGCCTTCGCGGATGTTGAACTGCCGAGCCATCGTGATCCCGCGCTCGTAAGCGTCGTCCAGCTCCTGCAACGTCATGTCCCAGCCGGTCGCCGCGTTCAACAGCTCCAGCTTCAGCTCATCGTCGTAGTCCAGAAACTGGCAGATGCCCAGGGTGTTGGCCAGGCTGTTGCGCTTATGCGCCGAGCCGCAGTGATCGCCGCCCACCGGCGCCACTGCGAACTGCCGGCGCATGTTTTCCATCGCCCGCGGGTCGTGCATGCCCAGGTCGATGCCCTTCACGGCCATCACATACTTACCGCTGTCCTGGCCGATCTTGCGGGCCGCGTGGGTCGCGCCCTCGGCCAGCACGTCGCCAAAGCCCTTCCGATAGGCGATCATCTCGATCCAGCGCAGCACGTCGGCGCCGCGCCCGAAGGTCAACTCCTCGCCGCCCAGGTCTTCCGGGGAAATCACACCCATCTCCACCATTTCCATCGCCCAGGCCAGCACCGAACCGGCCGAGATGCTGTCCAGCCCCAGGTAGTTCACCATCTCGGCGCTCTTGCACACCGCCATGATGTCGGTCACGCCCAGGTTGCTACCAATCGCCGCCAGCGTCTCGTATTCCGGACCGCCGTACTTGGGGTCCACGGTCATTTTGGCGGTCTCGATCCGCACTCGTTTTTTGCAGTTCACCGAACAGCTGTAGCAGCCATCCATCCGCTCGGTCACGTTCTCCTTGATCGAAATCGCGTCCGAGTTCTCCGCGCCCTCGAGCACGCCGTCGCGGAAGTTGTGCGAGATCACGTGCCCTTCCAGTTGCTTGCTCTTCACCATCGCGCCGGTGCCGTATTCATGGAAGATGTAGTGCGGTTGACCTTCGGCGAAGGTGTCTCGCGCCACCCACTGGGCCGTCCGCTTCAGCGGCTCCATGTCGGCCGGCTGCGGGCGGGTGCTGCCGCGCACCGCGATTGCCTTCAGGTTCTTCGAGCCCATCACCGCGCCCATCCCCGCCCGGCCGGCGAACTCGTTCAGGTCATTCACCACGCAGGCGAACCGCACCAGGTTCTCTCCGGCAGGCCCGATCTGGGTCACCCGCACCCGGTTGTCTCCCAGTTCATCGCGAAGCTCCGCCTCCACATCGCCGGTGATCTTGCCCCACAGGTGCGCCGCGTCACGAATTTCCACCGCGTCGTCCTTGATCCACAAGTACACCGGCTTCTCGGCCTTGCCGGTGAAGATGATCCCGTCCCAGCCGGCTGATTTCAGTTCTGCGCCCCAGTAGCCGCCCGCCTCCGACTCGCCATACAGGCCCGACATCGGCGACTTCGCCCCCACGCTGTGCCGGGCGTTGCCCGGCACCGGGGTTCCGGTCACGGGACCGGCGGCGAAGATCAACATGTTCTCCGGCCCCAGCGGGTCGGCGCCCTGCGGCAATTCCTTCAGCAGGTAATGAGCGATAAACATCCGCCCGCCCACGTACTTGCGATAGAACTCCATCCCCGGCGCTTCGGTCCAGGTCCGGCCCTCGGTCAGGTCCACTCGCAGAATGCGGTTGTTGATCGAATGCGACACGCTCGCTACCTTTCTTGTCCGCCGGTCATCGGCGGCACCAATTCCACCAGGTCTCCCGGTTTCAATTGCGACTCACGATTCCCCAGCTCTCGATTCAGTCCCACGACCAGCGGCAGATCTTCCGGAACTCCGTGGGCCAGCAACAAGCCACCCACCGTCGATCCCGCCATCACCTCAATTTTGCGGATCTTCCCTTCGCCGGGAAAGAAGCGACCCAACCCCGCGTGCACCCGCACGTGAACTGTCATCTGATCTCTCGGATCCGCCGTCTCTTCGCTGTTCATGGTCCACAATTGTCCCGGAAGCGCCGCATCCGGCACAAGTCCTGTCCGGCCCACCATCCACAGTTCTCGTTCCCGGTTCGGCCGCGCCAAATTCCGCCCCACCGCACACCCGACTAAACTAGACGCTCGATACCCAAATCTCGGAACCCGTCATAGGAGCGCGCCGTGGAACGACCGACTTTGGTACCGATGCGCCAGGAACTCGACAACACCCAGATCGACGACTTCGAGGCCGCCCTAGCCCGCAAGATCCGCAACCACCTCGCCACGGCCTCCTTCAATTCCGGCGACACCGTCGCCCTCGGCGTCGGCAGCCGCGGCGTCACCCCGCTGGTCGCGGCCGTCTCGACGATCATCCGCGAACTCAAGGCCGCCGGCCTCGAGCCGTTCATCGTGCCCGCGATGGGCAGCCACGGCGGCGCGACCCCCGAGGGCCAGGAAGCCGTCCTCGCTGAATACCGGATCACCGAATCGGTTGTCGGCGCGCCGATTCGCGCCACCATGGACACGGTCGTCAGCGGCAAGGGCCCGCGCGGTTTCGAATATCTGATGGACGCCAACGCCTACAACGCCGATCACGTCGCCGTACTGGGCCGCGTCAAGCCGCACACCGACTTCCACGGGGACATCGAAAGCGGTCTCTGCAAGATGACCGCGGTCGGCTTCGGCAAGCAAAAGGGCGCCGAGCGCATCCACCAGCATGGCCTAGCCGAATCCATCCCGGAATCCGCCCAGGTGGCGGTGGACACCGGCAAGATCCTAATGGGTGTCGCCATGGTCGAGAACCCGCTCGACGAGCCCGCCTACGTCGAAGTCGTCGGCGGGGATCGGTTCCACGCGACCGACCGCGACCTGCTCGAGAAGGCGCGCACCATCCTGCCGGTGCTGCCCGCTGACGCGCTGCACATGTTGATCGTCGACGAGATGGGCAAGAACATCTCCGGCGCCGGCATGGACACCAACGTCATCGGCCTATTCCGACTGCTCGGCGAAGGCCCCCGCACCCCAGACTACCGCTACATCACGACGCTGCGCCTCACCCCCGAATCCAACGGCAACGCCACCGGCATCGGCATGGCCGACCTGGTTACGCAGAAGCTCGTTGACGACATGAACCCGGACTACACCTACATGAACTGCCTGACATCGATGACCGTCCAGGGCGCGCGGGTGCCGATGACGCTGCCCACCGACCAGGCCGCCATCGACACCGGGCTCGGCCTGGCGCGGCGCGCGGCCGGCTCCGACACGCCGCTCATGGCGCGCATCACCAATACCATGGAATTGCAGCACTTCCAGGCCAGCGAGCCGCTGGCCGAGCAGCTTGAAGCGGCCGGCGTCGCCGCCCGCGACGGCGACCCGGTCGCCCTCCAGTTCACCCCCGCCGGCGACCTCGCCGATCTCAACGGCGGCTGATCTCGGGTTGGATTCCCCTCTGGGGCAAGCCACGCCGCTGAACTGGCTTCGTAGGCGGAGAGAACGGGCAGCGTTTGCCCGCTAGCGGTACCAGCATCAGGGGGAACAGCGGCCTACATCGACCCCGTCAAAGCATCACCGGATAACTACAAGCTGCTAATCGAAGACGGTAACACCCGCCTGGTCGAGATGCGCATCAAGGCCGGCGAAAGCGACATCACTCACTCGCATCCGTCCGAGCTAGTGTAGTTCGTCAAAGGCGGCAAGGCCCGCGTCCACATGAAGAACGGCGAAACCATGGAAGCCGAATTCCCCGACGGCGGCGTGATGGCCCATGGCGCCTGAACCCATCGCGTCGAGAACATTGGCGACAACGACATCCACGCCATCATCTTCGAGACCAAGTTGATCCGATCCGACTCCAACCATGGATTGGCCGGCCCGACGCTTGGGGGGCGTCGGGCCGGCCTTCCTGCTTTCAGCGCCGGCGTTACCGGCGCAAAGTTGACCATAACCACTAGAATGCCGTCCATGAAACGCCTTCTCCGCACCACCTTCCTTCTCCCTGCCATCCTGGTATTCGTTCTGGCCGCCTGCGCCGGCGCCGAGCCGCAGGCCCGCACCATCGACATCACCATCGACGGCCCCGATGTCCAGCCCGCGGCCATCGAGGTCAATCAGAACGACACCATCACTCTCAACCTGACTTCCGAGCACCCGATCCTTTTCCATCTGCACGGCTACGACATCGCCCGGCAGATCAACCCCGGCGAGACCGCCGTGCTGGAATTCGAAGCCGATGCCACCGGCCGCTTCACGCTGGGCCTGCACGGCGAGTTGCCGAAAATGGACGACATGTCCGAAGGCGACCACGAGGATGAAGCCCACGCAGCCGACAACGGCACCGTCTACGAAATCGACGGCTGGCTTCAGGTGCAGCCCCGCTAGGGCATCCCCGTCCGCGAATAGCCGCTAGCCGATCGACACCAGCAACCGGCCGTTCTCTTCCTTCACCGCATACGCCGCCACCCACCGCCGATCCGGCTCACACAGCGAGCGACCCGATTCCACATCGAACTCCCAGCCGTGCCAGGGGCACCGCAGGATCAGCCCGTCGCGGCCGTACTCGATCTCCCCGACCACGCTGGCGACCGCGGTCCCGCCCAACGTCCCCGTCGACAGCCACGATCCCTGGTGCGGACAGATATCCGTCAGCGCGAAATAGCCAGCGTCGTTGCGGCCCACCACCAGCCGGCGTCCGCCGACCTCAACCCCGCGCAATTCCCCCACCGCAAACCCGGCCGCCCCTGCGTCATGACCGGTCAAAGTCGTAAAACTCCAGCGCCGTCTTGAACATAATGCCGTCCCGTTGCTCGGCCTTGATCGACGCCGGTATCGCTCGATCTGGCGAGTCGAAATCCCAGTGTGGATAATCGGTGGCGAACATCAGGAAATCCTCTCGCCCGATCATGTCGATAATCTGCAGCAGGTGCTCCGGATTCTCGGGCTCTTCCATCGGCTGGGTCGTCGCCCGGAAATGTTCGCGGATGTACTCACTCGGCAGCTTCGTCAGCCACGGAACCTCCTGCCGCAGTCCCCGGAAGTTCTTGTCGAACCGCCACATCAGCGCCGGTAGCCAGGCGAACCCGCCCTCGATCAGCGCTACCTGCAGGCCCGGGAAGTCCACGAACAGTCCCTCGCAGACCATGCTCAGGACCTGCGCCTCGAACGACTGCGCCATCCCAGTGTGATCCTCGATGTAGTACGACGGCCAGCCCGTCGCGGTCACCGGGTTGCCGCCGCCGCCGAAGTGCATCCCGACCGGCAACCCCGCCTCCACCGCCGCCGCGAAGATCGGCCGAAACTGCCGCCGGCCATACGGAGCCGGCGCCCGCGCCAGCAGCAACACCTGCACGAATCGCGGATCCTGCGCCCGTCGCCGAATCTCCTCCGCCGCCGCCGGCGGATCCGAGACATTCACGACGATCGAGCCCTTGTACCGCGGGTCGACATCCAGCCAGTCCCGTGCCGTCCACTCGTTCACCGCCTGCATCAGGCTGTTGCCGAAATCCAGGTTGTGGACCCGCGACACACCGTACAGCGGATTCAAGATCGCGTAATCGATATCCCATTCGTCCAGCAGTTGCCCGGTGACGAAGTCCGGATTCGACCCGGGCCGGTCGCCGTTCGGAGGCCAGGCGTCGCGGCGCGCCGCCGCCTCGTAGAACCGCGGATACTCGTCCACCGGCGGAGTCTGAAACCCGGTATGGCGCACGTACTCCACCCAGCGCCGCGACATGTAGGGAGTCAGCGAGTCAATCGACTTCGGATAGTTGTGAACGTCCGCGTCCACCAGCGAGACA
>PVBE011708667.1_pt1 | contig 12538 bp, 8 predicted proteins | sample 1631181 | NCBI WGS metagenome assembly PVBE01 (sample SAMN08397723, study PRJNA350692) | Marine metagenome, whole genome shotgun sequencing project. | isolation source: water | place: Pacific Ocean | collected 2012-04 | reverse complement strand
TGCCCAAGCCAATATTGACATCAACTCAGGGCGGGGAGAGAGAGAGTTCCTTAAAAAGCGGATATTACTGGCAGAAATTGCCGATTTACACCAAACAACAAATGAATGGTGGATATGGTATTCCGATATTTTTGGTGTGGCTATGGTCTGCCTTGCGTTGTCAGGTGCATGCATCGCTTCCGGGAAAAACAGTTTTAAAAAGCGGGGCTGGTGGCTGGCGCTTATTGGATTCACTTTTCCACTCGTATTCTTGATATTCTTGATTTAAAAGCCAGGTACAAATACTACAAAAGATAAATGAAACATCTCTGGGTCAAATAGCCACACCAAGCGTGGGGCTATATTGTTTATAAAAAGCGCACATATATAATTCTATAATTTTATGTAATTTTCAGTATGTAAAGAGTTTGGATTAAATAAAGGAGAAGAAAATGAAAAAATCAATTCCATTTTTTATTTTCATTTTTATTATTGGATGTACAAACTTATCCAATAATAAGGCAAAGATGATTAGTATTGATGGTGGGCATAAAGTTTGGACTAAAAAATCAGGTAATAATGACAAGATTAAACTTTTGTTGTTGCATGGTGGCCCCGGAGCAACACATGAATATTTTAAAATTTTAGATAATTATCTGCCTCAATCAAATATAGAATATTACTATTATGATCAGTTTGGTTCTCATAATAGTGATCCATCAACAAACCCATCAGATTGGACCATAGATCGTTTTGTAGAAGAGGTTGAATCTGTCAGAAAAAGTCTAGGACTCAATTCATCTAACTTTTATTTGTTAGGTCATTCATGGGGTGGGCTGTTAGCAATGGAATATGCCCTAAAGTATCAAAAAAATCTAAAGGGTTTGATCATTTCTAATATGATGGCAAGTATACCAGACTATAACAATTTTGCAAGTAATGTGTTAGGTCCACAAATGCCATCTGAAGTTTTAGCTGAAATCAGAAAACTTGAAGCAAATAAAGATTTTGGAAACCCTCGCTATATGGAACTTCTAATCCCATATCATTATCAAGAGCATATCCTCAGGATACCAGCAGATCAGTGGCCAGAAGAAGTGAATAATGCATTTGCCAATATCAACCAAGAAATGTATGTCGCAATGCAGGGGCCAAGTGAATTTGGAGCATCGGGTTTACTTGAATTTTGGGATGTGAAAGATCGTCTTTCTGAGATCAAAACTCCAACGCTTGTTATAGGTGCAACTCATGATACAATGGATCCAAAGCATATGGAATGGATGGCAAATGAATTCCCCAATGGATCCTTTTTACTATGTCCAAATGGAAGTCATATGGCAATGTGGGATGACCGTGATAATTATGCAAATGGAATTATTTCGTTTCTCAATAAGACAAATAATTAATTTATCATTACAGAAACAAAAAAGGGGTTTAAAAAACCCCTTTTTTGTTTCAATACAATGACAATTGTATTATTGTATTATTTACCTTTTGTTTCTGCTTCAGGAAGAGGGAATGAATCAAAGACCTGGTCTCCTCGCGCAGATCTATCATTAGGCAAAGCACTAGTTTTGCCATAACGTCTCATATCAACCCAACGGTGTCCCTCCATGAAAAGCGAATAACGTTTCTCATGCAGTAATTGATCAAGCCCACCTGTTGTAGCGGCGGCTAATCCGTGAGCAGCTCTCACTGCATTAATTTCAGTTAAACCATCTCCGCCTTTTCCAATATTTGCTTCTGCTTTAAGTAGAACTAGCTCCTCATTCCGAACAATAGCAATAGGATCATATGCTCCACTCCAAACTGCAACAGCTAGATTACTAGTTAGTCCATCATATTTTGTCGTATCAGCTCGCACAACGACCTTTGAAGACAATCTAGGGTCTCCAGCTTCAGCATCAGTTTTGTAAGACATGTGAGCCATGGTTCTTACATAACTGGCATTGGGGTTTTCATACATACCATTTGCACCATCACCTTGACCAGATCCAAAAACATGATAAACACCTTTGGTCATACTTCCAGCTACATCCATAAAAGAAGCGCCAAGAGCTGTAAGTGCGGTATCCCATTCACCCATATAGACTGCAACTCTTCCACGTAGTGCGCGGTTGAATTGTTTAAATGTAGATGGGGTGTCAAACCCAGCAAAACCTGTAGATAGTTTAAAGTTAAATGTAGAACCTGCGGAACCTAATGCAGTGTTAGCTTCATCCAGTAATTTAGCAATCTCTGTAAATGCAGCGGCTTTACTAACTTCTGAAGACTCCAGCCCATTATAGGGCGCGATCTTAATACCATTATTATTTTGCATATTTAGTGCTAATAATAACTGATAGGCTTCAAGAGTTTTTGCAAACCCTTCAACACCTTTGTCTTCTGATTTATCAAGCAGCAAACGACTGTTCTTAACCACGCGATATCTTGAATTCCAGGATGAATATACTACAAATCCACCGGGGTCTAAAGGACCATGGATAAGTTCACCAGTATATCTTGGATCAGCTGGCTCAAAGTGATATGCCTCTCTTCCAACGCTGCCTACACCAATCAAGTAATTGGATAGACTTGCACGCAGGCCCGCCTCCGCTCCTGTGACCAATGATTGGACCGTTGCAGAAGCCGTAGAAGGTGAATTTGGATCAGGGAAATCCAAATCTTCACATGCAAAAACAGTTATTAATAATGGAATAATGTATTTAATTAATTTCATTTCTAATCTCCTTAAAGGCTAACGTTAACAGTAAGGTACATTGATTTTGACAACGGATATGGACCCGTGTCAACTGAGCCTCCTACACCAACATTACCAAACTGACTTACATCTGGATTCCAGCCGGCATAAGGGGTTGTCTGCCATAAATTTCTTCCTGTAAGGCTAACTTGTAATCTTTCTATAGTCGCTCCGCCCAACATAGATTTTGGCAAATTATAGCTTAATGTTAATTCAGATAATCTTACATATCCAGCATCCTGAATATAAGGGGCTGTGATCGCCCCAAGATTTCCTAAACGATAATTACCATTGGTTAAGTTGCCATCTGGATCAAGAGTATTGTCATCATAGTCAACTGTTGTTCCACCCAGATCAGAAATTAGCTCTTGCAAGTTCACATTTTGCCCGCCATTTTTCCAGTCAACATGTGCAACAACTGAAAAATCACCAAAAGAAACACGATTATTAAATCCCATCATAAAATCCGGAGATTCATTCCCTAGTTTAACATGAGTCTCACCATCGGCTTCCATTTCAGATCCAACAATTGTATGAGGATCCCAACCTTCTTCTATGCGATAAGCTCCCAAGAATGTGGCAAAACCGCCAGTGTTGTATGGATCAACTCCTAGTTCAGTAATTTTGGCTTTGGATTGGTAATAGGTCGTTCTGGACAACCAATTAAAACTTTTAGAACGCACAGGGTTAAGTGTTATACCAAGTTCTGTGCCACTCGTTTCCATTTTACCTGCATTGGCCCATTTTAACGAAAAACCTGTGGATGGAGCTTCTTCCACTTGAAGCAAAAGGCCTTCAATTTTCTGTTTGTAAAGAGTGAACTCAACACCAACCATTCCATCTATTGCAGAAAAGTCAACACCAAATTCTGTTTCAGCTGTTCTTTCAGGTTCTACCTCATCATAACCTTGAACACCACCAGAAACTAGGCCTCCCATACCGCCAATATTATAAGGTGACATTGACGTATATTTTGCTGTAGGAGGAGGAAGATTACCTGTTTGACCAGAAGCAACACGGATTTTTAATTCGTCAAAAACTCCTGCCATTGAACCAAATTGATAAGAGGCAGCCACTTTAGGATACCAATTATATTCATCAGTTTTTCCTAAGGTACTACTTTTATCTCCTCTTAGACTAACAGCAGCATAAACAGCATCACCCAATTGAACTTCTTCTTGAACAAACACGCCCCTATCTTGTTGGAACCTTCGGGATTGCAGGGTAGATGTTGATGCAGATTGATCAATATTAGTCTGAGTTACGACCATCCCTGAAGCCATAATACTTGAATAGTTCCAATCAAGTGTTTCATAACTTAATCCAGCAGTCGTTGTTGATTTAAGGCCACCCATAATCATCCGGAAGACTCCGTTTAAATTCACATTGGTATTTAAACTGTGAGTATTTGTTAGTACAGATTGTCCAGCATTATCCTTACCTTTTTCATCCTGAAGATCAGGCGGTGAAAAGATCTCATTTAGCTGGCCAACATAATCACCACTAAAAACGGAATTAAGTGAAAAGCTTGATGATCCTGTTCTGAATACAGTATAATTAGCTGACAAACTTCCAGTTGCTCGATTAACCGTTTCTTCATTTTTTAATGCAGCTACGGTATGAAGCGGATTAGATGGATTAGTTGGATTATCTGGCCAACTGCCATCAGGTTTTTGTCTGATATCAACAAAATTGGGAGTAAAGCCAAATGAAAAATTATAAGACTTATTTGTGTTATCATTTCCCGTAATACCACGATCCGATTTGGTTCGTGCTAGATATGCAGTACTGGCCAAATTGAATTTATCAGAAACGCGATGGTTTAGATTTAAACGCGATGCAACACGCTCATAATAGCGATTTTTCACAATGCTTTCCTCATCTAAAAATTGTGTCGAAAGGTAGAATTGCGTTTGTTCACTTCCACCACTAACACTCAATGATGTTTCTTTTAAAGCACCAGAATTACCGTAAAGCAAATCCTCATAATCGTAAGTTTTTGTAAATTGTCCACCTGAATGCGTACCTAAGTCAGCGACAGATTTTCCATACTGTGCAACAGCTTCATCATAGGTAAAATCTCTTGTACCGATTTTTTTAAGTATTGTACTCGTTCCCATTTTTTGAGAAAAATTTACCCGAGTCTTGCCGGCTGTTCCTTTTTTTGTAGTAATGATGATTACACCATTGGTAGCCTTAGCACCATAGATAGCTGCAGCACTTGCTCCTTTTAATACTTCAATACTTTCAATATCATTTGGGTTGAAGTCTGAAATACGATTAGCAGGTTGACCTTGAGGTCGTGCACTACCTGCGCCAGTTGCTGCACTGATAACATCTATCCCAGATTGATTAGTGCTATTATTTACTATTACACCATCTATTACATATAGAGGTTGAGTTTCGCCTGTGATAGTTGATACACCTCTAAGATTTACGCTCATACCTCCGCCAGGTGCTCCAGAATTATGACGAACTCTAACACCAGCAAATTTACCATTTAATGCAGCGTCAAGCGTTTGTACAGGTGCGCCTACTAATTCTTCACCAGAAACAGAAGCTACAGCATTAGCGGCATTTTTTCTTTTAACTGAAGATGCTAATCCAGTGACTAAAACTTCGTCGCCCTTAAGTACATCCACTTCTAAAGTAACGGAAACAGGTTCTGCACTATTGCTTACTGTTACTTCTTGGGTTTTGTAACCAATATAGGATACAGTGAGGACACCTGAGCCTTCTGAAAGTGTGATTGAAAACTCACCGTCAACATTGGTAGTAGTTCCATTGTATGAATCTTTAAGGAAAACCTGAACTCCCGCTAGAGGCTCTCCCTCTGAATCAACAATTTTTCCTTGGTAGGTATCAGTTTGTGCTGATAAAAATCCTATTAACAAAAATAATAATTTAGTTAATCTCATAGTAATATCTCCTTATTCTAGATAAATATAGCATAACTATGATAATATAGCATAATATATTTTATTATTTATAAAATCCTTGCATCAAGCTAAATTAGCAGTCTTTGAATATATTGAAATATGGTATAATAGAAAACGTTTACACTCTTCTTTGGGTTATAAAACTCCAGTAGAAGTGGAAACAGAATTTAACAAATTGAAAAATGTAGCATAGGTCTTAACTTTTTTGTCCCACTTTTTGTAGGAATTCCACGAAAATAAGTACTTTTAAATCGCCCTACGAAAACATAGATTGGGCGTTGTGTTTAATTAAAGTAAATGAAAAAAACGATATTATTTATTTGTAGCATAATTTCATTTTTTACTGTTTATTCACAGCAAAATGAAAAATTTGAACAATTAAAGGAAAACTGGAGCACTCCTAATGAATACCATACAGCTTCAGGTGCTCCTGGAAGTCTTTATTGGCAGCAACAAGTTGATTATAACATTAAGGTTGTTTTGAATGATGAGGATCAATCGCTCACTGGAGAAGCAACAATCACCTACACAAATAATTCTCCACATTCGCTATCATATTTATGGTTACAACTAGATCAAAATATTAATAACAGAAATGGGGAAAGTTGTCTTTCGGAAGAACACAACATAACCGATTCAATGACCACGAATCAGTTTTACCAAGTTGTTGGTGACAAAGATTATAAAAGTGGCTATACAATTAAATCTCTAAAGGATCAGAAAGGTTCTGAACTTTCCCATTTCGTGGATCATACTATTATGCGAGTTGATCTGCCAGAACCTCTATTGGCTGGAGAACAATATCAGTTTTCGATTGAATGGGAGTATAATGTACAAAGCAGGATTAAGCTGGGCGGAAGGGGTGGCTTTGAATACTTCCCAAAAGACGACAACCGTCTTTATTCCATTGCACAATTTTTTCCGAGACTTTGTGTGTACGATGCGATGACTGGATGGCAAACCAAACAATATTTAGGAAATGGGGAATTTGCATTAGAATTTGGAGATTATGATGTGTCGATTACCGTGCCTTCGGATTTTGTGATTGCTGCAACAGGGAAATTAAAAAATCCTCATGAAGTACTTTCTGCCAAGCAGCTTGAACGATTTGAAGAGGCCAGAAGCTCAGGAAAAAAAATAATTATTATATCAGAAGAAGAAGCAATAAAGAATGAAAAAGCAAAAAGCAAAACCACTAAAACTTGGCGTTTCAAGGCAGATCAGGTACGGGATTTTTCTTTTGCCGCTTCCCCTAAGTTTATCTGGGAGGTTCAAAAAGTTAGCTTACCAAATAACCACAGCCCGCTTGCCATGAGCTTCTATCCTAAAGAAGGGAATCCTTTATGGGGCGACCATTCTTTAAATGCGGTGGTAAATACATTACAGGAGTATTCAAGAATGTCTTTTTCCTATCCATATCCGCAGGCGACAATTGTGAATGCAGCCATTTTGGGAATGGAATATCCTATGCTGGGATATGCCTATGGGCGACCTATTCAAAAGGAGGGTTATTCTGATCAAAGAAAATGGAGAATGATTGGTGTGATTATACATGAAGTTGGACATAACTTTTTCCCAATGATTGTAAATTCTGACGAACGCCAATGGATGTGGATGGACGAAGGTTTGGTTAGCTTTTTAGAATACTTAACGGAGAAAAAATATTATGAAGGCTTTAAACATCGAAGAGGTCCTGCTTCGACAGTAATTGAATATCTAAAAAGTAAAGAGCACAATCAACCAGTTATGACGTCCGCTGATGTGGTGGAGAAAGAGCATAAAGTCAATTATGATAAAGTTTCGTTTGCCCTTAATTATTTAAGGAATGAAATCTTAGGTAAAGAGCGTTTTGATTTTGCCTTCCAAACTTATGCTAACCGTTGGAAGTTCAAAAGACCACAGCCTGAGGATTTTTTCAGAAGCATGGAAGATGCTTCAGGTATGGATTTAGATTGGTTTTGGAAAGCCTGGTTCTATACTACAGACCATGTTGACGTAGCGATAAAAGAAGTTAAGTCCTTTAGCTTAACAAAAAAAGCTGGTACGGAGGTATTTGATATAATTGATCCTAAGAAAATAGATAATGGTAAGTTCAATAAGGCTTTAGACTTTTCAGATCGGGTAGATGTAGCAAAACTAAAAAAGAGGTATAGTGATACTCATTTTTATGAAATAACTTTTGAAAACAAGGGAGGAATACCTGTTCCTCTGGTCTTAAAGATGTTTTTTAAAGATAACACTACTTTGGATTTGAAATTACCTGCTACTATATGGAGAAAGAACAATAATGAAGTATCTCAGGTGTTTGTTTTAGATAATGAGCTAAAAAGTATCGTTTTTGATCCTGAAAATAAAACCTCGGACACGGATGTCTCAAATAATTTATGGACCAAATAATATGACAATGGAAGCATCAACAAACCTAAAAGACTTATCCCGAACCGTAATTGAAGCAGAACTATCTTCCACAGTAGGGATTGCGGATAAGGTCATTAAATTAAGAGAACAAGGTGAAACAGTTTATGATTTTTCGGCTGGTAGAGCTTTCGAAAATACTCCTCAATATATTATAGATGAGGCAATATCTGCTTTGATGAGTGGAAAAACGCATCAAACTATGGCAAGAGGCACTACTAACTACAGAAAAGCCTGTGCAAAAAAATTATTGCGGGAAAATAACATAACGGCTGATCCTGAAAAGGAAATTATTGCTACAATGGGAACAAAGCAAGGATTAACCATCGCTCTATTAGCATTATTAAATCCTGGTGATGAAGTAATCATTGAAAACCCTTGCTTTGTCAGTTATCAACAGCTTATAAATTTTGCAGGAGGAATATCAGTTACAGTTCCTTTACTACCTGAAAATGATTTTCGATGGAATAGAGAAGATTTAGAAGCCAAAATCACAACAAAAACAAAGGTGATACTTATGAATTCACCACATAACCCTACTGGAACTGTGCATTCAATTAAAGACTTAGAAATGATTGCCAGCGTAGCTAAAGCTCATGACTTATATGTTATTATTGATGAAGTTTATGAGCGGGTATGTTGGGACAACAAACAACATATTTGTTTAGCATCTCTTCCAGGGATGAAAGAGCGAACAATAGGTGTAATGGGTTTAACAAAAGGATTTTCCATGGGCGGCTGGCGCATTGGTTTTGTATACACCAGTCCGGTAATTGCCGAACAGTTAGAGAAATTACAGCAACACTTAATTACATCTACAAATTCATTCGTACAGGCTGGAGCTGCCACAGCTTTCGGTGAGTCTCCTCGTGATGAAGTATTGCAATATTGGAAGGAATGGGAAGAAAAATGTAATTATGTATGCAATGCCTTAAATGATATAGATGGAATAAGCTGTAAAGTACCTGAGGGAGGTTTTTATGCATGGGCCGATATCAGCAGCTTTGGATTGAGTTCTGAAGAATTTTCCAAAAGGCTTATTGAAGACGCAAAAGTCGCAGTTATACCAGGGGCATCTTTTGGAGATGTTGGTGAATTTTATATCCGAGTAACATGTGTTAAATCTTGGGAAGAGGTAAAAAGTGGGATGCAGCAAATACAAAAATTCGTAAAAAAGCTAAATACTAAATGAAAACGCTATTTCAAAAATATTTTAACATCACTCTATCCACGCGTATTTTAATATGGATGGTACTTGGTGCTGTGGCTGGTATTTCATTTGGCAAATCAATAGTAGTTATAAAGCCCTTAGGAGATTTGTTTATTCAACTTTTGATGATGGTTGCAATTCCTTTGGTGTTTTTCAATTTATTGGCAGGGTTAACTTCTATGTCCAATATTAAATCGATGGGAAAAACGGCGATTAAGGTGTTTGTATTCTATTTAACTACAACTACAATAGCAATCACCTTGGGTATGGGAATTATGTTTCTATTTAAAGCTGGGGTTGGTTTTGAAGTAAAGGCCGATGTAACTCATCAAGTAGGAGAAGCACCACCATTGCTGGACTTATTACTCAATATGTTTCCAACTAATATTTTCAAATCGTTTGCTGAGGGCAACCTGATCCAGATTGTTGTGTTTGGAATCATGGTAGGAATTGCGTCATTGGCCATGCCCAAAGAGAAAAAGGAAAAGTTGGAAAAAGCGTACAACCTTATCGCTGAACTGATGCGCAAACTAGTTGATCTAGTAATGCGTGTAGCACCTATCTGTTTGGCAGCGTTAATTGCAGCCAGCGTTGGTGAGTACGGTTCTGAAATTTTTGGCCCCATTATAAAGTTCATTCTAGCGGTGTTCAGCGCCCAAGTCTTAATGGTTGGTTTTTATATGCTGCTTTTAATGGTAGTAGGTAAAGTAAGCCCTAGATGGTTTTTACAAAATACAAAAGAGCTTTATGCTACAACCATTGCCACTTGCAGCAGCTTAGCCAGTTTAGCCGTTTCATTAGATGTGGCAGAGTCAAAACTAAAACTACCCAAAAGCATTTATGGATTTACGTTACCACTGGGAGCACAGTTTAATAAAGATGGCACCTCCATCATGTTGTCAGCAGTACTCATTTTTACTGCTCAGGCTGTTGGTTGGACCGATATGACTATTTGGGACTTGCTTCAAATAGTAATAGTGGGATTAATTATCGTAGAAGGTTCGGGCGGAATTCCTGGTGGTGGATTGGTGGTTGCTATGTTATTTGCCAAAGCATTTGACTTACCTATTGAAGTGGTAGCTGTAATAGGTGGCATCTATCGTTTTATTGATATGGGAAATACAACCGTAAACTGCATGGGCGATTTAGTAGCCACTGTAATAATAGCGAAGCAAGACACAAACTGGGAACCAGATAATTGAACACTAAAACTCAATAAAAAATTGAACTCATGAAAAAACAAGTATTTATAATATTATTGCTGTTAACTGCAGGGACAGTATTTGCTCAAAATCAGAAAACTTCAACCACAGCAAAAGAAAGAAAAGTTTTATTCGATTATATCATTGAAAAAACCAAAATAAGAGAATCCTGGTCGCTCATTAAAAATGAGAACTTGGGAGTAGACCCTATACAAGATATGATGCTTATAGAGAATGAGTTTGTTACTGCTGAAACAGATGAAAAACTTTTTTATGCTTTAAGAAAACTTAGTGCTGCAAGAAAAGATCGGCACCTAGCTGTTCGCATAGTTGAAGGAGGTCTGCAATTACCTAACATTGATAATGGGACAGCACCGCTTCGTTTTAGTCCTGATTTTAGCGACAAAAATAACCCATTCCTTTTTGTTTCGGATTTTGGTTTGGAAATAAAAAAATATTCCTCAACAACTCCTCAGATTGGTGACGAATTAATAACTGTAAATGAAGATCCAATCGCTACCTATCTAAAAAAGAGACAAGCCTATATTCGATATTCAACTTATGAGAATTTTATCATGAGAACAGGGTATAGACTCACAGAAAAAAGCAACCTTTTACCACCTTCCTTCTTTAAAGAAGATTTAACTCTAGAGCTAAAGCCAAAAGATGGTGATAGCTATACCATAACCATCCCCTATTTAGACAAAGTAAATTGGAAATACGGAAGGATCATTACTAATTATCCTGGTTATATTGAAGTTGCTGATTTTAATTATGAATCTTTTAAATTGTATCAACCTACTAACCCCAAAGAAAAATCGTTGGTTTTATGGTGGTATGGCTTTAGAGGGGATTTACCTCAAGCGATAGATTCTTTGGTTGATTGGGCAGAAAAAAACGATATGTTGCATTATAATCTAATAATTGATGCCGTGGATGCACGTGGTGGAAGCATGGGGGCTTATGCTCTTGCTAGGTTAAGTCCAAAACCGTTCAAAACTACAGGTGGGAATTTAAAGTTGAGTGATATTACTTATGAATTTATTACTGATTACACTCAGAGATATTTGAGTAAAAAAACATTAATGGATCATGATAGTAGAGAAACCGAAGATGATGGAACTTGGGCTGTTGAATGGCTAAATGGACCAGTATTAAAAGGCTTGGCAGCAGGACAAGAATATAGCAATAACACACCATTCAAATGTGCTCATCTACCTTACTATTCAGACTGGATGATGCAACCAGCTTCTAAACATTTTTCAGGTAAGATGGTAGTGTTTTTTGGACCGTGGGGAGGGTCTCATCTCACCCAATTTTCCTCAATGATTATTGATAATAATTTAGCCTATACTTTAGGAATGCCTGATGGTGGGTATAGTAACACTTGGGAATGGACAGAAACATTAATCATTCCTAATACGGATAAAAAAATTGCATCATTTATGTGGTCTATAGGTCATACTCTTAGACCTAACGGACAAATTGCTGAAGGAAACCCGCCTTTGGTAGATGAGTATATTCCAGTAAGTAGAGATAACTACCTGAACTACAAAAATATATTACTTGAAAAAGCAAAAGAATACCTAAAACAATAATAAAAGCTTGGAATTATAATAACTAAACATAACAATGTATAAACGCCATAAAAACGAGCGTTTATATTGACGTTGGGCTTAATTGATTAAATGAAAAAACTACTATTTATATTGTTTGTTTGTTCTGCTCTTAATGGGTTTGGTCAAGAGAATTTAGTTTTGAACCCATCTTTTGAGCAGGTTACTAAGCAGCCGAAAAATCATAGTGAGTTGCCATTAGCTGTAGGCTGGTATGCTCCTAATGGCAGCAGTGACATATACTCAAGGAATGCTAAGAGGAAAGATTATAAAATGAAACGCCTCTGGCCCAAATAAAGGAGAAAAGAATGAAAACCAAATTAATATCCAGATCTAAAATACTAAAATTGGTATTTGTGACCTGCTATAAATAAAAAAAAGAGGAGTTACACTATGATACTTTTTAATAAAATACTTTTTTTAGAATTAGCATTAAT
>PVBE010191510.1_pt1 | contig 12538 bp, 13 predicted proteins | sample 1631181 | NCBI WGS metagenome assembly PVBE01 (sample SAMN08397723, study PRJNA350692) | Marine metagenome, whole genome shotgun sequencing project. | isolation source: water | place: Pacific Ocean | collected 2012-04 | reverse complement strand
TCCTATTAGCCCCGATAGGGCAAGGGCATAAAGAGATGATGAACTGACCTCAGGCCAAAATGTATCCGAATTCAATTTTACTAATAAGAGAAGAATTGCGATTGCAATCCAGATTCTTATTGCATTAACTATTGTTGCGCCAACATTACGACCAGCTGATGCAAGAACGAGAGCCGTAATTACCCAACAAGATGCTGCTGCAAGTGCAGCTATTTCGCCTACATATTCCATGACATATAACGTACTAACTTAATCTAATCTTTATTGTTTTGGTCGAGTAAAGGTTAGCTGTGAATCCTCACTTCTACTAGGATCAAAGGTATAGCCATCAATATTAAATTTTTGCAGCGCTTCGATTGATTTCGGTTTATCCATTGAAATCCATCGTGCCATTAATCCTCTGGCCTTTTTCGCATGGAATGAGATGAATCGAGTCTTTCCTTTTGATTTTTCAAGAAAATTAACATCGACTACTTTTACATCAAGTGATTGCGTGTCGAGTGCTTTTGCATATTCTAGGCTTGCAAGATTTAGTAAAATGCCTGCCTTGGTTTCCTTAATATCCTTTTTGAGCAACTTTGTTATCGAATCTCCCCAGAATTCATAGAGATTCGAACCCGCATCTGTTTTGAGTACTGTCCCCATTTCCAGACGGTATGGCTCGATCCTATCTAGCGGCCTAAGTAAACCATAGAGGCCACTTAGAATCCTAATGTGCTTTTGCGCCCAATTTAATGATCGCTTATCCATCGACCAAGCCTCAAAACCTTGATATACATGACCACGAAAGCATATTGCCGCAGGTCCGCTAGCATTGTTTGATTTGCCGAATGATTTCCATCTCTCAGTATTAAGATCAGACAGTTTTTTTGATATTTTCATCAATGACGACATTTTCTTGGATGAATATGTCTGCATTATTTTGGCAAGTGAATTCGACTTAGCTTTAAATCGACATGTTGTAGCTTCGATGTTCCTGCTACATTCATTCATATCAAGGGTTTTTGCAGGGGAAAGTATTGCGATTAGACTGGGCATATGTGCAAGATAATGATATTCACTAAATATATAAGGTATGTTGCAAAAATATATACAATTATTATTAGAATTTGAACGCACTACTTTATAAGGAGCTAGAAGTGAATATTTTGATTGTCCGATTTAATTTGGAAGGTTTGACTCACGATGAATTCGTGTCATCCACTGACGATGCTGCCCCTCACTGGGCGGCTATTGATGGCTTGATTTCCAAGCATTGGATTGCAAACGAAGAGACAAACACATATGGGGGGGTGTATTTATTTGAAAATGAAGAATCAATGTTGAATTACAAAGCGTCGCCATTATGCGATCAGTTGCTTGCAACACCTGCTTTTGTAAACTTTGAGATTACGGATTACGATTTAATTGAAAGTCCCTCAAAAGTAACTCGCGCAATATAGAATTACTTCATACTAAAGTATCCCTATGAAATTATTTTTTACTGGAGCCACTGGTTTAGTTGGAACTCGACTAGTAAATTTCTTTATAAATAGAGGGCATGACATATGCTTAGTTACTCGTGATGCTATTAAAGCTCAGGCACATTTTCAGAGTATTGCTAATCAACATTCATTAGATATCATTGAGGCGGATATAACTTCTGCAGGAGATTGGCAAGATGATGCAAGAGATTGCGATGCCATTTTGCATCTTGCTGGTGCAAATATCATGAAGCAACGATGGACGAAATCTTATAAAGAAGTATTAAGGCAAAGTCGAATAGATTCAACACGTAATATTGCAGATATCGCACAAAATATGTTGGTCTGTGCTAGTGCAACAGGTTTCTATGGTGATCGGGCTGATGTTGAACTCACTGAGAATAGTATTCCCGGAACGGGTTTCCTTGCAGATTTAGCACAAGAATGGGAAGGTGCTGCCTTTAGTGCAAATTGTCAAGTATGTTGTTTGCGATTAGGCATAGTGTTAGATCCTAAAGGCGGGGCGCTCCAAAAAATGTCTCCTTTATTTAAATACTGCTTAGGTGGAGCTATTGGATCAGGCGATCAATTTTGGCCTTGGATTTCTTGGCGAGATCTCGGCGCTATTGTTGAACGTGTTATAACTGAACGATGGCAAGGTCCAATTAATGTCGTATCGACGCACCAGGTTTCGTGCTCGGAATTTACAAAAAAACTAGCTAAAGTGTTTAATAGACCATCTTTTCTAAACATGCCACGTTTTTTGGCCAAGATCTTACTTGGCGAGTCGAGTTCTGTATTGCTTTCTAGCCAACGAGTCCGACCACAGATTCTTATAGATAAGGGATACGAATTCAAGGATTTAATCTTAGATGATGCCCTAGACGAACTTTTCTCAGAGAATTGAAACTTCTCGAGTAATCCTTAGTAGCACGGTTTGCAAGCATGTTTATAGAGTGGCTATTGGCCTTGGTACTTGGCATTTCCAAATTTACATACCCTGTGTGCCGTAGCAATGGAATTGTTCTCTGCTAACTATGGGCGAAGAAAAAACGAAAATTAATGTAATAGCAAAGCTATTGCAAAGGGCGATTTTGATCTTATTATTGGACTGATATGTTTTTATTACAAATAAACGTAATATTCTTGCTCAAAGTGTCGTTAAAGGTATACTAAAGAACTTGATGTATAAACGACACAGCATCTTAACGAACATGATTGCCATAGTGCTTACAGTTACTATGTCAATTTGTTGTTGCATTGTCAAAACTGCAACCGGTTCAACTACTTCATGTTGTACTGTTAAAATTGCTGAGACAAATTCATGCAATCAGCAGACACCGTCTTGTTGTCAAAAGCAACCAGCCCCCGAAGAGGATTCAGAAAACGAACCCTGTTGCGATGAATGTAGCTGTACTACGGTAGGCATAATCCTTACGCAAAATTGGACTCCACCAATTGATTTGATTGGTGTTGATGCTCCAACTCTATTCTTTACAATAAATATTTTTGGAGTAGATCGGCATGTTGCCAATGCAATACACGGCCCTCCTAAATATGACCCACATATTCTTGGGTACAGCAGCGCGCCTTCCATGCGCGGTGTAGTCATTCTCCAAGTCTAAACCACATAACATTACTTTCGCTCACAGCTATTTGGCTGTGATTGTTGATGTCTATGTGTAAAGGACTTTTAAATGGTACTACATTCGAGCAGAACTACTCTGCAAATAACAATTCAATTCATTATTGCGACATTTTTAGCTAGCTGCGCATCATCTATTGACGCCACCAAAGATGTGAAGTCAGCAACCATGCTTGCAACTACCCGTTTACCAGTGCTGATCGATGAGTCGCTCGTCTGGAACCCAAGCGAGCCACTGTCCGTCGATGCCGCTATCTCGTATGCAATCATGCACGACGCACTTTTGCAACGCGACATGGCAATCATCGTTCAGCGACGCGCTGAAATTGCACAAGCTGAGTTGCCAGCTAACCCAACATTCTCTGGCGCTTTTGGAGTAGCAATTGATGGATTATCAGGTGCGCCAATCATCATGCAAGGCATGCAGGGTTTGAGTTGGTTATGGACAAGACCAGATCGAATTGCCGCTTCCGAGCAAACTTTGCAACAAGCCATACTAACTGCGGCAAACCGCACAGTGATTATTGTTGCCGAAGTTCGCACTGCCCACGCTGAAGTTTCAGAGGATATGCTCCATGTTCAAGCTGTTGAATCGAGTGTATCGCTTTCAAACAAAGCACTTGAAATAACTTCAGAACTTGTTTCAGCTGGCGAAGCTTCTTTAGATGAAATTGATGAGGTTACGCTTGCATTAGAAAAAAACAAACACCTCTTGCTCTCGAAAATAAAGACACTGAAACTTTCAAAATTGAAGTTACTTGAAGTGATGGGCTGCCCTGATTACATTGAGTTGGTTTCGATTATTCCTAACGATTTTAGTGCCCAGCCGGCCGATTTCGATGAACGAACCCTGCTTGAACTAGCTATTAAAAATCGACTAGATTTAGCAACGAAACGCGCTGTTGTTCAGCAGATGTCAGCTGAACTTGGTCTTGCTAATCCACCGCTTCTCTCGGGAACGATTGGTTTCAATGAAAACTTTGTCGATCGACAAGCAATTATGGGTGGTGGTTCAGTGACGATTGCGCTAGATGGTGATGCAAAGGAGGCAATTGCAGATTCAAAACTCAAACAAGCAGAATTGAATTACATCGATGCTCTTCGAACAGTGCAGTATGAAGTTCGCTCAACACTTGAACAATACTTAACAGTTCAAGAGCAATCTGAAGTGATAGATCCTGCGATCATTGCAACAACAAATATGAGACTTCGTCGTGCAAATGAGATGTTTCATCGTGGGGAACTCCACCCACTCTCACTTATCAATTTTCAGCAAGAAGTTCTAGATGCAAACATCCTTGCTATTGAAGACAAACTTACACTTGCCACAACACGATTTAATCTTGAACTCGCTGTAGGTGGTACTTTTCGAGATATAACACAATGAACACACAAAAAATTCCACAACCAAAAAAACAATTTGTCACTCGACTGGGTATTCCTCTTGCAATCATCTTGACAACCGTATGCATACTTATCTATGCGAGCTGGGAATCAATCCGACCTGTCATAACGGTTGAAGCAGTCACAGTTGTGATGAGGAATGTCGAAACCAGCACTCCGCAATCAACAACAGCAGAGCAGGGATCAATTGTGCAAGCACCAGGTTGGGTAGAAGCAGAGCCATTTTCTATCTTTGCTGGAGCTCTTACTGAGGGCATCATTGAATCTATACTTGTTCTTGAGGGTGATGTAGTTGAAAAAGGACAACCAGTTGCGAAACTTATTTCTGACGATAATAAATTGGTATTAAAGGCAGCTGAAGCAACCGAGTCGCTTTGGATTGGCAAACTCAAGGCAGCAAATGCAGAGATGCTAGAACTTGCCGATGAATACAAACGAAAAAAACCGCTTGCAGAATCTGGCGCACTTGCCCAAGGACCAGTTGAACGACTTCGACATCGACAGATGGCAGGAGAAGCAAATATAGCTATCGCTCAAGCGTCATTACTCGAAGCAAGCACGGCAAAGGAAGCAGCCCAGCTTGCTCTTGATCGATGTGTTGTTCAATCACCAATCGATGGAGTTGTCATGGAACTTCTTGCATCACCTGGATCCGTAATTCGTTTTGGTGGTAGTGAGCACTCCACACACATCTTGCATTTGTATGACCCAACGCAATTGCAAGTTCGGGCTGATGTTCCGTTGTCTGACGCCTCCCGCGTTGGTGTTGGGCATCCTGCTCAAATTATTGTTGATGTCTTACCCAACATATTATTTGAAGGTGAAGTATTACGATTCGTTCATCGTGCAGATCAACAGAAAAATACTGTTGAGGCAAAAGTGAAAATAATAAATCCGTCTCCACTTCTCAAGCCTGATATGCTTGCTCGAGTCAAAATCCTACAACCAACAAGAGAAGCAGATGATAATGAAACATGGACAGAGCAACATGTTTTTATTCCAAAATCTGCGATTGCAAATATTGCAAATCCTGCTGTGTGGGTTGTTGCTGACATACACAAAGGAATTGGGAATGCACAACTTGCGACACTCGTCCTTGGTGAACAAGAATTCGATGGCTGGATTGAAGTTTTATCAGGTCTTTCAACTGGCGATCGAATCATTACAAGCGATATCAACTTTAAACAAGGCGATGTCGTTCAAATTTTAGGAGGTCAATAGAATGTCTCTCATTGAATGTAAAAATGTAACAAAACATTATTACCGTGGTACAGAACAAATCACACCATTGAAAAATTTGAACCTCACCATCGACCGAGGTTCGTTTGTTGCACTTATGGGTCCCTCTGGTTCTGGTAAAACAACGTTGTTGAATTTAATTGCCGGCATCGACCGTCCTAGTGAGGGTGAACTTACCATAGAAGGCACTCCTATTCACACGCTTGGGCGAAATAAATTAGCTCAGTGGCGATCAGAACATATTGGTTATATCTTCCAACTGTATAACCTCATACCTGTCCTTACTGCTTACGAAAATGTGGAACTCCCACTTCTATTGCATTCTCTCTCGAGGAAGGAGCGGCACCAACGAGTTTCACACGCTCTTGATGTTGTTGGGATTAGTGATCGGCATGAACATTACCCTCGCCAACTTTCCGGTGGGCAAGAGCAACGAGTTGCGATTGCACGAGCTATTGTGACTAATCCAACCATCCTGCTTGCTGACGAACCAACAGGTGACCTCGACCTTGAGACAGGTACTTCGATTATGGATTTGCTCAAAGAGTTACAAACAAATCAAGGGCAAACAATAGTCATGGTGACGCATGATCCCCGAACAACTGATTGGGCAAATACCGTATTGCATCTTGAAAAAGGTCAACTCATAGAGCAGGTGAAAACATGAGAATGATTCGAGTTATCTCAACTGTTTTAAAACAGATCAAACGATCGCCAATTCGGACAAGTTTGACACTTGGCGGGATTGCTGTTGCAATGTTTCTCTTTATCATGGTTGAATCTATGCGGACTGGCGTGAAAGCCGCAACCGAAATTACTGCCAACGATACAACATTGGTTGTCTATCGAGAAAATCGATATTGTCCTTTCTCAAGTCGCCTGCCTCAATATTATGAAGATCGTATTGAACAAATAGATGGTGTAGTAAGTGTTGTTCCAATAAAGGTTCATGTTTCTAATTGCGGCGCATCACTAGATGTTGTGACGTTTCGTGGTGTCCCACGTGAATCAATTAAGCACGCCTTGGCTAAGGACGGCGTCATTGTTGATGGTTCCATTGAGGCGTGGGAAAGACGTAGTGATGCAGCAATTGTTGGTTCTGCCCTTGCAAAACGACGTGGTATAAAAGTTGGTGACCGATTTTCTGCAGCGGGTATTGAAGTATTTGTTGCAGGCATCCAAGAAACGGACCAATCACAAGATAAAAATGTTGCTCTAGTACAACTACCGTTCCTTCAGGAAGCTGCTCGTAAAGGGGGAACAGGAACAATTGTGACGCAATTCAATGTACAAGTTAATAATCCAAATGAACTAGATCGTATTGCATCCTCTATTGATAAAACATTTGCACATGATGAGCATCCAACCTCAACATTTCCAGAAAAGGCATTCGTTGGTCGAGCTGCTCGCGATATTGTGCAACTTTCTGAAGTTGCCGGGCTCCTTGCATGGGGCGCACTTGCCGCTGTATTCGCATTAGTTGCAAACGCAGTTGTACTCGCCATGCGTGATAGGGTTCGCGACCACGCCGTATTACAGACACTGGGATACACGGGTTGGTTAATTGGCTGGATGGTGCTTCTAGAGGGTGCGTTCATTGCATTAGCAGGTGGCATTATTGGTGGTATCGCAGCGTTCGTGGCTGTGCAACTAGGTCAATTCACTATGACGATGGAAGGCGTAAACATAGAAATCGCAAGTGATCCAACTGCTGCCATCGTAGGGGTTGCACTTGCTCTTGCACTTGGCATGTTTGCAGCAATGATTCCTGCACTCCGTCTTGCTCGAACAGACATCGCATCCTGTTTTAGGGCTGTGTAAGAAAGATAATCAATGAAAATATTACCCTTTGAATATGCAACTCGAAATCTCGGCCGCTCCCCGGTTCGTTTACTCCTTACGGTCTTTGGAAGTGGACTGGTTGTTCTTCTTGTCATGATTGCCGGCAGTTTCATGGTAGGTATGCAGGCTACTTTAGATGTTAGTGGTTCGAATAATAATATTATGCTTTTAGGCGCTGGCAGTGTGGAAAGCGTTGAACGAAGTGAGGTCGGTATGGATACCGCAGGCATTGTTGCAGGAAGTATCGATGGGTTTCGTTCTCGTGCAGGAGTCGAAGGCATTTCGTCCGAAATCCATGTCCAAATGCCAATTCTCGTTGATGGTGAAGATAGGCTTATACTTATTCGTGGCATACGACCAGAGGCTTTCCTCGTACACGATCAGGTGAGTATTACTACAGGTCATGCACCTCGCAACGGTCGAAATGAACTTTTAGTTGGCAAACTTGCAGCACAAACGCTTGGCTACAATGAAGCAGTAGATGCAGTTGGTAAAAAAGTTATGCTTGATGATGATGCGTACACCATTTCAGGTGTACTCGAAGCTGGCGGTGGCATTGCTGAGGGAGAAATATGGGCGTCGCTTACCGACCTCCAAATAACAACCCAACGCGATACGCTCTCGTGCATCATTGTGTCTCTTGACCAAGCGAAAGCCAGTGATCTAGACGTATTTGCAGCGAGCCGAATTGATTTAGAGCTTGCTGCAATTTCGGAAAACGATTATTTTGCAGCCCTTTCACAATTTTATAAGCCAATCGAAATGATGGTAGTGATGACATGCATCATGATTGCTGTTGGCGGCATGCTTGGGGGATTTAATTCAACATACGCTGCGTTTGCAAGCCGTGTTAGAGAAGTCGGGACGCTGCAAACACTTGGTTATAAACGGAGCGCCATAGCTTTCTCGTTAGTTCAAGAATCAATTCTTTCTGCATCTATTGGCGCCATCATTGCATGTATGATTTCGATGCTTGTCCTCGATGGTTTTACAATGCGGTTTTCAATGGGAATATTTACTTTGTTTATGACTCCCAAAGTTGTTACACTTGGCATCGGATCTGGTTTGATGCTAGGTATTATTGGCGCAATTGCCCCAGCCATTCGCTGTTTACGTTTACCAATCCCAGAAGCGCTTCGCGCATCAGAATGATAAGGAACTCAAATGAAACAAATATTCACAATTTTATTAGTAGCCACACTCAGTGCATGTGGTGGAAAAGAAGAAAGCAACGTACAGCCAACAACTGCCTCCCTAGAATTACCTAGTTCTTTCTTTACAGAAACTCGCCCAAACGATGTTAAAGATCTTGTTGAAGTAAAGAAGACTGCAAAGAAAGGTGATGAGGTTACATTTCTTGCTCGAATCGGTGGTCGAAAAGATGCTTCATTTGTAAAAACACTCTCGATGATGATAGTTGCAGACCCGTCACTTATTTCGTGTGAACTCATGGGTGAAGAAGAACATTGTGCTACACCCGAAGACTATTGTTGTGAAGATCCAGCACTTCGTACACAGGGACTAGGCACAATTCGTTTTATGGATGAAAAAGGCGAGCCATATTCTTTTTCAATTGAAGGCAGCCATGGGCTTGAAACTTTAAAATATGTAGTTGTCGCAGGTAATGTCGTTGACATAAACGATAAAGGGGTATTCATTGTCGATGCAAGTAAAGTTTGGGTTGGTGGAAAACCATCGTTTGGCAATAATAGGCAGGGAAGTAAGGAAGGCAGCTGACTCTTAATCAGCTCGGTTGCAGCCGAGTCTCTCTGTCTAAAATCCAGACGTTAAGCGATAGCAGGATGTTTTGTAGATCTCAACGAAGATCTGCATGCAGAAAAATATCCATTATTCGCTCAAAAACTCCTATGTAGAGAAAACCCGAACAAAACCCTATCAAGGGGTGACATAATGGTGTCAGGGCACTCCCCGATACTACTCAGGCACCGGAAGGGGTTCCATGGTGGAGAGCCTTTCAAAGTGCAAATGTGTGAAATATCTGAAATGTCAAATAGTTTCATGGAACGTGAAGCACAGAAGGAGTAAACCATGGTCATCAGAACAATAGACACGAAAGTCATTGGGCATCAATCTGCTTCTAGAGAACTCTCTATTGCAAGTAGGTTGGCAGCATCGAGGCGCGTTGGTCATTCCCCACAAGATCCACAAGAACGCCGCAGTAGAGGGTCTGTGATGCCATTGAGTCTGAGAGAGAAAGTGCAACAGGATGAACTTGCATCATTGCGACAACTGAGGTGTGACGTCAATTTACTTAATGGCGATCTCGATCATGACATCGCTATTCTCAACATCGTTGCGTGAGTACTTGCCCCTAGATTAGACAATTATGATTGGATGCCCTTACACTTCATCTTCTCAAATGGATGAATTGAAGGACAATGTAGAGCACGCCATTCAGCAAGTGGAAGAGTTATTACCCGCTGAAGCGATAGAGCGATTTCGTCTCATTTTAAATAGTGAAGATTACCTTGCTACATTGCGAAGTTTCTCTCAACCTAAACCAGTTGTATTTCGAGTGAACACGCTTCGCTCAACGGTCGAGGAAGTGTTAGAAGAAATTGAATCTGCTGGGTTAGTTGTTTCATCAATCCCATGGTGCCCACTAGGGTATAAGTTAGAGAGCGGAACAATTCGTGATTTACAAGCACTTCGATGTGCTAAAGATGGGTGGATCTACATCCAAGCAGCATCAAGCATGGCTGCTGCACACGCGATGCAACTCAAAGAGGGTATGAGTGTGCTTGATATGTGCGCAGCGCCTGGAAGCAAAACATCTCAGCTAGCAGCAGCACTAAACAATACCGGAATCATGGTAGCGAATGATCGAAGCAAAAAAAGACTGTATCGGTTGAGAGAAATTTTACAGTGGCAAAATGTGATAAACGTTGAAGTTCTATGCGGAAGTGGAGAGAGGTTGGGCAAATCACATGCAGATTGTTTCGACCGTGTTCTTGTAGATGTCCCATGTAGCGGGGAAGGGCGATTTAGATTGGATAGGCCAATTCGCATAGAAAAGTGGAATGTTCAGGCAATTCGGCGGCTTGCAAAATTACAAGAGCAGTTGTTAATAGCTGCACTTCGATGCGTTAAAGTTGGAGGAAAGGTAGTGTATTCCACGTGCACGTTTGCCCCAGAAGAAAACGAATGTGTTTTGGATCGTGTACTAACACGTCATTCTATTGCGGCAAAAGTTCTGCCGTTTCCAAAAGAACTGGTACCAACTTCTTCAAGAACATCACTTACAGAGTGGAAGGGAAAAAAGTTTGTACATGATCTAAGCGGCGCAATTCGCATTGTTCCAGACAAGAACACGACAGGTTTTTTTGTTGCTGTGCTCGAACGCGAACACTGAATTTGACATACAAGTTGCAGTCAATGAAGAGTGTCCCATGATCTCATAAAGAAGTAACGGGTTTCAGAGAGTAACCCTTATGCGTATCGTTCAGCCATCTCTTTTGCAAGTGACGAAACTTTATCTACCAGTTCTGGTGGTTTTATTACTTTGCAACTTGGTCCCATCCCAAGAATCCACCAGACAATTTCATCAAGTCCAGAAACAGTACACCTAAAGGTGCATGATTCATCATCGTGCCATTCAATGTCCTGTGTGGCATGCCATTGTGTATCGCTGATGGTGAATGAAAATGGATGGTCGAACTTAATTTCAACCTCAAAATCTTTTGGTCCAGGAATCATTTGCCACGCATTACCGAGATGTTTTTCAAGTGTAAATGAAGGGGGGACTTCTGTAGAGTGATTTGTTATTTCCATTTTTAAAAACCGGCTAAGTTTAAGCGTCCGAATAGCATCTCTGTTTTCATGGAAACCAACAATGTACCACGCTCTTTTACCAAAGAATAAAGCGTAAGGGTGAAACAAGAAAACTTCATCATCATTTCCGCTACCAATACTCTCATACTTACATTCGATTATCTTTTTCTTGAGAAGTGCGCGTTGCGCGGTGTCATAAATGTCACCATATCCCTCTTCATCCATTGTTGGCGTAGTCCGCAACTGCATTGTTTGCAGACGTTCAGTGAGTTCTTCACGAACAGCGAGCGGTAACTGGGATTGGATTTTATGAATAGCCATTGATGCAGGTCGAATAAATGGGATTGCACCACTGTCTGCTAAAGTTTCGCAAAGTGCTGACATGGCTAGTGCTTCTTCAATGGTCAACCTCACGGGGGGCATAAAGTAAGTACCGTTAATTGTGTACCCCTTACTTCCTCCATCAGTTTCAATTGGAATGCCAAGTTCCTTAATTTGTTTGATGTCGCGAAAGATAGTTCGCTCTGCGGTATTGAATTCCTTTGCGAGTGCTTCTGCAGTCCAACCTCGTTGTGTTTGAACAAGTGTAATGATTTGCATCAATCTGTGAACTTTTGTGTATTTAACTGGCATCTGTATAGCGTAGCAGCCTTTGCATCTCTACTCCGTAAAATTGCAGGGCACAGTTTTTGGCTGTGCCCTGCAAGGGGGTTATTCGACTCTGCGACGTTTTTTCAAAAATCCAAGAGCGAACAGAACGGATGCTGGGGGAGCTGGAATAGAACCGTTCAGGGGCGAAATCATGATTGCGGGTATCTTATAAAGTGATATGAGCGAGCCATCACCAGAATCAATTGCATTCTCCAAACTTACTATCGGTATCCATTCTCTTGCATTCAATAAGGATAAGAAAATGGGTGAGTGGCTTACTGGGTCAGTTACAGAAAACGGATCAAAAATTTTTGGTGTATCAAGTGAAGATTTGTGCACACAAAGAGATTTGTGGATTGGCCGAATTCATCCAAATGATATTGACTCGGTTATTGCGGCTTTGTCAGAAAAAGATGAATCTACAGAGCGAACAATTTATTATCGATTTCGTGATGCAAAAGAAAGATACAGATGGATTGAATTCCGTTTTTCAAAAATAGCG
>PVBE012956175.1_pt1 | contig 12540 bp, 10 predicted proteins | sample 1631181 | NCBI WGS metagenome assembly PVBE01 (sample SAMN08397723, study PRJNA350692) | Marine metagenome, whole genome shotgun sequencing project. | isolation source: water | place: Pacific Ocean | collected 2012-04 | reverse complement strand
TCTTCATAAAAATCAGCAAGTTCTTCTAGAATGGTGTCAAGTGAACCCGTTTTTTCACCAACTAAAATCATTTGAATGACAACTGGGAAAAATAGTTTGGGCTTCTTTGCAAGTACTGTATTGATAGTTTTACCCTTTTTTACTTCTGAAGCTGATTCAGTAAGAATCTCCCTATAGAGCCTGTTCCCTAATACATTAGACGTGATTTTTAAAGATTGTATAATGGGTATGTCTGTTTTTAAGAGTGAGCTAAGGGTTCGTGAAAATCTTGCAATGTTTACTTTTTTGATGATAAGTCCAAAAATTGGAAGTTTAAGTAGGAAAGCATGAAGCGCTCTCCTAGGTTTTTCTTTTTTAAACATGAAAGCGGTTATAATACCAAGGACAACTACCCCAGCTCCAACAAAGGGTCCATACGCAAGGAAATTATCAGATATCGCAATGAGAATTCTTGTAGGAAGCGGAAGTTCTGCCCCAACTTCATCAAAGATACTTATTAGTTTTGGAATTACAAAAACCATCATTATTATTCCAATAATTATCATTGCAAAAAGTATTACCACAGGGTATATCATAGCGCCTTTAACCTTACCCTTTATTTCATGAGATTTTTTCATATGTTTATAAATTTCTTGAAGTACTTCTTCATATTTACCACTAAGCTCGCCTGCAGAAATCATATTGACAAATAATTCTTCAAATATACTAGGATAACGTTTTAAACTTTCAGCAAACGACTTTCCCTCATTCGTTCTTTTAGCAACATCAGAAAGCGCTATTTTCATAGTTTTATTTTCTGCTTGTTCACTTAACGTATTAACAGCTTCCCCCAAAGAAATCCCAGCACGAAGCATAACGTTTAAGTGTTGTACAAAAAACATAACTTCAGAATATGGTACCGAAAAAAACTTTCTCCAGTAAGGGAGGCTTTTTTTGGAATCTTTTTTTTCTTTTTCTTTTAAATTATCTCCCATGTAAGTGCTCTTTTATTTTGGAAACTATTTGGTCAGTGGTAAGCGAAGCTTTAACAAGATAATCTGTAGCTCCAAGTTTTTTCCCCTTTTCAAAATCAGGGTCTTGATCAAGGTTAGTTAGTAAAATTACTGGAATGTTTTTTATTTTTTTATCAGTACTATTACGGATATCCTGCAACACATCAAAACCGTTTTTAAAAGGCATTATGATATCAAGGAGTATTACAGATGGTTTCCGCTCATGTATACTATCAATTGCTTCTTGACCATCTTTTGTGGGGATAACATAAAAACCTTCTTGCGCAAGTTTTCTGCATATTAGTTCACGTAAAAACTGGTCATCTTCAGCAACTAGTATTATTTTATCATGAGTTTTAGGTTGGTGCGACTGTTGTTTGTATATAGATTTTTCGGATGAGACAGAGTTTTTCTTTGCCTTGGAAATTCTTGTTGATGGGGAAGAGGGTACATCTAATGCCTCGATTACTTTTGCAAGCACCTCATTTGGTGAAAATTGAGCTTTTATAAGATAATCAACTGCTCCCAACTTGAGAGCCCTGTCTATTTCAACAGGTTGCCCTGAATTAGAGATAATTATTACAGGGATGTGAGAATTGCTTTTACTTTTATGCAAATGTTCTAGCACATCATACCCATCCATACGAGGCATAATAATATCTAGAAGTATGAGGCCTGGCTTAAATTGCTTGATTTTAGTAAGTCCAATCTTTCCGTCCCTTGCAGTATCCACAGTAAAACCTTCTCGTTTAAGTTTTTTTTCTAAAACTTCTAAGAGCACCTCCTCATCTTCTATTATAAGTATTTTTTTATTTTTTTTCATATTGTTAAAAGTCAAATAGAAATTTCTCAAATGGTCTGAGTGTTTTTTCTTTTAGAGTTTTCTTTTTGTCTGGCTTAGTTGGTAAATTGATATAGAATGTTGTGCCTTTACCTTCTATACTAGCATATTTTATACTTCCACGATGTTTGTTAATTATATTTTTTACAATAAACAAACCTAAACCAGAACCTTCTGTTTGTTGTTTTAAAACATTGCTACCTCTGTAAAATTTAGAAAATAGTCTATGTTGCTCTGATTTAGGGACACCCATTCCGTTATCGGAAATAGTGATTTTAACACTATCATTATGAGTAGGTTCTGCAGATATTGTTATGTGACCATTATGTAATGAATACTTCAAAGCATTATCTAAAAGATTAGACACCGCTAAACGTAACCTGTCTTTATCAGCAAGAACATGGGGTAATTCTTTTGGCCTTCTCCAGGTGATTTTTGTTTTTGTTTCTTTTGCCACTTGCTTAATTTCAGAAACAACAGAATCTAGAAATGCAATAAGATCGGTCTCTTCATAAATATATTTAAAGCGACCCTCTTCAATTCTTGAAACATTAAGAAGGTCATTTACCAAACGTATCATGCGTTCATTAGTTTTGTAAGTTTTTGTTACTAGTGCATCCATTTCTTTTGGCACATTCCCAACGTCTCCATCAAGAACCATCTTAAGGGACCATTTAATAGCTGACAGCGGTGTACGTAATTGGTGTGCAGCGATTGAAATAAATTCGGATTTCATACGATCAATTTCTTTTTCACGTGTAATATCATGCATTGTTTTTAGGTATCCAATAATATTACTACGCTCATCCATAACGGGTATGGTAATTACATCAAGGGTCATATTGACTGGTTTTTCAAATTCAATTGTATATCTATTATTAAGTGTCGGACTTTTGTATTCATCAGTAGGAAAAAACAATTTCATAATGTTTTCATTGTTTTTCAAAGTCGCTATATTACTTTTATTAATAGTTAGATTGAGTATGTTTTTTCTTGGAATTCGTAACATATATTCTGAAGATTTGTTGAGAAGTATAAGGCGGTTATTCGTATCAATAAGGATAATTCCATCATCAAGACTTTCAAGTATCGAGTTAATTCTATCACGTTCAACTTGAACAATATTTGCATGTTCTTGTTTAATTTGTGATGTTACACTGGCAAATGCACCCGCAAGTGCTAATGAAAAAATAACATTTATAACTATGGCAAAAGTAAAAGGTGGGTTTTGAAAATGATTTGGAGCAAACTCAGGAATATATGCACTAGTGTGGGGGAGTATCTCAAAAAATTCTAACCCTATTACTGTTGTAAATAATGTGGTAGTAAGAGCAATTGAATAAAGAATTCCACGAGTACGAAAAAGTTGTGAAGAAGCAATGATAGGGTAAACATAATAAAGGTACGCACTAGAATCAACACCACCAGCTAAATATATAACTGTTGTAAATACAACAATGTCCACAGTTACTTGAAGAAATCCCAAAGTTGTAAGAGCACGTTCTGTGTGACGTTTCCTCTTTTTTATATAAAGATAATAGAAAAGGTTATAGGCACTCGCAACAGAAAGTAGAAGAAAAATTTGTTCATAAGTAGGAACTAAAGTAGATTGGCCTTGCCCACCTACTTTAAGAAGAACACCAACAAAACCTAAGCCAAGTACCAGAATCCAACGTGCGCGAATAACGCCAAGGTTAATAGCAATTTTTGTCGAGATGTCTTCTCTAACTTGATTAGATGCAATCATCATTCTTGGCTCACACGAATTATTTCTTCAATAGTAGTTATTCCATTTTTTGCCTTAATGAAACCATCTTCCATGAGTTTTAGCATGCCTATGGCATCTGCTGCTTTTAATAATTCTTTCATCGTAGAGCGTTTATTAATTAGTTCTCGTAACTCAGCATTAATCTCAAGAATTTCATAAATCCCAATCCTTCCTTTATATCCAGTGTCACCACATTTTTTGCAGCCCTTACCCCTATAAAATAGTAAAGATTCTAATTTTTCATTTTCTATAATTATTTTTTCTCGAGCAAGCATTTTAGTGATCTGCGCTATATCAAAGTACTGTTTAATTTCATCTAAAGTCTTTTTATCAATCGTATAGCTTTCAATACAGTCAACACATATTTTTCTAAGAAGCCTTTGGGCAACAATAAGATTGACTGTTGAAGATACAAGAAAAGTGGGAACGTTCATGTCAAGAAGACGCGGAATGGTAGTAAGAGCATCGTTTGTATGAACAGTAGAAAGGACTAAATGGCCAGTCATAGCAGCGTTAATCGCTATTTCTGCAGTTTCCTTATCACGAATCTCACCAACCATAATTATGTCAGGATCTTGTCTAAGGAGTGCACGAAGTCCAGTGGCGAATGTATATCCAATTTTAGGGTTAACCTGACTTTGGTTAATGTGTTGTAATCTATATTCAACAGGGTCTTCCACAGTTGAAATATTTACTTCTGCTTTATTAAGCGCTGCAAGAATAGTATAGAGAGTAGTTGTTTTACCTGACCCAGTAGGACCAGTAACAAGAATCATGCCGTGGGGTTTAGCAATATTTATTTTTAATAATTTTAGAGGTACATTTTGTAACCCAAGTTGGTCAAGAGTGAGCAGTGTTTGAGTTTCATTCAAAACACGTAAAACTATTTTTTCTCCATCAAATGTTGGAATTGTAGAAACCCTGAGGGCAATCTTGAATTTATCGGTTTGTACTTTAAACCTACCGTCCTGTGGTAATCGATGCTCATCTACTTTAAGTTGTGAAAGTATCTTAATACGCGCGACAATACCATTAAGTGCCGCTTTAGGAAGGGTCATAACCTGTCTAAGTATTCCATCAATACGATAGCGGACAGTTATATCTTTTTCTAAAGGTTCAATATGAATGTCCGAAGCGTTCTCGTAGAATGCATATTCAAGTAGTGTATCTACTATCCGAACAATTGGTATATCTGCTGCAAGTTTTGAGAGTTCTTCCTCAGCACCAGGTTTATCGGTTATGTCCTGAAATTCTGCTTGGAGAGTTTTTCGGTATTGTTTAAGAGCCTCACTGAGTGAACCAGGGGCGGTAATATATTTTTCTATTGGAATACCAATACGCTTTTCTATAAATTCAAATATCTGTATGTCATCAGGATCATTGGTTGCAATTTTAAGAAGCTTGTTTGATTTATCAAACGCAATAATTCGGTGAGTATTAGCAATGGGTTCTGGTATTAAAAAAAGTATATCCCTCCTTATAGTGATATTCTTTAAATCTATGAATTTTAGCTTTAAATGATTAGCTAAATTTTCATACAATAACTCTTCTGTAAGTATATTTTTTTTAATGAGAAGAGATTCAAGCTTGATTTTTTCTTTCTTTGCTTCTTTTTTTAATTCTAAAAGCTTTTCTTTTGGAACTAACTTAAGATCTGTAATCATTTTATCTATTAATTGTTGTGGCAAAGGCATAGTTGTGTTAGATTGAATATATTATACCACAAAATTTACTTTTTTATAAAATATATTTCATGCTCAAGAAAGCGTATTCGAAGATATTATCATTTACAAGATTTATACACATTCCAATATTGTTGTTTGACAGAATATTATATATCTTACTATGGGCCATAGTTGGAATAACTATCTTGCACATAACTTATATAGTGAGTTCATTAAAGGGATTACCAGAAATAATTTTTCTTCACAGAAATATTTATTTTGGTGTTGATTTACTTGGAGAATGGTATTATATTTTTACACTTCCTATTATAAGTATTGTACTAAGTACATTTAATGCGATAATATCACGTATATGCTATACAAGGTCACGTCTTTTTTCATACTTTCTTATTGTAGGAGCGCTCGTTGTGAGTACAGTCCTTATGGTAGGAAGTGTGCTAATAGTTAACGATAATATATGAGCGAATCACTACTTCTAGTAAAAATTTTAGTTTTAACAACGGTGTCATTTATGACTGCGATGGCAATAACGCCAGCGTTTACTCATTTTTTGTTTAAACACAAACTTGGAAAAACAATTAGAGATACTGGAGAAACACCAATATTTTCAAAAATGCATCAGGCAAAGTCGGGAACGCCTACAATGGGAGGAGTAATCATTTGGTTGACTACACTTATAATCGCATTAATTTTTTTAGTAATTTCATACATTTTTCCAAACTCGGCAGTTTCGTCATTAAATTTTCTTACAAGAAGTCAAACGCTTTTGCCCCTTGGAGTCTTTATAGCTTCAGCGCTCGTTGGTCTTATTGACGATTTATTTAATGTATGGAAACGAGGCCCAAACGGAGGGGGAATAAGATTTAGATATAAATTTATAATCTACAGCGGTATTGCGATAGTAGGCGCATGGTGGTTTTATTCAAAGCTTGGTTGGAACATTGTACATGTTCCCTTTTGGGGTAATTTAGAATTGGGATTTTGGTTTATTCCGTTTTTTATTTTTGTAGTTGTTGCTACAGCATTTTCTGTCAATCAAACAGATGGGTTAGATGGTCTTGCGGCAGGAACATCACTAGTTATGTTAGGAACTCTTGGCGTAATAGCATTCGCACAAGGAAGAGCAGACCTTACTGCGTTTACAGGAGTAATTATTGGAGCGCTTCTTGCTTTTCTTTGGTTTAATATTTATCCTGCAAGATTTTTTATGGGAGATACTGGAGCAATATCTCTTGGAGTAACAATTGCTATATTATCTGTTTTTTTACATGTGGCATTTCTTATACCAATAATTGGCTTTGTATTTTTTTGGGAAGGATTAACAACGATTATACAAATTCTTTCAAAAAAGTTGCGTAACGGTAAAAAGGTATTTTTATCTGCACCGTATCACCATCATTTAGAAGCCCTAGGATGGCCAGAGCCAAAGATTGTTATGAGAATTTGGGTAATTTCAGGAGTTTTTTCTGTATTCGGAATAATTATATACCTTCTAGATACAACATACGTAGTCTAACTACATCTCTGTTATGTCACATGTAAAAAGATTGACCGAAAGAGGGGATTGGGTATTTTTAAGTATTGCGGTAACTTTACTTATACTTGGATTAGTAATTTTATCTTCAGCATCATCAGCACTAGCATTTTCTATATTTAACGATAGCTTTCATTTTTTAAAGCAACAGAGCATATGGGCAGTTCTTGGAATTGCTGTTATGTTTTTTTTCATGATATTTGATTATCAAAAACTCAGACCATTTGCGTTTCCACTTCTTCTTATATCATATGCATTGCTTATAGCTTTATTCATCCCAGGAGTGGGTGCTGTTAGAAATAATGTAAGAAGTTGGATTGATATTGGAAGCTTCAGCTTTCAGCCAGTAGAACTTGTTAAACTTTTTTTAATTATATTTTTATCAACTAGGTTTTCTGAGGTAGCACTAAAAAGTGTAAAGACGATAGCAGGGGGCGTAAAGCCTTTCCTATATACCACTGTACCAATTCTTTTTCTAATTTTTATTCAGCCAGACTTTGGCTCAATGGTAGTTGTTTTTTCGATTGCTTTTTTTATATTTTTTATTTCAGGTGCAAACGCACTGCATATTGCATATATTGTTGCAGCTTCGTTTCTTTCAATCCCACTTTTGATAATTTTTGAACCTTATAAATTTGAGAGGTTAACGTCATTTTTAAACCCCACAGGAGATCTAGCAGGCTCCGGATATCATTTACATCAGGCGCTTATTGCCATAGGTTCAGGTGGATGGTTTGGAAAGGGGTATGGAAAATCTGTTCAGAAGCTACAATACCTCCCAGAAGTTGCGGGAGATTCCATATTTGCTGTAGTAGGAGAAGAGATGGGATTTTTCGGAAGTATATTTATTGTTATTTTGTTTTTTGTACTTATTTTTAGAGGATTAAAAATAGCTTCAAATTCATCTGATTTGTTTGGAAAATTACTCGCCGTGGGTATTATTTCCTGGATAGCTATACAGACTTTTTTAAACATTGGAGCAATAACCGGCCTCCTTCCAATTACCGGCCTCCCACTCCCATTTATTAGTCAAGGGGGCACATCCCTGATTACGTTGCTCGCCGGTATAGGTATAATCTTCAATATATCTAGGCAAACCCCAAGACCGTTAATCCATTGATTTTTACTCACGCACTGTTATAGTTGGGAAATGAGTATAGTATTTGCAGGAGGGGGAACCGTAGGTCCTCTCACAAGTGTATTAAACATTGCAAAAAAAGTTCACACATATGACGAAAATATATCGCTTCATTTTGTTGCTCCTAAAAAAAGTGCTGGTAAAGAGATGGTTGAAAAAGAAGGTATCTCATGGCATGAAATTACATCTACTAAGTTACATCGCTATGTATCGGTATCTAATCTTTTTATTCCTTTGAAAATAGTAATTGGTTTCATTCAGGCGTACAGATTATTAAAGAAGATTGATGCAAAAGTAATAGTAACCTCAGGAGGTTTTGTTAGCCCGCCAGTAGTTTGGGCAGGAAAGCTGCTAAGAGCACACACTATACTTATTCAATTAGATGTACGTCCAGGACTTGCTAACAAGCTTATGAAAGGTTTTTCTGATAAAATATACGTATCTTGGGAAAGCCATCTGAAAACTTTTAAAAACGCAGAGCTGGTAGGTCTTCCATTGCAAGAAACAGTAAATAAAGAAAAATTACCGTTTACATTGCCAGAAGGAAAAAAGTTGGTAACAATCGTTGGCGGAGGAACTGGAGCCGCTGCAATAAATAAATTGGTGTCGGAGTCAGTACATAACCTAACGAAACATGCATTTATAGCCCATAGCACAGGTAAGGGTAAATTAAACAAAGATTGCAATAGTGAAAATTATTTTCAGTTTGAGTTTGGCGAAGAATGGTATCAAACACTAATAGCTTCTTCAGATATTGTAGTAAGTAGAGCCGGAATGGGGGCGCTTGCAGATTATATATTTCATGGAGCAGCGACAATAATTATCCCAATACCAAATTCTCACCAAGTAGATAATGCAAACATGCTAAAAGTTAGAGGAGCAGCTGTTGTTCTTAATCAAAATGAGCTTAACTCAAAGTCATTTGCTAAACATATTATTTCAACTATTTCAAATGAGGATTTGATAAATAAGTTAAAAAAGAAAATGAGTGGGCTAAAAGTAAAAAATGGCGTAGAAATAATGGCAGAAGAAATATTGCGTTTGTATGGATAATATATTTGACAAAAATAATAATTTTTACTGTATCGGAATAAAAGGTGCAGGAATGACTGCGTTATCAGAAGTTCTAATAAAAAAGGGTAAATACGTATCTGGATCAGATATACCTGAAAGATTTTTCACAGACGAGGTATTACAAAAATCAGGTATTAAAGTATTTATAAATTTTAATAAAAAGAACATTCCAGAAGATACTGATGTTGTAATATATTCTACTGCATATACAAAAGCTAACCCAGAAATAAAAGAAGCAGAAAAAAGAGGGATTCCAACTATCTCATACCCAGAAGCTTTGGGAGAATTGATACATTTATTCAAAAAATCAGTTGCAATATCTGGCACGCATGGGAAAACGACAGTAACTGCCTTAGCTGGTTGGATGATAGAAAGAAGCGGAAAAGACCCAACGGTGATTATAGGTGCACGATCAAATAATTGGAGGTCAAACGCACGTGTTGGTTCATCTGATTTAATAATATTTGAAGCAGATGAGTATCAGGATAAATTCCAATCATATAATCCACATGTAACATTAGTTAATAATATAGAGTTTGATCACCCAGACTATTTTAAAGATATTCATATATATAAAGCGGCGTTTTCTAATTTTATTAAAAAAACTCCAAAAGACGGATTTACCGTTGCTAATTATGACGATATTATAACAAGAAATGTTGTACAACATGCAGGCGTTCCTACAATATGGTTTGGAGAAGATTCCCTCGCAGATTGGCAGCTAATATCTCGCACTATTTTAGCAGAAGGAGGTCAAATAATTAAAGTTGCAAGAAACGGTGTTATTTTTGGAGAATTCAAAATGAAGCTACTAGGCAAGCATAACGCGATGAATGCACTAGGAGCAATGGCTCTTGCATATAAATTAGGGGTAAATAAAGATGATCTCACTGACGCACTTGCGTCATTTCAAGGAACAGTAAGACGATTAGAGGTAATTGGATGGGTGCGTGACATTTTGATAATAGACGACTACGCACATCACCCAAGCGAAGTAAAAGCAACTCTAAAATCTCTAAAAGAAGCATACCCAGAAAAAAGAATATATACAGTATTTCAACCACATACATACTCACGCACCGAAGAATTTAAAAACGAATTTATAGAGACCTTAACGCTTTCAGATAAAGTAATGCTGATAGATATTTTTGGATCCGCCCGTGAGAAAAAAGGAAACATAACAAGTAAGGATTTAGCAGAAGAAATTAGAAAATATAATAAAGAAGTAAAAACAGCAAAAGATACTGATACAGCAATTTCAATTATTAAAGACGAACTTGTGCCAGGAGACCTACTTCTAACTATGGGAGCAGGGGAAACCTGGAAAGTAGCTGAAGCGATACATAAGTTATACGGATGACAGACGAAGTAAATTTCTTTAAAGAAGTATTAACTTGTACAAAAGATGTAAAAAAAGACATTACGCTAGCGCCATATACAACATTTAAAATAGGAGGACCTGCAAGATTTTTTGCTATTGCAAAAAGTAAAAAAGAGTTAGTTTGTTTAATTAAAATAGCAAGCAAATACAATATTCCCTATGTTATTTTAGGCAGCGGAGCAAATACACTTATTAGTGACAACGGATATAACGGTTTAGTTATAGTGGCGAAAAATAATAATATAGATATTGAGGAAGAAAAAATTACAGCAGGCGCCGGAGTTTCTTTAGGACAATTAGTAACAACTGCAGTAAAGAATGGCTTAACAGGAATAGAGTGCTGGGCAGGAATACCAGGAACTGTCGGAGGTTCAATATATGGAAATATGGGGATTCCACAAATAAAAAATGCAGAAATGTCAGATTTTATTGTTTCTGTGACAGTAATAAAAAACGGTAATATAAAAGAAATAAAAAACACAGAGTGTGAATTTGGATACCGCACAAGTGCATTTAAAAAAACAGATGATATTATTATAGAAGCAACATTAAAACTGAATAAGTCACGTAATGTAAAAGAATCACTTGAAAAGATGAGAGCTTATCAAAAGAAGAAAATCCTTGAACAACCACTACAAGTGCCTAGTTCTGGATGCATGTTTAAAAACCCGAAAGGGAAATCTGTAGGAAAACTAGTAGACGATTTAGGATTGAAAGGAGTTAAATGTGGTGGTGCAGAGATTTCAAAAGTTCATGGAAATTTTATTTTAAACACTAATAATGCTAAAGCAGAAGACGTCAAAGCCTTGATGGACAAGGTAAAACGTGCTATTAAAAAAGAGTACGGCCTCGATGTAGAGGAGGAAGTTAATTTAATCGGATTTTAAAATATGAAATACGAGCTCAAATCAAAAGACATGGAAATGACAGATGCAATAAGAGATCATCTGGACAAAAGTGTAAGTAAATTAGATAAATTTTATAACAATATTACTAATGCGCATTTCGATGTAGGCATGATCTCACATCATCACCATAAGGGAAAAATTTTTAGAGCAGAAGGTAATTTAAATGTTCCAGGAAAATTATTGCGTGCAGAAAGCACAAACGAAGACTTGTACCATGCAATAGATGAAATGGTATCAAAATTGAAAAGAGAACTTATTACATATAAAGAAACTCATTAAAAATGAGAATATTACTCACAGGTGGCGCTGGTTTTATAGGTCATCACATTATTGATTATTTTTTAAATAACACTGACGCAGACATTGTATCTTTAGATAGACTAGATACTTCTGGAAATCTAAATAGAATTGCAGAACTTGAGAGTTTTCAAAAAAATAAAAAAAGAGTGAAATGCGTATTCCATGATTTAAAAGCACCTATAAATGAGGGTGTTGATTTACTGATAGGAGATATAGATTATGTGCTTCACTTAGCGGCATCAAGTCACGTAGATAGAAGTATTGAAGATCCTGTATTGTTTGCAATGGACAATGTTGTAGGAACAACACATATACTGGATTGGGCACAAAAAAGAAAAAACATAAAAAAGTTTATAAATTTTTCTACCGACGAAGTATTTGGTCCAGCAGATATTGGTTACGCACATAAAGAAGATGATCCGCACAAACCCTCAAACCCTTATTCAGCATCAAAGAGCGGACAATCTAGTATGGGAACTGCATTTTTTATAACATATGGTCTTCCAGTAATAACTACATTCACTATGAATAACTTTGGCGAAAGGCAACACCCAGAAAAACTATTGCCCCGAACTATAAGCTCCGTTGTTAAACAAAAACCGATGCCTATTTTTTCAAAGCTTGATAAAAATGGAAAGTTAGAGGCAGTTGGTAGTAGGTATTGGATGCATTGTCAAAATACAGCGTCTGCTATGAAATTTTTATTAGAAAAAGGAGTTCCAGGAGAAGCATATAATGTTATAGGATTTGATGAATTTACGAATTTAGAAATAGCAGAAAAGATTGCAGTAATTATTGGAAAGCCACTCATTCCAAAGTTTGTTGATTTCCATAAAACAAGACCCGTCCATGATAGAAGGTACGCACTAGATGGAACTAAATTAAAAAATTTAGGTTGGGAGCCAGAGATTACTTTTGA
>PVBE010051104.1_pt1 | contig 12541 bp, 10 predicted proteins | sample 1631181 | NCBI WGS metagenome assembly PVBE01 (sample SAMN08397723, study PRJNA350692) | Marine metagenome, whole genome shotgun sequencing project. | isolation source: water | place: Pacific Ocean | collected 2012-04 | reverse complement strand
TGCTGGAGCCTTCTTTGCCGCTGCTTTCTTTGCTGGAGCCTTCTTGGCCGCTGCTTTCTTTGCTGGAGCCTTCTTGGCCGCTGCTTTCTTTGCTGGAGCCTTCTTGGCCGCTGTTTTCTTTGATGAAACCATTTTTATTTCTTTCTAGAGTTTGAAAATTAAACACTAACTTTAGGGGCGGATTCTATCGGGAAGTTAGAAAAACTTGAGGGATAGTCACCAATGCCTTTAAATTTTACAATATTTTCACATATTTTAAGTGAGTTTGAATCATCAACTAAAGATGAATCGGGAGTAGCATCTAACTGACAAACTCTCCAGGAAAACACCATGACTAGTCAAGAAAATTCATCTGAATACCCTGAAGTCGGATCTAAACCCAATCTTCCCGAAATCGAAAAGAAGATACTTTCAAAGTGGGATACCGAAAAGACTTTCAAAAAAACCATTGACGAAAAACCGATTGATTCTGAATTTGTTTTCTACGATGGTCCACCCTTTGCAAATGGTTTGCCTCATCACGGCCATTTGCTAACAGGATACGTGAAAGATGTAATTCCGCGATATCAGTCAATGAGAGGCAACAGGGTTGAAAGAAGATTTGGTTGGGATTGCCACGGCCTGCCAGCTGAAATGGAAAGCGAAAAACAACTCAAAGTTTCTGGAAGGGCGGCTATCACTGAGTTTGGCATTGAAAACTTCAATAAATTCTGTGAAGAGTCCGTACTGAAATACACAGATGAGTGGGAGAAAGTCGTAACTAGACAAGCTCGTTGGGTTGATTTCGAAAATGACTACAAAACCATGGACCTCGATTACATGGAATCTGTTATGTGGGCCTTTAAACAGCTATGGGATAAAGGACTTGTTTATGAATCGCAACGAGTTATTCCCTATTCATGGGGAGCTGAAACACCTCTCTCCAATTTTGAGATCCGACTTGATGATGCCACAAGACCACGCCAAGACCCTGCTATTACTGTCGCTTTCGATCTTGTTCCCGAACCAGATGAGTCCGGAACCATCAGAATACTCGCGTGGACCACCACTCCTTGGACCCTACCTAGCAATCTTGCTCTAGCAATTTCTCCTGACAAAGAATACTCAGTCATTGAAACCGAGCAAGGAAAATTCATTCTTGGGAGCGAAACTATTGATAAATACCAAGACAATTTTGATGAGATCACTCTTATAGAAGTAATAAGTGGTAGCAGTCTCCTAGGAAGAACCTATACCCCACTATTTGATTATTTCTCTGATGTTGACCCAAATGCATTTAAGATAATCGCAGCCGACTTTATCGAAATGGATGAAGGTACTGGTGTAGTTCATATTGCCCCTGGTTTTGGCGAAGACGATCAGAGAATAGCTGAGGAAAATGGAATACCTACAGTAGTCCCTGTTGATGATGAGGGATGCTTCTCAAATGAAATCCAAGAATGGTCCGGTCTTAATGTTTTTGAAGCAAACCCTTTAATTGTGAAGGCATTAAAAGAAGCTGGGCGTGTGATTCGCCATGACAGCTACGAACATAATTATCCGCATTGCTGGAGGACCGATACGCCTATTATTTATCGCGCTGTTCCTTCTTGGTATGTTCGAGTAACGCAAATTCGTGATCGCCTCGTGGATCTAAACCAAGAAATCAACTGGATACCTGATAATGTTCGGAACGGCCGTTTTGGGAAGTGGCTTGAAGGTGCTCGTGATTGGTCAATTAGCCGAAATCGATTTTGGGGTTCTCCAATTCCGGTTTGGAAAAGCGATAATCCTGAGTTCCCGAGAATTGATGTCTATGGAAGCTTGGACGAAATAGAAAACGATTTTGGCATCAGGCCAACGAACCTCCATCGGCCTTTTATAGATAATCTGACCCGGCCCAATCCAGATGACCCATCAGGGAAATCAATTATGCGACGAGTTCCCGAAGTGCTTGACTGCTGGTTTGAATCTGGTTCTATGCCCTTTGCTCAGGTTCACTACCCATTTGAAAATAAAGAATGGTTTGAAGACCATTTCCCTGCTGATTTTATAGTCGAATACATCAACCAAACCAGAGGCTGGTTCTACACGCTTCATGTTCTCGCAGGAGCGCTATTCGATAAACCTGCCTTCAAGAATGTGATTTGCCACGGCATTCTTCTAGCAGAAGATGGTATGAAACTGTCCAAAAAACTTCGCAACTATACTGAACCGACAGAAATTTTTGAAGCGCAGGGTTCGGATGCGCTTCGGTGGTACTTCATGTCTTCTTCAATCGTAAGAGGTGGGGATTCACGTATAAGTGATCAGGCGATTGATGACGTAATTCGCCAAGTGATAAACCCCATTTGGAATGCCTATAGTTTTTTCACGCTCTACGCAAATATTGATAATTACAGAGCTATTTGGAACACAGATCAATCTAACGTTTTGGATCGGTATATTCTTGCGAAAACATCTGACCTCATTACAAGGGTGACGAGCTCTATGGAAAGGTACGATCTCCCAGGAGCAACTGCGGAAATTCGAAAATTTATTGATGCGCTGAATAACTGGTATATACGCCGTAGCCGTGATCGTTTCTGGTCTCCTGCGAAACCATCTGATGATGTTGACAAACAGGCGGCTTACGACACTCTCTTCACTGTTTTAGAGACTCTATGCAGACTGAGTGCACCTTTCCTTCCTATGGTTTCCGAAGAGGTTTTCTTAGGACTGACCAGTGGCGATTCCGTTCACAGCACTCGTTGGCCAAATCCTGATAATTTCCCTACTGACACCGATCTTGTTACTGCAATGGACTTAACTCGCGATGTGGTTTCAACTACTTTGCGCTTGCGGGAGGATGCTGGTTTACGAGTAAGGCTTCCTCTGAACAAAATCACTATCGCAGGAAATGGTTCTGAAAATCTGAAAGATTTTGAATCGTTAATCAAAGATGAAGTCAATATAAAGTCAATTGAATTTAGTGATGACATCGAAAAATACGCTAGATTTTCTATGAAACCTGATGGCAAAATATTGGGTCCACGTCTTGGGAAAGACGTCCAAAATGTTTTTAATGCCGCGAAATCAGAAGATTGGGAATGGGTTGACGATGGGAAGGTACGCGTTGGGGATTACCTCCTTGAAACTAATGAATTTGAATTATCATTAATTGCTAACGAGGGCATCACGGCCGCTTCACTTCCTGGAAATGAAATAATAGTAGTTTTAGATACTCTTGTTTCTGAAGCACTTGTAAAGGAAGGAAAGGCGAGAGATTCTGTTCGGGCTATTCAGGAAGCAAGGAAAAACCAAGGATTAATTTTAACTGATCGTATTCATGTCACCATTCAAGCTTCTAAAGAAACTTCACATGCGATAGAAGAATTTAGTTCCTTCATCTCTGAACAAGTATTAGCTAAATCGATTGAGATGAACGCAATAGCAACAGGTTCCGAAAGTCATGAAGGTGTTGTAGATGGTGAGCAAATCTTAATTCAAATTGAGATTGATAAGCCTTAGCTACTTGGTTTCTCTTTAAAAAATTCGTTCATCGCTGCATCTGTAGATTCATCTGTCTCACCCAAAGAGCTCCCATGAGGGTTTGAGTCGCTAAGCTCTTCAAAGAACCGGTCACCGGAAATAATTTCCCCACCATCAATGACATTGATAGCTTCAGTGTCTGGGCCTTGATCCCATTCTTCGCTTGTTTCTATTGAAGCTAGCCCTTCTTCTGCCTCCAGTGAAGCTTTTTGGAGCCAGACTTCGTTGGCTTCTCTATCATGGACGAGACTTAATTCTGGTGGAGAATCCATCAACTCTCCAACCGAAAGAAGTTCATCTGATATTGCATCATCATCCAGTGAATCTTCCCCTAAAGGCACTGGTGATATTGCAGTGTATTTCGTTTCCCCTTCAACTTCTAGAGGTTCATCTTCAAGTGGTAGCTGGCTCAATTCTTCCTCTACGAGGTCAAGGGATAGATCCCCATTTTCGATAGTTGACCTTATCTCATCAACAGTTGCTAGGAGCTGGTCTTTGCCTGCTTGAAGTTGGCCTTCAAGATATTCACATCTTTGTTCTAATCTATTTTTTTCTTCTGTTAGTACGCTAAGGGAGTCTTTAAGCTCTCTCTGCGACTCTTCTGCCATCTGACGCGCTTCTTCAGTTACAAGACGTTTTACGTTGTCAGCCTGAGCTTCTGCGGATGCTAGAAGGTGTTCTGCTTGTTCTCGTGCCTCAGAAATCACCGAATCTGCAGTTCGTTGAGCAGCAGACAAAAGTCTCTGAGCCGCCCCTTCTGGATCATGTAAACCATCGGAATTCTGATAGTCAGTTTGAGAAAATAGTTCCGGTGAGCTCTCAAGTATTTCAATTAATCGATGAAGGAACAGATCGACTTCTTGAGTGTCATACCCCCCTCTTCTTACTCGCGAAAATCCTACTTGTTTTATCGTTTCCGGGGTCAATTGTTGAGTTTGAGATTCAGTAGCAGCCATATAAAAATAGTACTCGCTACCTGCCCTTCTAGGAGGGATATTTTGAGTTTCTAGCGATTACGAGATGCAGAAGCAGCTAGTTGTTTTTTTTCATCATCTGAGACTTCAACGTCTTTAGGAGTAAGCAGAAATACATCAGCACCAGCTTTCTCAAATGAACCTTCAATTCCCATTTTCAACCCAGAACAGAAATCAATGATTCTTACTGCTACATCATGCTCAGCTTGCTGCAGATTAACGATTACCGGTTGCCGGCGTTTAGCAGCTTCAGAAATCTCTTTAACTTCCGCGAACCTTACAGGGGTTACCACGACTGGTTTTCGTGCCTTCGGAGCTGGGATGGTAGTAACGGCGCCCCTTCCAGATCTTTCAGATTTACTTGACTCTCCAGATGGTATAGCTCTTACGGTTACTCCAGTAATTGGCTCACTAACTGGTTTTTCAGTTCTAACTGGAACTGGTTCTCCACTAGTGATTGGATCCATACCCATAAAATCTTCGTCAGATCCAAGACCCAGATAAAGCATTGCCTTTTTGAAAATTGTACTCATAGATATCTCCTGAATCTCAAATCTATCTGCAAACTTAACACTTTTCGCACCGATAGTTCAATCAGGTGCTTCTATTCCCAAATATTCCAGTTCCTACTCTGAGCATAGTTGTTCCACATTCAAGAGCAATCTCTAAATCCCCACTCATACCCATTGAACAGTCAGGTAATTCATGGAGATCAGCAAGGCGCCGAAGGGAAGTAAAAATTTTTCTTGTACTTTCAAGGTCTCCGGCAACTCCCATAGTCATCAGTCCGCGAACGTTAACTTTCATTCCTTGCAACTGCTCTAGACAAACTGGTAGGTGACTTGGGTATATTCCCAGATTATTCCCGCGGTTACCCATGTTTACCTGAAGAAGAATATCCGAGAATTCAGATCTTTTCTCAATCTCTTTAGCTAGCTTCATTGAAGTAACCGAATGCCAAACCTGAACCATGTGAGAGATTTTCCTTACTTTATTGCTTTGCAATTGCCCTATAAAATGCCAAATGCATTCGTCTTCAATATCTAGGTTTTTCGCTTTCATTTCTTGAGCATAATTTTCACCGAAATTAACTATTCCGGCTCTCTTAGCTGCGTCAATCTCCTTGATAGTAAATCCTTTGGTAACCGCTATAAGCGTTACTTCTCTATCGGCTCTCTGTCGTATGAGATTTTCAATAGCCCCAATCCTCTCGGTTATCTGTTGATCAAGAAATGAAGGATTCATGCAGTGCTCTCGATCCACGCAACCATCCCCTGCCGTTTAGTATCTTTATTAGCCCTATGTGACCAAAATTGTGGAGAGTCAGCAGTGCAACTTCCGAGAAAGGTAATCTCTTGTATTCCATTTTTTTTCAGGGCGATTTTGACCATTTCTGGAAGATCAAGCGAGGGTTGACCATACCTAGTTTCTGACCTGACACTCATACCAAAAATACGTTGAAGGAATTCAAGGTCATTAATACCAAATTCATAACTTTCAGGATAGATACAAGGGCCGACAACAGCAATTGAAGGCGACTCTCCTAAATTCTTCATCTGAGAACAAGTATTATCAATCACTCCTGAAGCTAAACCCTTCCACCCTGCATGAGCAACAGCCAACATACCCCCTCTGCTAAAAAGTGCTATGGGGGCACAGTCTGCAACCTGCACTGATAGAGGAGTTTCAAATTCAGATGTTATTAATCCGTCACCTTTAACGCCTTGAAACTCTCCAGCAGATTCAATCTTTATTACTGAGTTTCCATGGATTTGCTCCAAATACGCCCAAGGCGCATCCACGAGATTTCTTTGCCTCTGACGCAACGTCTTCTTTGGCTGCCTTAAAGATAAATCCCCATGCGATTTATCCGTTATCAGAACTTTTGCTATTAAATTATTTCCAAATTCATGAGACCATGATGGCTTTACATGGTGCATATAGAAAGTTTCTTGCCTGACTTAGATTTCCGAATTATTGAAGAAAATCTGGGACATCTAAATCCCCATGAATCTCTTCCTGTATATCTTCTTCGGTTCCGAAAACATCAGGAATATCAGAACCAAGTCTCTTAGGTTGAGGCCTACTACCGCTCTCCCACCGGTCGAATCCGGCTGCGATAACGGTAACCCTAACTGTGTCACCCATGGCTTCGTCTACAACTGTTCCAAAGATTATGTTGGCATCTGGATGAGCTACCCCTAGAACAAGTTCAGCAGCCTCATTTACTTCATTCAATGTTAAATTGCTGGATCCAGTTATTGACAAGAGAATTCCTCGCGCTCCATCTATAGGGGATTCAAGAAGAGGACTTGAAACAGCTTTTCTAGCTGCACTTGTAGCTCTCTGCTCTCCGTTCCCTTCCCCAGTTCCCATCAGCGCTGACCCTGCATCATTCATGATCATTTTCACATCGGCAAAGTCAGTATTGATAAGCCCAGGCGTAGTGATCAATTCAGTTATCCCTCTAACGCCATCAAGTAGCACTTCATCTGCTTTTGCGAAAGCGTCAACAATTGTTGTTTGTTCATCAGCAACTGAGAGTAATCTGTCGTTAGGTATAACTATCTGAGTATCGACTTTCTCTCGTAGTTGAGTAATTCCTTGATCTGCTTGAACAGCACGACGTCTTCCTTCGAAACCAAATGGTCTAGTGACGACGGCAATAGTAAGCGCCCCTAAGCCTTTTGCAATATCTGCAACTATCGGTGCGGCACCTGTCCCTGTACCTCCACCCTCACCGGCAGTGATGAATACCATATCGGCGCCTGAAAGTGCCTGTTCAATTTCTGGCCGATGGTCTTCCGCTGCTTGTCGACCTATTTCTGGATCAGACCCAGCCCCCAAACCTCGAGTAAGTTCCCGACCTATATCAATTTTTACTTCTGCATCTGAAAGGAGAAGGGCTTGAGCATCAGTATTTATTGCTTGAAATTCAACGCCTCTAAGTCCTGCGTCAATCATTCTGTTTACAGCATTAACTCCGCCGCCGCCGACACCAACAACTTTGATTACTGCTAGATAATTGTGGGGATTCTCCATTTTTCTCTCCTTATGGATTTAGTTTGCGATCAACTCGTTTGTTCACAAACATTAGGTCAAGTGTGAAGGTATTTTTTGTCACCCAAGCACACTGCTGCATTAATCGTTAATCAATACCTTATGAAGCGTATGAGCACTCAGTGGAACGACACAACACTGGATTCTTAGGAGCTCGAACATCAATATGCACAAGATTGTTTAGATCGGCTTTTTCGAGAATCGTTGCTGCAGCTAATATCTTTTCATTTTGATTATTCCCATCACCAAAAAGCACCTTTCCTTCTCCGAATAAATTAAGCTCTAAAATCTCTCCGATTTGCACAGATGAAACATTTGCCGCAAGGATTGGGGGCAGATTCACAGCTAGTTCTATTGCGGGTAATACCTGATCAGAGACCCATTCTCCCATCTGGGGAGAGTCGTTAAGGCCGTCAAGTACGGGGTAGTTAAATGGTAACTCTAGAACTCGGTCTACCACCCTTCCTTCTTCGTCTAAAAGCACCCACGAGCTTCCAACGTTAGAAGCTACAACAGGTGTTCTCTTGGTTACAGTGATCGTCAAAGTACCATTGAATGACTTACTTATTCTCGCTGTTTTTATTTGCGGAATTTTTTCAATAGCCCTTATTGCGTCACTACCATTAACCTCAAGTAAAGGTGTAGACTTTTGTATATTTGATTGCTCAACAACAAGAACTGCTAGTTCACCATCGGCTCCGCTAATGACTATTTGATCAACATCGAGAAGTGAACTTTTCGTTACTATCACTCCCCCAAGAGTAAGCAATAATAACGAGACCACTAAGAGAACGATTCGTAACCGCTTTTTCCCCTTAGCTCGGAGTATCTCTATTCTTCGCTCTTGGATACGTGGATCCATATCAGCCATTAATCGAAACCAACTAACTTTGTTTCTGTTTGGAGTTCAATTCCAAATTCCTCAAATACTCTTCTTCTTACTTCCTTCATAAGGGCATAAACATCTGTTGCATTCCCTTCAGGGTCCACCTGTATGAAATTAGCGTGTTTTTCTGAGATCTCAGCAGTCCCAATTCTTAATCCTTTACTGCCTGTTTCCTCAATCAACTGTCCAGCCGATCGATTCTCCGGATTTGTAAAAACTGAACCTGCATTCTGGCCACCTGGTTGATTTTCAAGACGCCACCGAACTATCTCCTTTATCTTCTTCTCTGAAACTGACTTAACTCCCTCTTGCAAATTAAGAGTTGCACGAATAACAATCTCATGCGGTTTAATAGAGGATGAGCGATACCCAAAATCTAATTCATTCAAGGTAAGTAGCGATTTCTGACCACTCAATAAATCAATAGTTTCAGCGCTTTTAATACTCTCATCCATATCAGATCCATGACCGCCAGCGTTCATCTTTACTGCCCCGCCTATCGTCCCAGGAACACCAACTGCCCACTCAAATCCAGCCAGTCCAATAGAAACAGTTTTACGAGCAAGAACAGGTAACTGCACCGCTGCTCCGACTTCTATGAAACTCTCACGTATCTCTATTTCTTCAAATCCACGCCCGAGACTGATCACAAGCCCATCAAAGCCACTATCGGCAATTAGGAGATTCGAGCCATTCCCTATTAAGGCAACTTTTATCCCAGTTTTTTGTATAACAGAAGAAACAAATAACAGCTCTGTTTCGTTATTTACCTCCACATAAAGTGAGCACTTCGCAACTGTCCTATACGTAGTCTTGTAACCGATATTAAAATTCTCCACTACAGCTTTACGGTCCAACAAGTTATCCAAATCGCTTGCTACTTGATTCCAAAACGTAGTCATTCCCGTTAAGCCTCCATCATTTCATTTGGAAGACTTGTTAAATCTCCTGCCCCCAAAGTTATGCATAGGTCTCCCTGTCGTAGATTTTCGTAAAGAAATTCAATTATTTCTTGACGGTGTTCAAAATAGTGAACTGGATTTGCATAGCCTTTCGCTTTCAATGAATCTGCAATCAGCCTTCCAGTCACGCCAGGAATTGGTTTTTCCCCCGAAGGATATATTCCAGTGATGATCACTTCGTCAGCGTGCTCGAAGCAATCAGAAAATGCGTCTGCTAATTCATATGTTCGCGTGTAGCGGTGAGGTTGGAATACAGCGACAATTCGACCCCATTCTCCTTCATTTGCAGCTTTTAGAGCAGCTTTCACTTCGCTAGGAAGATGCGCATAGTCATCGATGTAAGAAACTCCGTTAGCCTCACCCCTGAATTGGAACCTTCTGGCCACTCCAGCAAAATGCGATATTCCCCGCCGTAGATCTTCAACTGGGAGCCCTATATCTATCCCAAATGCTACTGCAGCAGTTGCATTTAAAGCGTTGTGCAAACCGGGGCTAGCGAGAGCAAAACGTCCAAGATTAGTTTCAGGTCCCACAATTTCAAACGAAGAGGAGAACCTGCCGCCCGTGTATGACTGGAGGCTATAGTCTGATTCCAGACCAGTTCCGTAGGTCACCACATTCTCGCCATCTAACAGATACCTTGTCCCAACATCTTCATCACAGATATAGGTCTTCTTCTTAGTACCTGAAACAAATTCTTTAAATGCATCTCGAAGTTTTTCAGAAGTACCGTAATAAGAAAGGTGATCTGATTCGACACTAGTAACAATAGAAAATTCTGCTTCCACTTCAAGGAAAGTCCCATCCGATTCATCAGCTTCCACAACGAGGAATTTTGAATCTTTATCCCAAAGCGCCCCACATCCAATTTCATTAACTTCCCCGCCTATTAGAAAGGACGGATTTACCCCGGCTTCAGCTAAAGCGAGTGAAAGCATGGAAGACGTTGTCGTCTTACCATGTGTCCCAGCTACTGCAATTGTATTCTTAGTTCGACTTATCGTTGCTAAAATTTCAGCTCGGCTAGCTATAACTAAACCTTTTCTTTTCGCTTCTTGAACTTCAACGTTTCCTTCAGGTATCGCCGTTGATTTAGTCAGAATAGATGCGTTTAGTAGATTGTTTTCAGAATGACCGATGAAGATTTCTATGCCTTCGCTCTTAAGCCGTTCAAGCCCTGGCGAGTATTTGAGATCACTCCCACGCACCCTATGTCCCATACCAGATAAAACCAAAGCGATTGAACGCATACCGGCCCCACCTATGCCAACGATATGAATATCCTTGGGTTCCATTAGTGATAGTTTTCTAGCAGTCACCGTGCTTCCTCCAGCAATACTGTAGCTAATAACTTTGAAGCATCCCGATTACCTACTTTTCTACTCTCACTAGCCATTTTTTCTAATTCCACCGGATTGTCAATTAACCCCTTAACCACATTTGCGAGATGCATTCCTGTGCACTCATTGTCATTAATCATCACTGCTGCACCAGCATCAACTAACGACTCAGCATTTTTTCGTTGGTGATCGCCGGGGGCATGAGGAAGCGGAACAAGTATGGCTGGTATTCCTATAACTGATATTTCAGCAGTTATTGAACCACCGGCTCGCGAAATAATTAAGTCAGCTGCGTTGAGTACAGTAGGCATATCAGTTTCGTATTCGATACTTTTATAATCAACTGATTCAATCTTGTCTGGAATGTCAAGTATCTCCCAATCTCTTCGCCCTACGATGTGGTAAACACTGAGTTTTCCAATTTCGCCAAGATTACGAAGAGCATCAATTGTAGCTTCATTAATTCTCCTCGCCCCGAGAGAACCTCCCGTAACCACTATTAGCAAGTTCTCATTTGGTACGCCTAATTTATTTTGATCAGTTAATTTATCCCCTCTTTGAATTTCGCTTATTTCTCGTCGGACTGGGTTGCCAGTTAATACTTTCTTCTTTAAGTTCGTACCGGCATAAGAAACAGCTGATTTTTTAGCCCATTTGCTAATTAGCTTGTTGGCCCGACCAGCTACAGCATTTTGTTCATGGAGTATTACTGGAACCCTTGTTATTAAACCAGCGAGAGCACCTGGTACCGATGCATAGCCACCTAATGCAAGTATTATTTTTGGTTTTTTTGAGCTAAAAATTCTGATAGCTGAGTAGGTCGCATTAGCAAGCAAGAAGAACGTCTTCAGAATGGCTATTGGGTTTCTTTTTTGAATTCCGGCACCTCGAAGAGGTATTAATTCGAAATTTTCAGCGGATACAAGTCTTTGGTCAATTTCCCTTTCACTTCCGAGAAAGATAATACTCTCCCTATCAACGCCTTCCTCTACTAAAGAATTTGCTACAGCTAAACCAGGATGAAGGTGTCCGGCTGTTCCCCCACCAGCAATTACAGCAAAGCAATTTTTCATTTGACTGTTTGGCGTGAGATATTCAGAAGAATACCGACTGCTGCCATCCCTACTAACAATGAGCTCCCTCCGTAAGAAACAAAGGGAAGCGGAAGACCAGTGTTTGGTAGCCTTCCAATTGTCACTCCGATGTTGACAAAAGCCTGAACAACGAACCATATCGTGATACCCATAGCGAGGAGATAGCCAAATTTATCTGAAGCATTGGAAGCACCTACAGCTACACGGACCCCCAACACAACAAATGCGACAAACAATGAAAGAACTAGTAAAGATCCTACGAGACCCATTTCCTCAGCAATAATTGTAAATATAAAATCAGTATGTGTCTCCGGCGTCCACCACTTGGATTTACTAGCTCCTGGCCCCACACCCAAAAGGCCCCCATTGCTTATCCCAGTAAGAGATTGTAAAGTTTGCCACCCTGTATTCAGTGAATCACCTTCAAGATCTAGAATAGCTAAAAGTCTTTGCCTTCGATATGGAGCCGCTATTGCCCCGCCAATAACCAGAAGAGAACTACCCGCTCCAATAGTTAAAAACTTGCCTAAAGGCATGCCACCGAGAAACAGCAAGATCGCAACTAAGAAAGCAACCAAACACATCGTCCCGTAATCTGGCTGACTAAATAGCAATAGCATCGCTGGAACAAGAACCAAGATCGGGTCTCGGTATGCCCGAGGACTACTAAGATTTTTTTCATATTCGGAAAGGTGCTTTGCCGTAAAGAGAATCA
>PVBE011567538.1_pt1 | contig 12542 bp, 7 predicted proteins | sample 1631181 | NCBI WGS metagenome assembly PVBE01 (sample SAMN08397723, study PRJNA350692) | Marine metagenome, whole genome shotgun sequencing project. | isolation source: water | place: Pacific Ocean | collected 2012-04 | reverse complement strand
TGCTACTGCTCCAGGCGACTATGTAATTCTATCACGTAGAGATACATCCAACCCTGCTGATGGTATATTTGATGACGGTGAGATTCTAGAACTTAAGGGTGCATTAACTCAGGTTGCTAAGTCCTTCAAGGTTAATAATGGTTGTGATACTAGTGCTGTGAAGACAGTATTTGAAATCAATTCTGTAACTGGTGATGTTAATATTGATAACAGTCTTACTACTGTTAAAGGTACATTGAACTTGGTCGGTGCTTGTGGTGGAATAACAGGTGCATATCCAAGTCCTGATCCAACATTAGATGATCACTTTACACTCAAGAATGCTCTTGGTGTAGTATATGATGTTAACTTATGTAATGGTGATACCTTAATCGGTAGTACTCAAGGACAGGTATTTGCACTTGCAGATCATTGGGGTTCAACTGCTGTTGCACACACAACAACTAGTGTAGTTCAGACATACAGATATGATAAGCATACACTGCAAGCTGATGGACCTATAACAACTGCATCTGCTGCATTTACAAATAATGATACTCAGATTCCTATTGCTGGTAACAATGCTGCATTCAGTATTGGTGATCTTGTAATGATTCAGGATGGTTCCACTGAAATGGAAATCATCCAACTTACTGAGGCTGCTGTTGAAATAAGTAGTCAGTGGTATTTGAAGTGTCCAAGTAATTCCTCATATCCTGGTGGTGGTAGAGGTCAGGAAGGAACTGCTATTAAGAACCAGTGGGCATCAGGTGTTCAAATCAGAAAGATTAAGAAGTACGCTAGTGCTACTACACTTTCCGAGGCCTTAGGAGCAACTAGAACTCAAATTCCATCTCCTAATACTAATGCTAAGAAGATCGTAGTTAAATTAATAAACTCTGATCTGATTGCAGATAAATTGGATACAGATCATTTCTTCAAGATCACAACTGGTAGTGATATTGAGTGGTTCCAAGCAGATAGTCTTGATGGTACTGTTGCATCTGATGGTGTTAAGTACGCTAAGTCAGTTGTAACTAGTACAAATGCTAATGGTACTGTTAATAGAACTAAGTTCTTTGGTGGTGGTGCATTAACAGTTCATGATGACTTTGAACTATACAGTGGAAACTTCAGAATGTATGGTTCTGATGGTCAGACGCTTCTGTTCAACGTTGCTAACGATGATAACCACCCTGCTGACCCTGCAAGTATTGACGAGAAGACAGGTACAAATGGTATCTTCTTCAATGGTCAAATGAAACTTCGTGGTGATCTAATGATCACTGAAGAATCTTGTGAAGCAAATGGTGTTTGTTCAGTTGATACTAAATTTAAAGTAGAATCCACAACTGGTGATCTATCAATTGGTACCGTTAAGGATAATATACCATTATATGTTAAGGGTAGACTTGATAATTCAGATACTGGTTCATCATCACAGGCAATATTACATGTTGATAACCTAGGTGGTGCTGGTTCTGGTGGAACTGCTGGTCCTAAAGACTTCTTGATCTATCAAGATAGTTCTATTGATGCTTTCGGTATTAGTAGATATTGGACAAGAAATGGTGGACGCAGATATACATATGTTGAGCAATCAGCAACAGGTGTTGGTCAGACACAGGCAAGTCCATTACAACCAAATAACAACTATCTCTTGAATAATCCTTCAGGAACTAACATGGTTCTTTACCTACCAGCAACTGCTGAAACAGGTGACATGATTAGATTTGTTGAAGTTGCTGGAACATCTACTTATAACACAAGTATTGTTATCAGAGCACTTAAGGTTAATAGCCTAGCAGTTGCTGTTCAAGGTGATACAAGTGGTAGTAAGATTCAGACAGGTGCTGGTCAAATGAGTACTGCTTGGGATAGTGGCGAAATGATTGTTCAGACAAGAAACGCATCCTTCGGATTAATTTACGTGGGTGCAACAGATGCAGCAGGTGATCCTAATGCATCATCAATTCCAAATAACCTTCGTGGTTGGTGGTTAGCAGAACTGTAAAAATATGGCACAATACTACAACTCTATAAAAACTATGAAGACCGCCCGTATCGGTGCAATTATGCCGTGGGGTGGTGATGGTAATGAAGGATTTACAGCAGCAAATATTCCTAAAGGGTGGAAGATTTGTGATGGTCAGACAGCAGACGCTCATGAGTATCCTTTATTATTCTCTGAAATTGGTACAACCTATGGTGGTACAGGTACAGGAACATTTCCAAATTATACAGGAACATTCTATTTTCCAAAATTAACTAATAGAGTGATGGTTGATCTTGAATCATCATATCTTGATGAAACCAAGTATCAATATGGTCAAGGAGTTGTTAAAGATATTGTAGTTGATGCTGTAGGAACAAAATTTGGTGATTTTGTATCTGGTTTTGGATTAGATAAGGTTATTAAGAGTAGTTGGTCTGCTAATGCTGATATTGATTTTACTTTATCAGATCCTAATTTAAAATTATCTGGTAAGATTACTGATATGAAGATTAGTGATCCAGATTTTAATGCAACAATAACTACATTAGGCAGAAAGTTAGGAGTTAATCATAATCCTGGTCATAGTCATCCAGGAGTTGTTAGTTCTGCTCAAGCAAGTTTTTATGGTCCGCAGGTTTGGCAACCAGCAAGTTTAAGTATTTCTGGTAGTACAGATCACCCAACATGTTCTGTTGTTAAATCACAGCAACATACTTGTGATTTGAATCCATCAGTTCAGGAAGCACCAGATTGGAATCAAGGTAGAACATTGTTAGCATACTATGGTCCTGAAACACATGAACATACTCTTCCTACTGGTGATAAGTTTTATAATTTTGTGAGTGATGCTGGTAAAGATTACTGGTCAGAAGTTCCTGCACCAGATTGGCATACTGGTACTCCAACTAGGGATAGTCCCCAAGCAGCAACTCAAACTGTTGATTTTGTTGCTATTGGTGCTTTTACTAACAATTTTTCATATACTCCAGTTAAGACTCATGCTATAAAAGCATGGACAGGACTGTTCCCTAGACCATTTATATTTGGTAATAGGAGAAATTATTTTGGGCATAGTAAAGGTACATTTAATACTCTAGCAGATAATCCAGAAAATCCTGCTAATTATTTTACTGTTAATACTGTTACGGTTGGTATTGCTACGAGTGAGATTGCTCTGCCAGCAGGAACAGACATTAGAAGTAGTCATGGTACTGCACCAAATAACTGGTATCAGTATGATAAGATTCATCCTTGGATGATGGTAGATGGTGATTGTTTTGCAAAAGGAACTTATATCACTGAAATTTCAAGGACAGGTACAGGTGATGCTAATTATGTTTATACAATTAAATTGAGTTCTGCTACAATTAATACTGCTGCTGGTACTTTTAATACAACATTTAGAGAAGGAACATATAGTAGTTCTTTGAGTAGTTTTGGAGATAATAATCCAAATAGTTCTGCTTTCACATCACACAGTCATGGTACATTTGATATTCAAATGGGAAGAGGTTCACTGAATCCACCAGCAACATATCCATTAAATGATATTAGTGTTGGTTCTGTTTATCCTGATAGTCTTAATGATGCTCTAAATATTATTGTTGATACTGCTCAACCAGCTATGGTAGTTACATATTTAATTAAGGCATATTAAATGGCAAAGTTATACTCACAAGAAAGATCAAAGTATGGTAACTTGACTGGTCAGATTATAGTATGGCCAGTTGAGATAAATCCTGATATTAACGCTAGTTCAAACAGAGAAAACCTACCATCTGGTTATTTAAGATGTGATGGTACTATCTATAATGTGATTGATTTTCCACAACTTGCTGCTATTTGTGGTGTGGGTACTACTGGTAAGTTTGTTAGAAGAAATATTGGTGGTACAGCATTACAATCATTAACTGATGAACAATTTGTAGTACCTGATCTTGGTTCTAAATATCCACTACCAACACCAGGTGCTGATGCTGGTATCTATAAAAATATTCGTGAAACAAATTCACTTGGTAATGAGGTAAATCGTTCTGGTATTGGTATTGAAGCAACATCAACTCTTGGAACAACTATTAGTGTAACATATTCTGGTACTTTCACTGTACCTAGTCAAGCAATTGATCTTAAAGGAAAACCATCGTGGACATGGGGAACTACTGCTGGAAAAAGAACTGAGTCTGAAGTAGTTGATAGCACATCAATTGCAGGACACATGCACTTTGGTAGTATTAGAAGGACAAGAGTTAAGTCAACAAATGAGGTTGATGTTTCTTCTCCAAATACAATTAAAGAACCACAGGCCGCTGGTTTAGTTGCTTATTGGAATGCTAGTACAATACCAATTCAAGATTGGATGAATAATACTGTTGCTGCTGGTACTTCTGGTAGTCCACCTGCATTTCCAGGAAATAATCAACCAGCATGTAGAGCATTTGCATCAAATGAATATGCAAAGTCGTATCAGTTCTATTGGGGTGCATTTGCAGGAACTTGGGATCCTACTGCATATAGTGGTGGTTGTTACAACTCTGGTAATACATTATCAATTTCTGATTGGAGAACTAAATGCTTACTAAATGCTGATTGGAGTAATTTCCCTATCAGTCAAACTAACTATCAAATATCTCCAGGTGTTAAACCAAGATATGTTTCTGGACTCAATCCACCATTATTTCCTTGTTTTATAGATGATACAGGTGATATAAGTGTTAGTAAGAGTGTTAGTGCAACATATACTGCTACTAGTGCTGGTGTTCCTGTTGACTGGAAATCAGCAACTTCTCATGATGTTGTACCCTTTAATAGCAATCTAAATACAGATAGTAGTAGAATATATGCTGATCTATTCAATGAAATAACTGAGACAACTGACTTAGTACAAGCTACTGATCCCACATCACACTATCATAAGGTAGATTTGGATAGAGGTTCCCATAGTTTTAAGTATGTTACAGATGCATTGGAGTTGAGTCCAGATAATTTAAAAACTACATTGAATTTGAGTGTTGATAATGCAGTGTCAGTAGATAGTGTAGTTTCTCCATTTATAGTTCTAGAATATTTAATAAAGATTTGAGCCATGGCAGTAGCACCAAACCCCACCTATAGAAATACCAGAGCCAATTTCTATACAGATAAGGCATCTGATACTACTGAAGTCGGTACTATCATCACTACGATGAAGGCAGTTACCAATATTCATGATAACTCATTCATACCAACAACACCTTCTTACGATTTCTCTACAGGTCAAATTACTAGAGAGACTGCTGGTAATTCTCAGACAACAAATAATCCTGAGTATCAGTATCCTGGGTACATATATTGTGATGGATCAGAGTATAAGATAGAAGATTATCCAGCATTATATAAAATAGTTGGTGGTGAGTATGGTGGAACAGCAAGACCAGGATTGAAATTGGTTAGTGGTGGTACTGGTTATCCAACAACGGGTACTGTTACTATTACATTTACAGCACCAACTGGTAGTGAAAGTGATAAGGAAACTATTGAGGCAGATCTTGTTATAAATGCAAGTGGTGTTATTACTGCTGTAACTACAACTAAGTTAGGGAAGAGATATTCAAGTGATCCTACATTTACTCTACAGAATGCAGGTACTGGTAGTGGACTTTCATTAGAATTTAATTTTAATGCTGATGGAACATTACAGGATATTAATCAAACAAATGTATTCACGTACTTAGGTGAAACAAGAACTCTTGGAACATTTATGGTTCCAGATTTAAAGACAAGAAAGATTCTTGGATACGGTACTGTATATGGATCAGGAAGTCCTACTGCTGGACTATTAACAACTGGTGCGGGTGCAGGTAAGGTAGGTGGTAAATGGTTATTTGATAAGACAGCACAAGGTGGATATTTCTCTCTTGGTACTATAACAACTGTTGATTATAATAAAGTAACTGATACTATGGGAGCCACTATTAGTGGAACTCAGACTCTTAAGGTTACCATGCAACAAAAGAGATTGCAAGGTGTTCCTCAACATAATCACTACATGTATCATACCAGTGCAGGAAGTTCTATTGTATCTCTTTCTGGATATTCTGGTGATAGATATATCTCACAATATACAAATGCTAATACAAGATTGTATCAGTGGTTCCCTATTGGTGGTATTGCATATGAACATAAACATGCTTTATTGAAGCAGCCTTTGTCGGGTGCGGGTGATGTGGCAACCTATGACATAATGGATTACAGTCCAGGTGCAGAAGGAACTGGATCGTATAAATCTAACACACCAACAGCACCAGCAATAACCAAAACAGGATCTCCTTCTAGTGTAGATACTTCAGCAGAAACATTAGCACTTACTTCTCATGGGTTTAACACAGGTGATGAAGTAACATATAGTGTAGGAAATGTAGTAAAAGATATAACAATAGCAGAGATTAGTACTGCAAATGATACCATTACTGTTAATAATCATACATGGACAACTGGTGATTCAACAACATATGGAAAGGGTACTATAACACATGTTGTACTTTCAAATGCTACTAATGTTGTTATTGGAACAGATGTATTAAAAATGACTGCTCATGGAATGAGTACTGGTACTGCATTAAAGTATTCATCAACTGATGGTGTTGTTATTGGTGGATTAACTCTGGGATATACTTATTATGTAAGTGTTGTAGATGCAAATAATATTAAACTTCACACTACCTCTGGTAATGCCACGGCAGGAACTCCAACTATTGATTTGACATCAATTGGAACAGGAAATCAAACGTTTACAATAGAAGGTACAGTAGCTACACCTCTTGTTAATAATAATGTTTATTATGTAATGAGTGTAAACTCAAATACAATTAAACTTGCTACAACTTCTGCTAATGCTATTGGTGGAACTGCTATTGATTTAACAAGTGCTGGTACTGGTGTTCATACACTTACATCACCAGGAGCAGCAATTTCTCCATTATCTAATGGTACTAAGTATTATGTGATTAAGGTTAATGATAATAGTATTAAGTTAGCAACTACTCTTTCTAATGCACAGGCAGGTACAGCAATTAATTTCACTACTCAAGGAGTTGGTGCATTTACAGTTTATAAAGCAGCAGTTGCTGGTCAAGGATATTATATGGCATCTGGTGGTGCTGGTGCAGGAACATATGAAGTGGTAACAAGTATTCCAGTACCAGTATTCAAGACATTTGGACCATCTTCTGTCATTGGTGGTAGGCAGACTACATCTGGTGGTGTACCTATCATTGAGTATCCAGATGGACTTGTAACAAAGAATACTCCTCAAACTGGTACAGGTATTACCTTCCCAAATAATTGGACAACATTAGCCATGACCATTACAGGTGGTGCTGGATCTGGATCTCCAGGTAATCAGTCTGGTAATAGTGGTTCTGCAAGTAAAGTTGAGTTTGGTGGAGGATTACTTACTATTACTGTTAATGGTGGACAGGCAGGTGGATTAAACGCAGCAAGAACTGATGGTGGTCCAGGTGGAACAGTAATTAAGAGTGGTACTAAAGTTTCTGATCTTCAAATAGTTTCTGAATCTCAAGGAACTAATGGTACAAATGGACAGGCAGGAACATATTGGAAAAAAACCAATGCAACTACTCCTGGTGTAGCAGGTAGTGGTGGTAATAATCCTGGTGGTTATACAAATGATGGGACAGATGGATTGCATACATTAGTTTCAGATACTAGTAATCCTGGTAGTAGTGGAAATCAAACTGGATCTGGTACTATAAACATTGCTAGTAGCAATTATATGTACACTTCTATTCAAGTTACATTGGCAGGAGGAACAGGTGGTGATGCAAATACACAAGCAAGTTATTGTAATCAGGTTGGTGGTCATGGGGATGTGATGGTGTTGGAGGCCTTGAATCCTGTTAATGGACTTACTGCAACTTATGTCACTGGAGGAGCTGGATCTAGCAATAAGACAGGAGGATCAGGTGCGTATGGTTCTAATGGTGGTAGTGGTGGTAATAAGTGGGGTGCTGGTTCAAATGGTGCTGGAGGTGGTGGAGCCACAGCAATGAAATTTGGTCAATCTATTGTCGCTGGCGCAGGTGGCGGTGGTGGATCAGGTGGAACTGATGGTGGAGGTGGAGGTGGTTGTGGAACCAGTGGTGGTTCTAACAATACTTCAGGATGGAATAGTGACAACGCTCAATCAACAACTGCAAACTTATTCCCTGGTGGTGGAACAGGTGGACAAAACGCTGGATGCAACGGTGGTGGAGGCGGTGGCGGCGGCGGCGGTATCGCTACTGCTAACTACGGTTCTGGTACTGGATCAGGTGGTGGTGTAGGTGCTGGTGCTGGTCACGGTGGTGGATATGGTGGAGGTCGTGGAATGTCATCCTTCAAATCTAGTCTCTTTAATAAGATTTCTCAAGGTAATAACAGTACAGGTAATGGATATATTTCATGGACTTGGAATGAGGATAGAAGCTACTGGACTAATGGTGGCGGTGGAGGTGGAGCAGGTGGACGTATCTACACTTCCATTGATGCTGATAAGATAGGATCAAATGTTAGTGCCACACTTGATGTTGGTGCTGGTGGTAGTGGTGTCGGTGGTACTGCTTCTGGAGGTGGTGGTGCTGTTCAATATGGATTTGGAGTTGTCACTGGATGGGATGGTGGAACCACACAAACTAGTGTTGGTGATATAGTAATTAAAGCATCTGGTAGTACTAGTACCAATGGACCAGAAATATTCTCTAATGGAACAGGAACTGGTGCTAGTGGTGGATTCTTATTACCAACAACTCAATTACCAGTGGTAGAAGTTGTTGCTGGTACTACAGGTGGTACTGGTGCAGCAGCAACTGTTGCTCTTACTGGTGGTATGGTATCTAATATCACTAAAACAAATAATGGTTCTAACTATCAATCAGCTCCAGAACTTAGGATTAAGCATGGTGCAGGTTCTGGTGCATATGCTGTTGCGACAGTGAACAATGCACAGGAGGTTGATTCTATAACAATGTCTGGATTGGTTACACCATCAGCATATACTCATTATGTTAAAATAGGTGGAGTACCATCTGGTACTAGTGCAGCAGATTATCATAGATGGATTACTATTAAAGAACATGACTGTACTAATGTCAAGAGATTTAGTATTAAAGCTGCTCGTGGTAATGGTAAGAATGGTGGTGATCTACCAGAACAAGGTGGTGATGTCTTGAAGGTATACTATAATACTGATATGAGTGATAACTTCCCATCTCAGAATTTAATAGGAGTTCTTGTACCACTTCCAACTTCTGCTGAAGTATCTTCTGATTATGATGGTAGTGGTAGTGGAACTGAGGCAACTAAATGGTATTGGTATAGCATAGATTTACCAGAAGCAGCACAAACTGCAACAACAAGATTCCATATTAAACAGGAAAGGCCTGTTGGTAGTGGTGCTAATGATAGTGGTAGTAATACTGACCACTATGGTATATGTGATTTCATTTATGAACATAAAGAGGTATCACAATTGACCTTCATTCCTACTGATGGATCAATCTCAACCAATTCTGATGAATTAACATACGTTGTTGAAGGTAATGAGGCAAGTATCTATACATCTGGTGCAACTGCATTGGATGCTACATTTACTCTTAACTCACAGAATCCTTTAGTACCAATACCAGTAATTGATCCTGATTATAAAGTACCAGTACTAGAACCATATCATTTATGTAAGTACCTGATTAAAGCATTCTAAATATAACAAGGGAATCAGTATAATAAGATGGCAACTCAAACTTTGCAAGTAAATGCAATAACAAAAGTAGTACAGTATCAAGGTATAGAAAAAACTATCCCTGATAGTTACTGGACTAGTGATATAGTACCTGTGATTTATCCTAACTGGGATGCTGATAAGGACAAACTTGTTTTGTTTGCATGGTATGATAATAACACATACATGTGTCAAAGACGTAAGTATACAATGGATTTCAAAACCAACGCATTTAAATGGGTTGATTATGAAATGGAGCAGGTTGATGATGGATCTGGTCAGACATTGTTTAATAAGTTTAAGGATACATTCTTCTTAGTAGATTCCCTAGAAACAGAAGAATATCAAAATGAGTTTGCCAAGATACATGCAAAGACATCAACTATAAGTTGGTTGACCGTTAGACTTGCTCGTAATTTCTTGTTGAGTGAGACTGATCATGTATTATTATCAGATGCACCTTATACTGCTGATGAGATAGCAATGTATAAGACATATAGGACTAAATTGAGAGATTTACCTGCCAACGCTAATACTACAGATGCTATTGGTGTTAAGTTCCCTATAAATCCAAAGTATTTTACTGATATATTTAAGAAGAAGTTTCCTAGTGCTACCTATCTTGGTAGTTCTGATCAGTTTGTAGCTTTGTCTGCACATTATGGTACAACATTTAATGAGAAGTTTTCATCATATCTTATTGTAAAAGATATTACTGATAGTCTATACAATAAGACATTTATGGATGCACTGGATAAAGCAGGTGTTGTTTATAAACAATCACTTCAAAGTGAAGGTGCTATGGCATCATATACTAATGACCAGAAGCAGAAGACTAAGGACTACTTAGATAAATTAATTAAAGAGATTGAGGCAGACATGTCATGACAGTAACTTCAGCAAATGTATGGGATATGGTTGATGCTTACTGCACTACCAACAAGAAGTCTATCATAAAGTTTAATAATTCAAAGATTGCAGCAGCGTCAGCATCCAAGCAAGCAACAATTTGGGCTTGGTATGCTAATTTTACTGAAGATTCTGTACTTGATATGATGAAGACTCTTGGTACATGGGATATGGTTATTGAAACTAATGAGGATCAAGCGATAGCAAATGCTACTGCATGGTTCCCAGCTAAGGAGGATTGTCCTAATAAGGATGAGGATTATTACTGGGAATGTCATGTAATTGGTCCTGATGGTGATTTCTGTTGGAAGAATGCTGACGCTGTACCTGCTAAGAGCTCTTGACACGTATGGTATAATAATGGTAGTGAGGTGAAATCTCTTTGGAAACTAGAATAACAACTGGCAGTGCTCTTCTTAATGCTGAGGGTACTGGTGTTATTGATTTTAAGAATAATCAATTTGAAAAGTATAAGAAATCAACTGTTCCATTAGAAGCATGTGATGGAATATTACAGTTTCTTGATACTCTTGATTTGAAATGGGAAGAAGGTAAGGTTAGGGACGTAGATGTTGACTATAGGTATCGTAAATCAGATATTGCTTGGGTTGAGGATGAAGATTTAAAGAGCTATTTGTGGAATCAATTCGTTAGTGCTAATGAATCGGATCCTGATTGGAATTTTGACATAGATTCTATGGAGAATATACAGTACACTGTGTATAAGATGAGTGATACTCCTGATGATTCTAATCCTTTAGCAGCACAGAGTGGACATTATGAATGGCATAGTGATTTAGTACAAAGTATTGATGATAATCAAATTGTTCCTAACAGGACTCGTAAGTTAACAATGTCATTAGTATTAAATGATGGTTATGAAGGTGGTGAATTTGAGTGTGGTGCAGTTAAGCAGGGAAATCTAGTGAGTGAAAAGATTCCACAGAAGAAAGGTGATATACTTGTATTTCCATCTATAATGCATCATCGTGTTAATCCTATACTCAGTGGTGAACGTAAGGTACTTGTAGCATGGGCATGGGGACCATTATTTAAATGAATGGACTTGAAATATATCAGAATGTATTAACACCAGATCAGTGCAACCATCTTATCAAACTATTTGGTGATGATGAAAGGAAGCAGACTGGTAAAATACTAGCACCTGAAGGATTGAGAGAAGATTCTGCTGTTAAGGCATCAACAGATGTTCAGTTGAACTTCCTGAACCCAGATGATAAAGAATATAGTGACATTGTGCTTGATCCATTGGTACGAAGAGTCATGCTATACAAACAGAAATATGCATTTTTGGACGTTTGTGATAGGTGGGACATAAGTGGAGAATATAATATTCAATGGTATAATGAGGGTGAAGGGTTTTTTAAACCACATTGTGAACAGGGTACTAATAATCCATATAGAATGTTAGCATGGATAATATATTTGACTGATTCATTATGTGGTACTGAGTTTCCTTATCAAAATGTTATATTAGAGGCAAAGAAAGGTAATTTAGCAATATGGCCTGCTGGATGGACTCATCCTCATAAGGGGCAGACCCCGAACGTAGGTCAAAAGTATATCATAACTGGATGGGGTCACTTCCATAATGAACCAGTTGAAGAAGTGTCACAGTGATCCACACAAGCATGTGTTTCTATGGCATACTATAAATGTTGAGAGGAATTCACTAGTCTGACCGCCATCCATTCGTAGGGTTTGAGGTGGCAAAGAAGCAGACACATGACGTGAGTTTAAAATGACTGACTCCTCCAACTGCTCTAATCCCCTTTGGTAGTTTCAGGGTTAGGGGCGATAGGAAACTACCACATTAATCCATGCTCTTTATTTCAATGAATGTAACGAGATACACAAGGGCAGGAAAGCAAGGCAAATCCATTG
>PVBE011517993.1_pt1 | contig 12543 bp, 11 predicted proteins | sample 1631181 | NCBI WGS metagenome assembly PVBE01 (sample SAMN08397723, study PRJNA350692) | Marine metagenome, whole genome shotgun sequencing project. | isolation source: water | place: Pacific Ocean | collected 2012-04 | reverse complement strand
TTCCGGCAGAAAGCATAAATATTCCAATAGCAACAATAGAGGTAAATAACTTCATGTAAAATGTGATTTGTTAAATGAAAGGTGCGCCAAATTTACGGCAAAAATGCCTTGCACATTTGATGCCAGAACTCTTCAGGATTCCTTTTTTGGATAAGGATAGGGAACAATGTGGCAACTGGGTTTTACGATTTCTTCCACGCGTCCATCGGCATATTTAACGAGGACACTTACCGTATTGCGGCCTTTGTAGTTCATCAGTTTGATTGTAGAGCCATCATCGGTAATTTCTGTTTTTATACGCACCCCATCGCTTTTGTAGATAGCACGTTGAATTTCCTTGATGGGTTCGTTCAGGAAAATTTGATAATACTCTGGAGTTGTGTTTTGATGAACCGGTGGTGGCTCCTTGATTTCAATCTGGGCAAAAACAGGGGCTGAAAATAAAAGCAGGCCAAAGGCCAATACAGAGTACTTCATATCTTTTGGGTTGTGCCTTGAAATTAGTAAAACCAGTGAATTAAAGCAGGGTGGGTTATTTCATGCCCCGCTCAGCAGCGATTTGCTCGTAAGCTTCTTGTACTTTCTGAAACTTTTCCTGGGCAGCTTGTTGATGGGAATCCCCGAGGTGAGCAACCTTGTCTGGATGGTACTTAAGCGCCATTTTTCGATAAGCCTTTTTGACTTCCTGGTCTGTAGCCGATTTTACTGTTTCTAGAATTTTATAAGCGCTGTCAACATCTTTGTAAAACATGTTTTTAAGCGACTCAAAGTCTTTCACATTGATGCCCAGGTAGCCCGCGATCTTTTGAATTAATTCAACTTCAGAATGATCAACTTTTCCATCTGCCTGAGATATGCCGAACAAATAATGCATCAATTGCAGGCGTGTGGAGTGATCCATAAATTTCTTGATCTGGAGCGAAACCTGTCGGATTGAGAATTCCTTGTTGAGGAGTTGTTTGAGCAAAACCATGCTTTGGCCAGCTTGAGCAGTGCCAAAATTTTTCTCCAGGAACTGTTTTACATAGTCCAATTCACGATCATCGATGCGGCCATCGGCTTTCACTACAGCTGCTGAAAGGATCAGCAGACTCACGCCAAAATCTCCATGCTTGCCCGGTATCTTCTTAAGTTCTTCAAGGGTGATATTATCTACCACCGCGCCCATCAAAGCTCCAACGATGGCCCCGATTGGTCCGCTGAGCACGAACCCCAGGCCTCCTAATATCCATTTTGCATATCCCATTTTCGAAAATTGTTGGGATTGCAAACTTATGAAAGGAAATGAGATTTAAAACTGACAACAACCAGAGAAGGTATTGCTGTTTGAATTTGATTGGTTAATATTTGATCCGATGGACTAAAATCCACTTAAAATTGCGCCTCCCGATTGATAGAAGCCGGCAAAAAGAACCATCAGGAAAAGTGCTACAATTAAGACCCACTCTAAAAATTCCTTGTCATCAAACTTGGGTTTCATATCGTCAAACATACCGTCCACTTTTTCGAATTAGAAAAATTTGGGCAACAAAGGATTCTCGTATACTTGAGTCAGGAGATCAATGTATGAATGACAATTGCCAAAAAGACTGCGATTTCCTCAACTTTGTAAATGCATGAATGCTTATCCAATTCCTCCATATGGTTACTATCTCTTGTCGAAACTGTGAATTGTTTCATGACTTCAAAAGTATGGTGAGGTGAACCAAAATGTAACTACAAAAAACTGATGTTGTAGAGAAGTAAAACTATTGTAATTGAAACACTTGATTTATAAATCTGTAGCAATAAAAGGCAGGGGCATTTTAACAATGGTCTGAAAGTGCCCTTTGTAGAAAATCAAGTTTAGGAAATGAAAGAATTGAACCGTTGATTTACTTGAACTTCCGAATCAAATCTGGTTTTGTGACCTTACCAAGCGCATTCCGGGGCAGAACTTTCAGGGTATGGAACTGCCGGGGAATTTTGTAAGGGGCAAGTCTTTCTGAGAGCCATGTATTTAACTGTTGGCGGTCAAATTTTTTAAGTTTATTGAGGATGAGTGCAGCATGAATTTCTTCGCCCCATGTTTCGTTTGGAACCCCAACCACTGCACAATCTGAAATGAAACTATGTTGTCTCAGCACTTCTTCAATTTCCAAAGCCGAAATCTTGTAACCCCCGCTTTTTATTATATCCACCGAACTTCTGCCCAGTATTCTGTAGTAGCCTTCTTCCAGCACGGCCATGTCGCCAGTTTTGAACCAGCCATCGTGAAATGCATCCTTGGTTTTTTGAGACTCTCGCCAGTACCCGGTAAAAACGTTTGAACCCTGTACAATTATTTCTCCCTTTGTTCCGGGTTGAACTTCATTGTTGCTTTCGTCCACTAGTTTTATTTCAACACCTGGCAAAGGTTGGCCAACCGTTCCGGCACGTCTTTCCCCTAAAAAAGGATTGCTTAAAGCCATCCCGATTTCGGTCATGCCATAGCGCTCCAAAAGTCGTTGACCCGTAATAATTTCCCACTTTTCCAGAACTGAAACAGGCAGGGCAGCTGAGCCAGAAACCATCAGCCGGAATTTCTTACCTGCCTCCAGCATGTTCAGTTTTGTTTCCTTTGAAACCGACTCATAGTGCTCTATCAATTTTGAATAGATAGTTGGAACCGCCATGAAAAGCGTGAGATCTGAATTGAGAAATGCCGACCAAACCTCTTCTGCTGAAAACCTGGAATGAAAGGTTACTGTCGCCTGGTTTCTGAGTGCTGTTAGTACCACGTTTACCAGTCCATGTACGTGGTGCAGGGGCAGCACATTTAGGATATGATCTGCCGGTTGCCATCCCCAGGCCATTGTGAGACAAGCCGTTTGAAAATCCAGGTTACTGTGCGTAATCACAACCCCTTTTGGTTTGCTTGTAGTGCCGCTGGTATAAAGCATCAGAGCGTTTTCGCAGGGAAATGAGGTGTGCGTGTTTTCGGGGGATTTGTTTTTGTGATCATCAAAATTTACCAATTCAATTTCCTGAGATCGGCAAATTTCAAGAAGACGATTATAGTGTTCCCCAGAGGCGATGACCGAACCGGCAGCACTGTTTTCAAGAATGTAAGTCAGTTCGGCTTCCGGGTATTTTAAAGCCATTGGAACAGCTATTCCTCCAGCCTTCCAAATGCCGATCAACGCTGATACAAACTCGAAGCCTGGATTGAGCATTAAGGCAATGCGCGCACCATTGAGCGAAAACTGGTTTTGCTTCAATATTTCGGCTATAACATCAGACTTTTCAATGATTTCGTTGTAAGTGAATTCGAAATCATTGGATCGGATTGCGATTCTTGTTGGATTATCTGTTTTTAGAATCCACATCAATAGAGCCTATAGGGTCTAAGTAAATATTTTTTCAGGAATATCAATTCTGTTTGAGGAGTAGCAGAAAAAGATCTTGCGGGTTTAATCACACAAACTCATCAACTGTTGTTGTGCTTCAAAAGAACCTTTTTCAACAGCCAATTTCCAGTCATCACATCCACCTGGTTTATCGCCATTGGCGAACCTGGCCATTCCTCTGTATTGAAGAGCATCGGCTTCGTTTTTTCCCTGTTCAATTACATAATTCATGTCTGCAATGGCTCCTTGAAAGTTCTTAAGTTCCATTCTCACCGTACCCCGGTTGAACCAGACATTCACGTTATCTGTACCCAATTTAATTGAAGTTGAAAAATCAGCTTCCGCTTTTTCGTAATGTTGGTCGAGGCTGTAGGCCAATCCCCGGTTATAATAGGCATCAAAGTCATCATCAATTTCGGCCAGGTACACAGAGAATTCCTGTATGGCTTGTTTGAAATAATCCATCGCCAAAAGTGTTGAGCCTTTTTGGTAATGTGCATCAATGTATTCCGGATCGATTTTAAGACATTGGTCATAATCAACCAACGCACTTTGAAAATGGGTAAGATGAAACTTCGCCCAGCCCCTGAGAAAATAGGCCTCCGAATCTTCCGGATCAAGTTTGATCAAAGCAGTTAAATCTTCCACACAACTCAGGAAATCACCTGAATAAAAGTATGCCTGGCTTCTGTTATAATATGCATCTTCATCGTTGGGTTCTAATTTCAGGGATTGGGTGAAGGCATTGATGGCTTGTTCAAATTCCGAAGCTTCGAAATGTGTTGCACCTTCTTGATAGAATTCATCAGCAGTTTGGGCATGAACATTAAAAATGAAAAAAACGGTAAAGCAGGAAATCAGGTGACGAGTCATAGGGCAAATTTGCAAAACGAACGAAAGAGCAGGAAAATTTATGCGCGAATTTCCAAACAAATCTACTTTTCAGCGAACACCTTATACAATACGGGAACAATTACCAGGATTAAAACGGTGGAGGTGGTGAGTCCTCCAATGATGGTCCATCCCATGGGTGCCCACAGCGAGCCACCTAGTATTGTTAGAGGAAGCAGGCCGCCAATGGTGGTAAGCGATGTGAGGATAATCGGTACAAACCGAACCTGCCCGGCATCCAAAAGTGCCTCATACTTCGATTTTCCTTCTAACCGAGCCTGGTTGGCAAAATCTACCAGGATGATGGAGTCGTTCACCACAATGCCGATCAGGCTGGTGAGGCCTATAATTGCGGTGAAGGAAAAGTTGTTTCCGGTAAGATACAAGAATCCAATGCTGCCGATTACTGCAAGGGGCAATGCCGAAAAAATGACCAAAGGTTGTGCGAAGGATCGAAATTGCATTACCAGCACGGCAAAAATTCCAATGATGGCAATAATGGCTGCTTTCCCAACTCCTGCGAAAGATTGGGCAATCTGTTCCACTTCTCCTCCGATTACGATTCTGGTTTGCTGATCCAGGCCCTGGTCTTCAATCATCTTCCTGATTTGGGTGGTTAGATTCGATGCGGTGTAACCTTTTGCAATCCTGCCGGTAAGCGAAACCGATTTGCTTCCATTGTAATGTTGAACCAAAGTTTGCGTGGCATCGAGTTTCACTTGTGCAATTTGATCGAGTGGAATGATTGCGCCCGACAAACTCTGTACCCGTAGGGCTTTCAGATCTTCAATTGTGGCTTCTCCATTATGTGTGGTTTCAATTCTTACTGCCAACTTTTCTCCCAGGTCATCAAAATAATCGGTAACGTGAAGGCCGGCAACCGTTGCACGAATGGCGCGATTTACTTCGGGTAATGGTACCCCCAATTGGCCAGCCCGGGATTTGTCGATTTCAATTTCAATGTCAACAGTAGGGCGGGAAAATGGATTGTTGATGTCCGTGACACCCTCTACCTGTTCCATTAATTTTTCGATTTCTGTGGCCGCTATTCTCAATGCATCATTGTCAGAACTAAGTGCGCGAACAACAATTGGTGCCTCCACGGGCGGACCTTGTTCAAACATTCGCACAGAAATCTTTGCACGAGTGTAGTCAGCGAATTCGTCTCTGATTTCCTGGGCATATTCCTCCAATCGTTCAGGATTGTAGGTGTCCACTGCAACCAGGATCTGCCCGAAATGTGCTTCTCGTGCCGGAGGAAACAGGTTGTAGTAGATTTTAGGATTTCCATATCCAACGTTGGTTTCGTAAGAGGTAACAAATTGCTTTTCAGCCAACACTTCTTCCACCTCTCTCGCTACAGCATCGGTCTCATCAAGGCTGCTTCCATCGGGTGCATTAATGTTTATCCTGAAAATAGGTTTATCTGCTTTCGGAAAAAGACTGGAACCAATATGAGGAACCAACAACAGGCTGCTGGCCAAAACAAGGAATGCCAGGCATAAAGTTGAAATCGGGTAAGACAATGCAGCCCTCAGGGAAGGCAGGTATGCTTTTACAATAAATTTGTCCAAAAGTTTTTGGAAAAAGTTTTTGGAGGAAAATGAATGTTGCTTAAATAGTTTGGAAGCCAGAAAAGGGGTTATGGTAAGTGCAACAAACAAGGATGCAACAATCGTGAACATTACGGTCAGGGGCAGGCTTCTCACAAATTCTCCACTGAAATCCTGGATGGTTGCAAGCGGAATGAAAGCCAGGATTGTGGTTGCCGTGGCACTGACAATGGGCCAGCCCACCTGGGCTGCTCCCTTTATTGCTGCTTGTTTCGGGGAATGGCCCAATTCAACAAACCGGGCAACATTTTCAACCACAACTATGGCGTTATCTACCAATAAACCCAGCGCTACAACCAACCCGGCAATAGTCATTTGCTGCATACCATAGCCGCTTAGATCCACAAGTCCCAAACCGATAAGGATTGAAAAGGGAACAGCAAGCATGATGATGAGGGATGCCCTGAAACCAACCACCACCACCACAATTAGCCCAACCAGGAAAACTCCCTGAAGCAAATTGTAGAAGAACAACCTAATCCTCGATCTTACAGATGTAGATTGATTGAAGGCCATAACCAGTTCAGCTTCTTCCGGAATGGTTTGTTGAAACGCTTCCAACATGGGGCCGATTGATTCATCAGTATCCAGAATATTGGTGCCGATTTTCTGTTGTGCAGTAATAAAAATGGCTCTTTTACCTTTATGTCGGGTAATGTGGCTCGCTTCTCCCGGGCCTTTGGTAATTGTTGCCAGGTCCTTTAGCAAAATGGTTTTCCCCGATTGGGCATGCACAACCGTATTGCCAACATCCTCAATATTTTGGAATTGGCTGTTCGATTTTACGTTGAATTTCCGTGAAGCTATGTTCAAACTTCCCCCCGGGATACTGTGATTGGCCGACTCAATGGCATTGATGACTCTTGAAAGTGGAATATTCAGTAAAGCCAATTGTTCAAGATCGGTATGAATTACAATCTCTTCATCGGGCACGCCATGAATTTCTGCAATGGAAACACCAGGAATAATCTCCAGTTCGGCCTGGAAATCCTGGGCAACCTGGTTCATCTTGTAGTAAGGCATCGATTCAGAAACCAGGGCGAATTGGTAGATGTTGACCTGCGATGTTTTTATCGGAATCATTCGGAATTCCAGGAGATCATCTGGCAAATCATCGCGGATACTGTTGAGTTCACGGACAATCTCTTCGAACTTTTCGCTTTTGTTTGCTCCAAATTCGTAACGGATCACGAAACTGGCAATGCCATCACGACCCGATACAAAAATGTTGTCGAGGTCGGAAATTTCCTTCAATACAGTTTCTACGGGTTGAATAATCTCATCTTCGATTTGTTCTGCATTTGCCCCCGGATATGCAGCAAAGATGACCATGCCCGGTGATGAAATTTCAGGGTCTTCTGCCCTCGGCATGGTAATAAATGCAAACAACCCGGTGATGAACAACAGGAAAAGAATAACTAGCGTGAAACGGAAGTTTTCGAGCGCTATTTGTGGAAGTCGCATCGCAATTACTTTTGGTTCAATACTTCCACTTGCTGGCCTGTTTTCAATTGTACCTGGCGTTCAACAATAACCTGTGCAACTTCAAGAAATTCGGCTGAAACCCCTATGAAGTCTTTCCCTATTTTTACGATCTTCACGTCTTCTCGTTTGGCCAAGGGTGGTTCGCCCTTAACGTGGTAAACCGCTCCGGTGCCATCGGTACTTTCGATCAAAGCCTTAGGCGGCAATTTGAAATAGGTAGTTCTCGACATGGTAAAGACTTCAGCTTTTCCTGTATAGCCCGATACCATTTTCAGGTTATTGTGGGCCAATTCTATTTCAATTTCGTAGGAAGAAGCTTGTGGGTCTATGGACTGAGGTGTCAGCATCACATGTGCCGGGATTGGGTTTCCGGGAAATACATTCATTGAAACTGAAACGGAATCTCCTATACTGATTTGTGCCAATTGCGACTCGGAAATACCAGCCTTGAAAACCCAGTTTTCGCCCGAAGAAGAGAAAATGAAAACCGGCATTCCCTGTCCGATCAGTTCACCTTCTTCGGCCAGTTGTTTCACGATTTTACCCGCACGTGGTGCTTTTATGGAAGCATACTCCAAATTAAACTGTGCAATTCTAAGGTTTGATTTATGGACATCCAGGTTGCTCCGCGCATCCTGCAATTGTTCCAGTGTGGCTACGGAATCTTTGTGAAGGTTTTCAATCCTTTCCTGGTCGCGAATGGATTTATCGTGGGCAGTTTGGGCTTGTATTAGTTTCGATTCATGTTCCGCCAAATTGAGTTGGGCAAGCAATTCTCCTTGTTTTACTGATCGGCCTTCTGCGGTTAAAATTGTTTTGATTATGCCCCCCTTTTTGAACGAAAGTTTCACTTGTTGTTGGGTGGTGACCGTTCCGGCAGTTTTGAAAGAATTTCTCTCTGTCACTCTTTCCAGTTGTTTCACCTTTACTTTAGGTGGAGTCGCTTGTGGAGGTGAGTTTTGTTGGTCGCCACATCCGATTGTGAAAATGGTGGCGGCTGCCAGAATCCAGGCCAATTGCCAGGGAAGTTTTGGTTGTTTCTTCATAGATCAGAATTCGTATAAAGCGGCCACCCGTTCGTAATGTGCAAGGGCAGTTAATATTTCGTAATGAGCCAACGACCGCTCAATGTTAGCCTGGGTGAGGGTATTTTGAGCATCGATCAGTTCAATGTGAGATACCATGTTTTGCTGATATTTCTTTTCGGTCAGCTTGTAATTTTTCTCCGCAAATCGAATTTTTGCCAGTGCAGCCTCCATGTGTTTTATCCTCGAATTGACTTCCAGTTCTGCTTCCTTCAATTGCAACTCAAGATTTAGCAGAAGTTCTTCCTGTTGAGTTTCTAGTTGCTGAAGTGCCAGTTTTGTTTGCCTGGTTTCCGCCTTTTTCTGAAATCCTGAAAAGAGGTTCCAATTCAAAACCAACGAGGCCATCCAGAAATCGTCATCTTTTGAAAATGCATACGTTTCACCTTGAAAACCATAATCGAATGCTCCGCTTAAAGTGGGCAGGTAACCAGCCTTTTTTAGATTGATGTGGTTTTGGGCGGCTCTTTGTGCAGCCTTTAGCTGGGCTGTTTCCTCACGATTTTCGATGACCGATGAAACTTCGGCACTGCCTGATTGTTGAAGCACATTCGAATCGGGCTGGGCGATTTGAATCTCGGAATCGAGTGGTCGGTTCAGCAGAAAATTGAAATAGGCAGCCGAAACTTCAATATCCTTTTTGGTTGTTGCAAGTTCAGATTCCACCGAAAGCAGTTCAGCTTCTATTCGATAAAGTGCTTCGCGGGTGATTTTGTCATTTCTGATTAAACTTTCCGTAACACGTTTATTGGTTTCGAGCAGCCCTTTGGCAGATTCGAAGATGTTCATAGCCTCCCGTGCCATGGCGTGTTGGAAATAGGATGTTTTGATGTCCTCAACCAGTTGCCGTTTGTAGGTTTCCATAGTAGCTTTTTCCACGGCCACCTGGTCGTTTTTAATTTTTGAATTGTAGAAAGTTTCAGGATGAAAAATGGGTTGCGATACCCGCACCTTGGTTTCGTGCTCCTTTTCCCGGAAAAATGTGAATTCGGGATTTTCAATGCTTTCAGGAAACGGTGCGTCCTGGCCAAGGAGCGTTAAGATTTCATTCAGCGATTTGTAAACCGGATCAATAGCATCAGAAACTGGAATCTCTACAGCTCGCCCCCCATGTGCCCGGGTGTAGCGGGCATTTAAATCAACAGAAGGATAGAAATATCCTCGAGCAGATTTGAGGGCTTGAAGGCTTTGATTGTAGCCAATCGTTTTTTGTTTGAGGGCCAGGTTGTTCTCAAGCCCCTGGGAAATGTACTCTTCAAAAATTGATTCGGCATTTTGTGCGATGCTGGGTTGAAAACTCCCCAGGCAAAAAGCGATTATAAGATATAGACCAAAATTCTTCATGATGAATGCGATTGAAGCGATTTTTCAATCATATCAAAAGTGTAGGCTACCACATCGGCAACCTCAACATTCAAAATGTCTTTTAGCGCTTCTTTTTTCAAGGCTGCCAGTTGTACAATTCCGGTAACGCTGCTCCATAAAAAAAGCGAAGTCTTGAATGGATCAAGGGTAGGCTCTATGCTACCATCTTCAATACCAGCCATAACGGCCTGGGCAGCAACGCTCAACGTTTCTGGTCCTTTTGCCTTGCACTGTTGCACCAGCGGATCTTCTTCATCAAGCTCAGTAACATTGGTCTCGTAATAGAGTAGGGCTTCGAAGTATTTTGGGTGTTTTTGATGAAATTCCATGTAGGCTTCACCCATAGCCCTGATTTTGTCAATTCCTCGTTCTTTGCTCGCAACTGCCTCCTCAAACATTTTATGCAAGAGTTCAAATCCCCGAAGAATTATTGCGTGGTAAAGCGACTCCTTGTTTTTAAAGTATAGGTATAACGTGCCTTTGCTGTATTCAGCTTTTTGTGCTACTTCATCCATGGTTGCAGCCGCAAATCCTTTTGTGAAGAATATTTCTTCGGCAGCGTCAATCATGGCATTTTGCCGTTGCTGTTTTTCCCTGGTTTTTCTGTCTTGAACGCTCATTGCTGAATCTTATTCACAAAATGACTGATAGTCATTTTGTGAGTGCAAGTTTAGTAAATGAAATTCAATCTTGCAAATTCACAGGTTTTAATTACCTAAAGGCAAGTTTGAATGAACCGTGCGCTTCAAATTCAGCTATCTGTTCTAAATTGGGTCCATGGAAATTGCAACCGGAATTATCGAATTCAGCACTGAAGGCTTCAATGGTATCTTCGACATTACTTCAAAAGTTCAAGAAATGATCGGTAATGAGGGTTTTGCAGAAGGTCAAGTCTGTGTTTCAGCCATTGGCTCCACTACCGGAATCACTACATTGGAATTTGAGCCCGGTCTTGTAAAACATGATGTGAATGAAATGTTTGAGCACTTTGCTCCTTATCAAAAAAACTACCAGCACAACCAAACATGGGGAGATGATAATGGTGCCGCGCATCTTCGTTCCTGTTTAACCGGAACATCCCAAACTATTCCGTTCGTTAATGGTGAGCTGATTCTTGGAACCTGGCAACAAATTGTATTTGTTGATTTTGATACTCGACCAAGAAACAGAAAAGTTGCGATTCAGATCATTGGAAGAAAGGACTAAAGACACACCAATCTTCATTAGAAACCTTTGTTCGCTTATGAATATTCAAAAATTCCATGGATAGAACTGATGGTGAGTTTGTTTTCATCTAATGCCTCGCAACGACCAATCACTTTTGCTTCAATATTGAAACCTTCGGCAATCTCAATCATCCTTTCAGCTGATGCAGCATCGGTATATATTTCCAACCGATGGCCCATGTTGAAGACCTGGTACATTTCCTTCCAAGCTGTTTGCGATTGATGCTGGATCATCTTAAAAACTGGTGGTGTTTCCAGCAGATTATCTTTGATGATATGCAGATTCTCAACGAACTTCAAAACCTTGGTTTGTGCTCCACCTGTACAGTGGATCATCCCCGATATCTCGGATTTCAATTCATCCAAAATGGGTTTCAAAACCGGTGTAAATGACCGGGTAGGGGAGAGTAGAAGTTTTCCAACCGGTAGTTGTGTCTCCGACTCAATATCCGTCATGCGCAGGTTTCCGGTAAAAACTACTTCATCAGGAACGGCTGGGTCAAAACTTTCAGTATAGTTTTCGGCATAGTGTTTTGAAAGCGTATCATGTCGGGCAGAAGTGAGCCCATTACTCCCAATGCCACTATTGTATTCGTTTTCATAAGTAGATTGGCCATATGACGCAAACCCAACGATTACGTCACCAGGTTTCATTTGATTGATCACCAAATCCTCTTTCTTCATACGGACAAAAGCGGTAAAACCGCAATCAATTGTTCGAACGATGTCACCTACATCAGCCGTTTCACCACCTGCCAAAATGCAGTTCACTCCATATGGTTTCAGGCTGTTAAGAAATTGATCAGTTGAATTGATCAGCTCACTTAAAACTTCACCGGAGATAAGTGATTTGTTTCGCCCAATCGTTGATGAAAAAACGACATTGTTCAATGCACCCACACAAGCAAGATCATCAAGGTTCATAACAATGGCATCCTGAACGATGTCGCGCCAAATGGAGATATCACCAGTTTCTTTCCAGTAGAGGTATGCCAGGGAGGTTTTGGTGCCGGCCGTGTCAGCGTGCATGATGTTGCACCACTCTTCATCACCGCCTGTAATGTCTGGTAAAATCTTGCAAAATGCTGTTGGGTAAAGGCCCTTGTCAAGGTTTTTTATCGCAGCGTGTACTTCTTCTTTGTTGGCTGAAACGCCACGGAGATCGTATTTTAAAGATGAGTCGGTTGCCATGTCAGGATTTACCGACAAAGTTGCGAATAAATGGAAGGAATTGAAGCCAGAACTCGATCAATCCTGCTTGGGATCAACACGAATTTTGTCAGGTTTGATAGATTCCAATTCCAAGCCGTCCCCCAGAATCTTGAACGTGGTTCTCCTGTTTTCCTGGTGTTGTTCCTCGGTGCATTCAACACCATCGGCACATTGGTTCACTAACTTACTTTCTCCGTAGCCTACTGCATTCAACTGACCTTTTTTGATGCCATTCTTAATCATGTAACGAACAACCGATTTTGCCCTCCTGGCGGAAAGCTTTTTATTGTATTCATTT
>PVBE011255148.1_pt1 | contig 12543 bp, 9 predicted proteins | sample 1631181 | NCBI WGS metagenome assembly PVBE01 (sample SAMN08397723, study PRJNA350692) | Marine metagenome, whole genome shotgun sequencing project. | isolation source: water | place: Pacific Ocean | collected 2012-04 | reverse complement strand
TCCCCGCGCCTGCCGCTCTACTCGGCCACGACCTGCGCGCCCTTCCCGGCCTCAGCCGCGGACCAGGACGGCACCAACCCCATACGCCAGCTGTTCCTCGAACACCTGACGCGCCCGGTACGCTTCCGCGAGCTGCTCGAAACCCTGCACGACGACGGCGCTCGTGTTTTCCTGCAGGTGGGCACCGGCAGCCTGGTGGGTTTCGCCGGCGATGCCCTGGGACACGGGAACACCTGGCCTTGCACACCAACCACCCGCGCCACCCGGGCCTCGACCAACTGCGCCTGATGGCCTGCGCCCTGTGGACCGAGGGCGCAGAGATCGACCTTTCGCGCCTGGTTACCGACGGGCCTGGGGCGCCGGCCGACTCTGATGCCGACACGGCGCCGGGCCAGCGCAGCGGGCCCCCGCCCATCAAGTTGGAGCTCGGCGCTCCCATCGTGCACCTCGATACGCCACTGGAGCTGGCCCCCGGTTCCGGCCCCACGCCGGATGCCGCGCGCGCCGCCCTGCGCGATAGCGGCGACCCGGTCCTCTCCGAGTTCGCCAGCCTGCTCGACCGCGTGGACGCCACCCAACGGGAGGTGCTCAACGCCTGGCGCGCTGGCACACCAGGAACCGCCGACCCCACGCGCCTCACCAAGACCCGCCGCATCTCCATCGAGACCGATCCCACGCTGAAGGACCACTCCTTCTTCCCCCAGCCCGACGACTGGCCGGACCCCATCGACCGCTTCCCCCTGGTGCCCATGACCATGTCGGTCTCCATGATGCTCGATGCCGGGAGGGAACTGGCCGCGGGCCTCCCGGGCGAGCTGAAGGTGATCGGCATCGAGCGCGTACGCGCCTGGCGTTGGATGGCCCTGGAGGAACCCATCGAGATCACCATCAGCGCGAAGCTCGAAGAGGAGGTCAAGGCCGACGGCCTGCGCCGGGCCGCCGTCTCCATCGACGAGTTCATCGAGGGCACCGTGCTCCTGGCCGATGAATGGCCCGACGCCGAGCTGCGCCCACCGGGGGAAGACAGCGAACGGGGCCCGCTCGACAGCAGCCCCGTGCCCATGGATCCGACGGAGATGTACCGCGAACGCTGGATGTTCCACGGCCCTGCCTACCAGGCAGTCACCGGGCTGCACCGCATGGGACCCGGCGGCCTGACCGGCTCCATCACGCGCACCGTCGGCGAGGGCTCCCTGCTCGACGGTGCCGGCCAGCTCTTCGGCCTCTGGATCTCCATCTCCATGGAGACCGATCGCATGGCCCTGCCCGTGCGCCTGGACCGCGCCATCTTCTTCGGGCCGGAGCCGACCGTGGGCGAGGAGCTGGATGTGCGTATCGTCATGCGCACCGTCGAGGAACGCCCGGTGGAAGGGGACATCGAGATCACCCGAAACGGCCGCCTGTGGGCGCGCCTGGCCGGCTGGCAGGACCGACGCTTCGAGAGCGACACGGCCCAGTGGCCGGTCATCCGCCACCCGGAGAGCAACACCCTGACCGAACCCTGGCCGCAGCTCCCCCAAACCGCGTTCATGCCCGTGGGCTACCGGGCCACGGCCACCCGCGACTACTTCGCCCGGCGCTATCTCGACGGCCCCAACCTGGCCGCCTACCGGGAGATGAACCCCAAGCGCCAGATCGAATGGCTCTCCGGCCGCATCGCCGCCATCGACGCCGCCCGCCGTTACCTGTGGCAGCAGGGCTTCGGGGACATCTACCCCATCGAGCTGCTGGTCGTTTCAGAGGAAAGCGGCCGCCCGCGCCTGGACCTCTCGCGCCTGCCCCACGCCGCCGGTGTCGAGCAGGCCCCGGACCTGCGCCTGTCCATCGCCCACAAGAACGGCTCCGCCGTGGCTCTGGTGGCCGAGGGGCGCGAGGTGGGCATCGACCTCGAACAAATCGTGGAGCGTGACTCATCCTTCGAGGGCATCGCCTTCCGGGACGAGGAGCTGGCCCTCTTACCATCCGGCCCCGAAGAGGCCGAGGCCCGAGCCGCCGAGCTCGCCCGCCTGTGGTGCGCCAAGGAGGCCGTGGCCAAGCTCCTGGGCACGGGGCTCGGGGGCAGCCCCAAGGATTTCACGATTGAACGCCTGGAAGAGGGCCGCGTCTTCGTGCGCGCGCCCGGGGCGGATAACCTGTTCACCGTGCAGACCAGCCGCTACGGCGACTGGGTCCTGGCCCACACCATCGCCGAACACGAAACCGACTGAAGGAAACACCCGTGAGCACCGAATCAACCCTGGAGCGCGTGAGCGCCATGATCCGCGAGGTGATCGGCGAGGACTGGGATCTCGACGAGGAGATCACCCTGGAGACCTCCTTCAGCGACGACCTGGAGCTGGAGTCCATCGAGTTCGTCTCCCTGGCCGAACGCATCCAGGCCGAATACGGAGGCTCCGTGGATTTCGTCGCCTGGCTCTCCGGCAAGGAGCTGGACGAGATCATCTCCCTCAAGGTCGGTGCCCTGGTGGCCTTCATCGAGAAGCAGACAGGCGCCTGACGGCTCTACCATGGCCACCGCCATCGCCAACGGGCACTCCTTCCATGTGCAGGAGCTCTCGCCCCGCACGGGTGAAGACCCCGCCACCTCCCGGGCGAGCGCCGGGCCCGCGGAAACCTCCGCCACAGATCCGGCCCGGGACGGCGGGCCGCCGACCGTGCTGGTCCACGGCCTGCTGCTCGACAACCTGGCTTCCTGGTACTTCGGCGTGGCACCGTTGCTGGCCGAGGAGCTCGGCCGCCGCCAGTGCATGTACGACCTGCGCGGCCACGGCAAGAGCGAACACGCCACCGACGGCTTCGACGTGGCCACCCAGTCCGCTGACCTCGCCGCCCTGCTGGACATCTGGTCCCCCGACCAGGCCGTCGACCTGGTCGGCCACAGCTACGGCGGCTTGATCGCCCTGCGCTTGGCCCTCCAGAACCCCGCCCGCATCCGGCGCCTGGCCCTGGTTGACGTGCCCCTGCCCCCCTCGCGCCTCGATCGCGTGCGCGATGTTCTCAGCGGTGGCACCCAGGCCATCCTCGACGCCATCCCCGAGAACCTGCGCGCCAACCTGACCGGCGGCACGCGCCGCGCCGCCCGCACCATGCGCTCCCTGACGCGCCTCCTCTCCAACTCCACACTCGTCGCCGACCTGCAGGCCGAGGGCGACCTGCCCGACCGGGAACTCGCCAGCCTGACCATGCCCCTGGCGCTCGTCTACGGCTCGAACTCCTCCTGCCTGCCCACCGGCAAGCGCCTGGCCGCCCTGCTCCCAAGCGCCCGCCTCACGGTTCTCGAAGGCGGCCACTACCTGCCCGTCGAGAAGCCCGCCGACCTGGCCGCCGCCCTGGGGGATTTCCTCCGTGGCTAAGGCGACCGCCAACGGCATCAGCCTGCACATCCAGCATCTGCACTCCGGCAGCCCCGCAGCCGATCGAGGTTCGTCCACCGTACCCGACCCGTCACCGACGGACGCGCCCCCGCTCGTCGTTTTCCTCCACGGCCTGGTGATGGACAACCTGTCCAGCTGGTACTTCACCATCGCCAACGCCATAGCCGCCGAACACGAAGTGCTGCTCTACGACCTGCGCGGCCACGGCAAGAGCGAGCGCCCGTCCACCGGCTACGGCGTGGCGGACATGGTCGCGGACCTGGCCTGCCTGCTGGAGGCCACCGGTCACGGACAACGCCGCGTGGAGCTCATCGGCAACAGCTTCGGCGGCCTCCTGGCCGTGGCCTTCGCCCTGGCCCACCCAGAGCGCGTCAGCGGCCTGGCCCTGGTGGACGGCTCCGTCCACGACGAAGCCTGGGGCTCGGAGATGACCGACACCCTGGGCCTCGAAGGGGAAGAGGCGCGCATCAAGATCGCCGACTCCTTTCGCGGCTGGACCGGGCGCCACTCCGAGAAAAAGCGCAACCGCCTGGCCAAGACCGCCGCCGCCCTGGTCTACGACACGAGCATGGTGCGCGACCTGGCCACTTCACCCCCGCCGCGGGACGCCGAGCTGCGCCGCATCACCTGCCCGGTGCTGGCCCTCTACGGCGCGGACTCCGATGTACAGGCCCGTGGAACGCGCCAGGCCAAGCTCTTCCCCCACTGCGACCTGCGCATCCACGCCGGTTGCACGCATTCGATCCTCTGGGAACGCACGGGCGAGCTGCGCGGCGAGCTCATCGACTGGCTGGGCGCGGAGGAACGCCCCTAGGCGCGAAACCGGACCATGACCCGCTTCCTCTTCGTCGTGCCGCCCATGACCGGCCATGTGCATCCGACCCTCTCCGTGGCTCACGCCCTGCGCAGCCGCGGCCACCAGACGGCCTGGGTCGGCTACGGCCAGGCTATCGGCCACCTGCTGCCCGCCACCACGCCCCCGACCCTCTACTCCCTCGACCGCGACCTGCCCGCCGCCTTCCTGACGGACATGGCCGCCCGCGCCCGCAGCGTGCGCGGCCTGGCGGGCCTGAAGTTCCTGTGGGAGGAGGTCCTCTTGCCGCTGGGCCGCGACATGCTCCCGGGCGTGGAGCAGGCCGCCCGCTCCTTCGCCGCCGATGTGCTCGTCGTCGACCAGCAGGCCTTCGCCGGCGCCTTCGCCGCCCGCCGCCTCTCCCTGCCCTGGGCGACCCTGGCCACCACCTCCGCCGACCGCCCGGCCTCCCTGGGCGATCTGCCCCAGGTCCTCGCCTGGACAGAACAGCGTCTGGCAGACCTGCAGCGAGAACTCGACCTGGAGCCCCAGGCCGAACCGGAGAACTCCCCCTCCCGCGTGATCGTCTTCTCCACGCCCGCCCTGGCCGGCGACACCTCAAGCCGCCCGGCCCATTGGAGCTTCGTCGGCCCGGCCACGGGCCAACGCAACGCCCGGACAACCCCAGTGAAAGACGAGGACGACTCGGACAGGTCCATGGCCATGCCAGCGGACGCCAGAGCGGATACAGCGCCGCACACCTCGGCGCACACGCCGCCGCACACCTCGACGCACTCACCGACGAGTTCAACGACTGACACTCCGAATGACTCAACGACGCCCACACCAACAGACGCTCCGATTGACACCCGGACGGACGCCCGGACGGACTCAACGGCGCAACCCACGACCACCACCCCGGACCCGGAGCGCGCCTTCCCCTGGGACAGGCTCTCCAAGGGCAAGAGAATCCTGGCCAGCCTCGGCACCCTGAACGCCGAACGCGGCGACCGCTTCTTCGCGGCCCTGGCCGAGGGCCTGGGCGGCGACCCGGCGCTGCAGGTCATCGTGGTCTCCCCCCGGGACGAGGTGAACGGCGCCCCCTGGCCCGACAACTTCATCCAACGCCCCTGGGTCCCCCAACTTGAACTCCTGCCCCACCTGGACGCGGTCATCAGCCACGGCGGCCACAACACCGTGTGCGAAGCCCTCTCCGAAGGCCTGCCGCTCGTCGTGGCCCCCATCAAGGACGACCAGCCGGTGATCGCCCAACAGGTGGTCGACGCCGGCTGCGGTCTGCGCCTCTCCTTCACCCGTCCGCGCCCGGCGCTCCTGGCCGAGGCCGTTCGCCGTGTGCTGGACGAGCCGGCCTTCGCCGAGGCCGCCGAAGTCGTGCGCGCCTCCTTCCTGGCCGCCGGCGGAGCGCCAGAGGCCGCCCGCCTCCTGGAGGAGTTGGCATGACCGTCCTCGCCCTCTGCCTCACCGCCCTCTTCCTGCTCGGCGGCCTGCGCCTGCGCGGGCGCCTGGGCAAGCTGGCCGTGCTGCCGCTCTCCAAATCCGGGGACGGGAACCTGGATGAACCGCCCCACCCGGACCACATCTTCCTCACGGCCCCGGGCGTCGAGTTGGACGAGGCCACGCGCCGGGCCGCCAGCCGCTGGGCCCGGGCCGCCGGCGTGGAGGTCCTCGACCTCATCCCCGGTGACTTCCCGCCCCTGGAGTTGCTGGGCCTGGCGGAACTCATGGACCCGGCCGCCTACCGCGCCGCCCCCCTGCGCCAGCCGCGCAGTGCCGGCCGCGCCCTGCTCGTCAGCGGCGAGACCCTGGCGCGTTTCGGCCCCCGGGCCCGGCCCCTGATTGACGCCGGCGACACGAACAACGACCAGCAAGACACTGACGATCCCACGGAAGCCACAAACGCCTTCCTGCGCGCCGCCCTGGACCTGCAGACCTTCGCCCCCGGCGCGGCCACGGTGGCCCTGGCCCCCAGCTTCCTTGACAACTCCGCCGCCCGCGCCCGCGGCCACGCCGCCTGTCTGCGCCGCCGCAACCTGGAAGCCTACTTCGGCGACTTCGCCCTCCTGGTCCTCCTGCTCCAGGGCGGTATCTGGGCCCTCTGCCTGGCCTGTCTCATGGCCAATCCCTTCCTCGGCCTCACTGCGATACTCGCCTTCCAGTTCCAGGCCACCCTGGGCCTCTCCGCCCTGCCGGAGAGAGTCCCCCTGCGCGGCCAGCTCGTCCTCCTGACCGTCGCCCGCTTTCCCCTGGAGATCATCCAGTGGCTGCACACGCTGCTCGCCCCGCGCCCGGATCTCAAGGCCCGCGCCGCCCACATTGATTCCCTGCGCCCGCCCTATGACAAGGTCCTGGCCGCCGGCGTGGATCAACTTCTTGAGCCGCGCCGGGACACCTGCCCCCTGTGCTCCGCCACGGACCTCTCTCCCCAGCGCACGGACGGCGAATACTTCCAGCACAAACCCGGCACCTTCCATCTGGAACGCTGCAACGCCTGCACCCTCATCTTCCAGAACCCACGCCTCACGCCGGAAGGCCTCAACTTCTACTACGGCGACTTCTACGACGGCCTGGGTGAACCGACCCTGGATTTCATCTTCTCCGCCAACCCCGATGGCTACGCCGCCCGGGCACGCCTGGCGGAAAACCATGTGGCGGCCCTCGGCGCGGAGGGCGACGACCGGCATCACTACGGCCCGCGCCGCTGGCTCGATGTGGGTGGCGGTCACGGTCACTTCTGCCTGATGGCCCGCGCCGTGTGGCCCGACACGCGCTTCGAGGTACTCGACCTGGCCGACTCCGTGGAGAAGGCCGTGGCCCGCGGCTGGGCCGACGCCGGCTGGCGCGGTTTCCTGCCGGAGCTGGCCGCGGATGAGGGCTCCGACCTGCGCCTGGGCGGCCCGGCCCTGGGAAACGCCCAGCCCTTCGAGGTGGTCTCCATGAGCCACTACCTCGAACACACCCGCGAGCCGCGCCAGGAGATTGACGCCGCCCACAGCCTGCTGGCGGAGGGCGGCCTGCTCTTCATCGAGGTCCCCGACCCCGAGTGCCCCATCGGCCGCTGGCTCGGCTGGAGCTGGCTGCCCTGGTTCCAGCCCCAGCACCAAAACCTCCTGCCCTGCAAAACGCTCCAGGGCCTCCTGGGCGAGCGCGGCTTCGAGGTCCTGGAGATCGAACGCGGCCCGGCCCACCAGGCCACGGACCTGCACTACACGATCCTGGTCAGCCTCTCGCGCCTCCTGCCCCCGGTGGACCGTCCCTGGTTGCCGCCCACGCGCCCCTGGCACCGGCTGCGCCACGCCCTGGTCTGGACCGCCGTCCTGCCCTTCCTGCTGTGCGCCGTGGCCGCCGACAAACTGCTGGCGGGTTTCGTGCGCTCCCGGGGCTGGTCCAACACCTATCGCGTCCTGGCCCGTCGCGTGGACCGCGGGCAGGCGGCAGCACCGGCGGCGCCGCCCACCTCCCCGGACGAAGCCCCCACCCCGGACGCATCGACCGGCTCCGACCTGACAGTCACCGCCCTCTACACCAACGGCGCCTGGACCCGCCAGGGCTTCCCCGGCGCCGAGTTGCTCTGTTCCGACGAGGCCGACATGGTCTTCGGCGCCGTCAACGGCTTCCTGCGCCTGGCCACCATCGGCCGCTCCCTGCCCGACCTGGCCGCTTCGGTCATCCAACGCCACGCCATGCTCGACTACCTGTTGGCAGAGGAACTCAGCGGCGCCCGCGCCCCCCAGGCACTCGAGATCGCCGCCGGCCTCTCCCCCCGGGGCGTGGCCTTCGCCACCGACACAGGCCGCGACGACCTGGACTACATCGAGGCGGACCTGCCAGAAGTCATCGCCAGAAAACGCGAGCTATTGTCCCGCACCACCGCCGGCCAGGACGCGGTCTTTGCCCCCGGCCTGCACTTTGTATCCACGGACGCCGAACGCTGCGACCTCGCCACCCTGGTGGAAGCGGACCGCCCGCTCACGATTATCGCCGAAGGCCTCTGCATGTACCTCGACTGCTCCGCCCGCCGCCGCCTATGGTCACGCGTGGCGCGTGTCATGGAACTGGCTGGGACAGAAGGAGCCGCCTTCCTCTTCGACCTCGTGCCCCCGGCCGAGGAACCGCGCGCGGGCGTCGCCGGACGCCTCCTGGAAGGCCTCATGAAGGCCGCCACCGGCGGGCGCTCCTTCGAACGCGCCGGCGAGACCCGCGACGAGATCATCAGTGACCTCAAGGCCTCCGGCTTCTCCTCCGTCGAGCTCTTCGAGCCGCCCGCTGTGAAGCACGCTTGGAATCTGCCCGGCACTGACCAGCCCACGCAGATGGTCATCTACCGCTGCCGCCTCTGACGCGAACCTCACACGCACAGCGTCACGCACGCAGCGCCACGCACACCCATGACAGACCTCAACCCGGACACCTCACCCATCTTTGTCGTCGGCACCGGCCGCTCGGGCACCACGCTCCTGCGGTTGATGCTGAATGCTCACCCGCGCATCTACCTGACCCACGAGGCGGCGTTCTATGTGGGCGGCAACTTCCTGCCGCGCAAATCCACCGGCAGCGACTGGCTGGAAATCTACTTCAAGTCCTTCTCCTACGCCTGGCTGCGCCTGGATCCCCAGACCGTGCGCGACGAGATCGCCAAAACGCACCCCACCGGTCTCGCCCGGGACGAACGTCCGGTGGCCTACAACGCCCTCATGCGCTGCATGGCCCGGCGCTACGACAAGCCGCGCCACGGAGACAAGACTCCGTTCCACGCCAGCTTCCTGAAGGGCATCTTCCGCGACTACCCGGACCCGCGCGTGGTGCACATCCTGCGCGACCCGCGCGCCACGGTGCACTCACTCCAGCGCATGCCCTGGGCGCCGGGTTCGATGATCCTGAACAACCGCTACTGCCGCCAGATCATCCGCGAGACGCGCCCCTTCAAGGATCGCATCCACGAGATCCGCCTGGAGGACCTGCTCGCCGACACGCGTAGCGTGATGCAAGGCGTACTTGAGTTCGTCGGCGAGCCCTTCGACGAACGTGTCCTCGACCACACACACCACGCGCCCCTGGAAGACACGCCTCCCTTCCCCTGGCTCCTGACCGCCACCAAGAAACGCGACACAAAGCCACGCACCGGCTGGAGCGACACCATCCCCCCCGCCTGGATCCGCCAGATTGAAAAGCGCAACCGGATCTACTTCGAGGAGTACGGCTACGAGCTCGCCACGCTGGCGACAAACCCCTCAGCCCTCGCGCGCTACAAGGCCGTCTTCGCCGACTTCCCCGAGGCCAACCGCTTCCTGCGCCGCTTCATCCCCCTGATCTACAAGCTGACACGCCAGAACCCGCCCACGGCCGAGGTCGCCCAGAACCTACTGCTCCAGCTCAACCCCCGCGCCTGGTCCCACTACCCGGACTTCCAGATGCCCGAGCGCCCGGCGCCTCTCCCTTAACCGTTGGCCGCGCAAGACCTTGCGCGCACGGGTTTTTCCACGGGGCTGCTGGGATAGAGAGTAGAGTGGGGAAGTTGTGGGCGCTCCTCCCCTCGCGGTTGCGCTCCTCTTCCACTTAATTGAGCCGGAATCAACCGAACCGACAGGAACAACATGAACACGGGACTTCGCATCGGAACGGCGGCCCTGCTCGTCCTCTGCCTCAGCGCCTGCTGGTCGCGCACATCTTCGAGCGCAGGCTCCGGCAGGGCCTGGAGCGGCTCCTCACAGGAAGAGCTCGACCTGCGCCTGGTGGCGCTGGAACGCTATGAGGCCTGGCTGCGGTCCGCGGGCTTCAACTCCCACGAGAGCGAGAGCTCCAGCTTGGCTTTAGCCGACACCTCGGGGAGTACCAGCGAGAACTGGTCCTCTGATCGTTACGTGGGTGAGCTTCCGCACCTCGGAGAGGTGGAGGTTCTCATCGAGAAGCGGGACCGGTTCCTGGCGCAGCGGCCCGAGGGGGACGGGCCGGACGTCTACATCCACCTGTGGGTCGCCCGGGACAGATCAGATGAGTCCAAGGCCGCCTGGCAGCACCTGCAGGACGACGCCGATACGCTCGTGACCGAGGGCAGGTTCACGGTCCGCTAAGCCCGGGCTCCCGACCACGCCATCAGGGGCAGAAGAAGACCTCCAGGCCATCGGACAGGTTGAATCCACTTCCCTGCCCCGGATCCCGATACCAGAACTGGAAGTTCCAGGTAGAGCCTCCGATGATCTGCCCGGCCGCCTGGGGCGGGTTGGTGTTGTCCAAGGCGTACATCACGGTCCCGCCCGCGTCCGCCTGAATCGGCGGCAGACGGAACACGCTGCCCCCCACACAGCGGTAGCCGTTGCCAAAGACAAAGAGGACCTGGCTCGGCCCGTAGTAGAAGATCCCGAACTGATTCGGCACAGCCCCGTCCGCCAGGAGTGCCAGATCATTGTTGCTCACAAAAGTAGTCCCGGCCCAGTTCATCACCGCGCCCGCGCCCGTCGAGTTCGCCGCAGAGATGCAGTAGTTGCTAGGAGCCACACCCCCACAGCCGCCGCTGTCCTCCCAGATGAAGACATCCCCGATCGCGTTCATGTCCCCGAACACGAGGTTCCTGGCGTTGCTGCCGAATGCAACCAGCGCACCGTCCGCGCCCAGATCTGAGAAGGAACTGGCCCCGTCGCCTCCTACGCCGTTCGGATCCTGGCTGACTCGCAGGGTCGCACCGCTCGCGACATCGTGCATGAACACATCATTCATACCGTTCATGTCCCCGACGACCAGGTTACTCGCCGCGCTCTCGAAGACCACAACGCTCCCGTCATCGCTGATACGCGGCGTGCGGCTGTAGGAGTTCGCCTCACTGCCTCCCGTGGACACGCTTACGCGCCGCGTGGTCGCTCCCAGCAGATCGTGCACGAACACATCCGGAGCACCGTTCAGGTCATTCAGCACCAGGTTCGTCGCCGCGCTGTCAAAGGTCACACGCAGCCCGTCATCGGAGATGGCACAGGCCCGGCTCGCAAGGTCCGCCTCGGTCCCGCCACTGGCCTCGCTCACGCGCACCGCCACCAGGGAGTTGGTGTCATAGACGAAGATGTCCGCCATGCCGTTCGTGTCCGCCAGCACCAGATCATCAGCATGGGAAATGAAGGCCACCTTGCGTCCGTCCCCTGAAATCGCCACACCCGTGAAGTAGCCAGAGTGCCCGTTCCCGGCCAGCCCTCCCAGGGCCACGCTCGCCAACATGGTCACATTGGCTCCCCGATAACGCACGAACACATCCCGTGAGTTGTTGTAGTCGTTGCTGTGCAGGTTGCTCGCCGAGCTGTAGAAGGCCACATAACGCCCGTCCCGGCTGACCGCCGGTTCACGGCTCTCCCCGTTCCCCTCGACTCCGCTTCCATCCAGGCTGACGCGCTCGATGGCGCCGGTGCCGAGTTCCACCAGGAACACATCGGCCACGCCGTTCATGTCACCGATGACCAGGTTGCGCGCCTCGCTCTCAAAGGCCACCACCGTCCCATCCGCGCTGATCGAAGGCCGCCCGCTGGGCCCGTCGCCCTGCACGCCAGCCACCTCGCTGACCCGAATCGTCGCCAGCGTCACTCTGTTGTGCACGAACACGTCCCGCACCCCGTTCGTGTCCCCGCTCACCAGGTTCGTGGCATCGCTCTCAAATGCCACCCAGACCCCATCCGAGCTCACCGACACCGCGCCACTGAGTCCGTCCCCCTCGTTTCCGGCCGAGTCAACGCTGGCCCGCGTTATGTCCTGGGCAACCGCGCCCTCTCCCAGACAGATCGCAAACGCCATAAAGCCCCCGACAAGCGCCAGCCCCCTTCCCACACCACGTCCATCCTCACCGACGGCCTTCTTCACCAAACGCTTCAGCTGTTGCATGCCAGGACTCCTGAGTCGAGTTTCACGGATTCAAAAAACACCCAGAGGACCCACCCGGGCCCCCGCGCCCTCCCACAAAAGCCCGCCGGCCGCACCCCAAAAAGGAGCCGCGCCCAACGGCTTCGGACAGAGAGCCGCTGCCCCCATCCTACCACATACCCCAGAAATCAGCGGTTTTTCGCCTTTTCCCGATATGGCGGTCTTCTTCCACACCGTCTGTCACGCAATGCCCACAATAGACTCTCTCCGCAAGGGGGCCCCGAGAAGGCCCCCTGTCCACCCCCAAACCCCCGGCTCCCCGCAAAGGCCCCTGACAAGGCACCGCAGCCCCGCACCTCCCCCTGCTCTCCCCATGAAATACACCCTGACACTGATCGCGTTCCTGTTTGCCCTGCCCGTTGCCTCTGGTCAAGGGGAGCTCAAGTTGCTCGCTAGCGACGGCGCGGGAGGTGACTACTTTGGCCACTCCGTCGCGATCAGCGGCACGGTCGCCATCGTCGG
>PVBE011136845.1_pt1 | contig 12543 bp, 10 predicted proteins | sample 1631181 | NCBI WGS metagenome assembly PVBE01 (sample SAMN08397723, study PRJNA350692) | Marine metagenome, whole genome shotgun sequencing project. | isolation source: water | place: Pacific Ocean | collected 2012-04 | reverse complement strand
CTACCCTGCGACACCAAAACATCCACCTGGCGCAGCTTCGTGACGATCTCTTCCGGCTTGTAGCGCTTCCTTGGCATATCGGTCCTCCTCGATGCCAGTTACATACATCAGGGTGGACCACTTCAATGGGGGTGGATCAGCCCTTCTTGCCGCCGTATTGCCGCGCCTCGGCGGCACGGACGCGCGCGGCGAAGCGCTTCGGGCCCATCGGCACGCCGAGATCGACGCTCTCGAGCCGGCGGATCTCGTCGCGCAGCCGGCCCGCCTCCTCGAACTCCAGATCGGCGGCGGCATCGCGCATGCGCTTGTCGAGATCGGCGAGATAGGCCGTCAGGTTGTGGCCGATCAGGTGCGGGGTGTCCTCGTCGAGGGTGCCGACAGTGACGCGGTCTTGCTCGTAGACCGATTCCAGGATGTCGGTGATCTCCTTGCGGACGCTTTCCGGCGTGATGCCGTGGGCGGTGTTGTAAGCCTCCTGCTTGTCGCGCCGCCGGTTGGTCTCGCCGATGGCGTAATCGAGCGATTTGGTCATGGTATCGGCGTACAGGATCACCCGTCCGTCGATGTTGCGAGCCGCCCGGCCGATGGTCTGCACCAGCGAGGTCTGCGAGCGCAGGAATCCCTCCTTGTCGGCATCCAGGATTGCGACCAGGGCGCATTCCGGGATATCGAGCCCTTCGCGCAGCAGGTTGATGCCGACCAGCACGTCGAACGCGCCCAAGCGCAGGTCGCGGATGATCTCGATGCGCTCCAGCGTGTCGATGTCGGAGTGCAGGTAGCGAACGCGAACTCCCGCCTCCTGCATGTAATCGGTCAAATCCTCGGCCATGCGCTTGGTCAGCGTTGTCACCAGCACGCGCTGGCCTTTTTGGGCGCTGTCGCGGCACTCGGCCAGCAGGTCGTCGACCTGGTGCTCGACCGGGCGGACGTCGCACACCGGATCGATCAGCCCGGTGGGACGGATCACCTGTTCGACGAACACGCCGCCGGTGCGCTCCATCTCCCACGGACCCGGTGTCGCCGAGACGTAGACGGTCTGCGGCCGCATCGCCTCCCACTCCTCGAACTTCAAGGGCCGGTTGTCGACGCAGGACGGCAGCCGGAAGCCGAACTCCGAGAGGGTGGATTTCCTGTTGAAGTCGCCCCGGAACATGCCGCCGAGCTGAGGCACGGTGACGTGGCTCTCGTCGACGATCAGAAACGCGTCCTCGGGCAGGTACTCGAACAGGGTCGGCGGTGGCTCGCCCGGCCGGCGCCCGGTCAGGTAGCGCGAGTAGTTTTCGATGCCGGCGCAGTGGCCGGTGGTCTCCATCATCTCGAGGTCGAACCGGGTGCGCTGTTCGAGGCGCTCGGCCTCCAGCGGCTTGTTGTTGGCGAGGAACCATTCGAGCCGCTCGTTCAGCTCGACCTTGATCTCCTTGGCCGCCTGCTGAAGGGTCGGTCGCGGCGTCACGTAGTGGCTGTTGGCGTAGACGGTGACGGTCTCGAGCTCGGCGGTCTTCTCGCCGGTCAGGGGATCGAACTCGTGGATCGCCTCGATCTCGTCGCCGAAGAAGGTGAGGCGCCAGGCGCGGTCCTCGTAATGGGCCGGGAAGATCTCGACCGAATCGCCCCGCACCCGGAACGCGCCGCGCGCGAACGCGGTGTCGTTGCGCCGGTATTGCAGCTCGACGAAGCGTTTCAGGAGCGCCGCGATCTCAACCGTGTCGCCGGTCTTGAGCCGGATCGTCATCTCGGAATAGGTCTCGACCGAGCCGATGCCGTAGATGCACGACACCGAGGCGACGATGATCACGTCGCGGCGCTCCAGCAGCGCGCGGGTCGCCGAGTGGCGCATGCGGTCGATCTGCTCGTTGATCGAGGCGTCCTTCTCGATATAGGTATCGGACCGGGGCACGTAGGCCTCGGGCTGGTAGTAGTCGTAGTACGACACGAAGTACTCGACCGCGTTGCCCGGGAAGAAGCTCCTCATCTCGCCGTAGAGCTGGGCCGCCAGCGTCTTGTTGGGGGCGAGGATCAGGGTCGGCCGCGCGATCTCGCGGATCACGTGCGCCATGGTGAAAGTCTTGCCCGATCCGGTGACGCCGAGCAGCACCTGATCGCGCTCGCTGTCGCGCACGCCGTCGAGCAGCTCGGCGATCGCCTGCGGCTGATCGCCCGCCGGCGTGAACTCCGAGACGACGCTGAACGGCACGCCGACATCGGCCGTGGGGCGCTCTGCGGTGAGGATCGTCATGGGGTATTATATGCGCGACACGGTGGCGGTTGCCAAGGAGCGCGAATCACGCGGGCGGATCTCCGACCAACTGCTCCAGCTCGGCGATCAGCGCCGGAAGCTCATCCTTCACGATCGTGAATACGATGTCATAGTTGATTTCATCGTAGGCATGCACCAGTCGATCACGTGTGCCGATGATCTGCCTCCAGGAAATTTGGGGCGTGCGATCGCGATATGGGGCCGATACCCGACGTGCGGCCTCTCCGAGGACTTCCAGGAGTCGGACGATCGCAAGCGAGAGCATTTCGTCGCGGTCGAGATCGTGCCTCGATTTGCCCCGCATGAACGTGGTTGCCGTGCGCGCGGCTTCCAGCATCTGCTGGACGCTGATCCGGTCGTCATGCCGAGACATAGAGGTCTTTCGCAAGGCCCATCACCTCGTCGCGATAATAAAGGCTGAGGCAGGCGGGCGTGTTCAGGTCGACCCGCCGCCCCAGAATCTCCGAGAGCTCGTCCTGAACGGTGATGAAACCGAACCCGGGCGTTTTGCCCGGCTCGAACTCGACCAGCACGTCGACGTCGCTGTCGGGGCCGAAGTCGTCGCGCAGTACCGAGCCGAACAGCGCCAGACGCCGGACGTGGTGGCGCTTGCACAGCTCGGCGATCTTCTTGGGCCGAAGCCTGACACGTTTGGCGGCGAGGTCGATGGTCATGATCGGAATATGGCCCAATGGCGAGACGTTGACCAGTTGTCTGGAGAAAACGACTCCGACCCTCGCGTCCGTTTATTGGCGACACCATCACCCCACCCCACCGTCGATCCCATCGGGCCACCCCTCACCATGGGCTCGACGGTGGCGTGTGGTGGATGGTCGTATCAGGTTTGGTGGCGGGAGCCTTTGGCCGGTCGCTCTATAGACTTAGAGTACGAGGAACCGACGCGGACCCCGTTTGCTCCGTGCCCCCCGGCCCGCGTCTATTGCTTCGACGGCCCGCCGATACCACATCCGCCGGAGCGATGACGAGGAACGAACACAAAGAGAGTGTTGACCAACTCGACGCCTTCAATGCGGCGCTAAAGGGTGGCATCACCGTCGCCGAATTCTTGGGGACATACCGTCAAGTGATGGAGTTCGTCCACGCTGCCGGACTGATCGGCAAGTTCCGTCTCGCGGCCGACCCGTTGAAGAAGCTCCGCGCTGAAGTGGCTCCAGTTGTTCGTTTTGCGAGGTGCCACGTCGCGCCTGAGGACAGGATACAATTCCCCCTCAACGACAGCGTACCAGACTGCAACGTGTGGCACGGAGACGGTCGCCATAGGCTAATCGAGGTCACGGCCATGCAAGGGATGGAGAGATTTCATACGATGACGGAGTTGAATGAGACGGGGTGTGGTCGGGGCCATACCGGCCTGACCGACGACCGGTCGGCGAAGGATTTCCATCGCGAGATGGATCAAGAACGGCGCATGTTCTCAACAGCGGAGATCGAAGAGACGTACGTGCGCGGCTTTGAGATAGCCGTGAACAGGAAGCTAAACAACACGGGCGCGGACACCCTACTGATCGACGGGCCGCCGGATACGCTGTCCGAAGATCGTTGGCATGCGATGCGACCGATGCTAACGGCGGTTGTTAAGAACCATCCGCACCGCGATATTTTCGTGGTCGCTATAGGTGGCGAAGGCCCTTGCTTGCAGATCAAGTAGAGCCCGAGTCTTTACGACGCGATTTATAACTCCGGGAGGTTATGGAAAGCGACCTCATCCGGCGATTTCCAGAATCCGCTCCTCGCCGCCGGGCTTCGGCTCGACGACGTCGACGGACAGACAGCCCTCGATCGCTTCGTGCAGGTTACGCAGCAGCTCGTCCATCGTATCGCCCTGGCTGGCGCAGCCCGGAATCGCCGGCACCTCGGCCCAATATCCACCTTCTTCCGCCTCGTGCACCACGACCTTGATCTTCATGTCCACTCTCCAATCCGGCCGAAAGAATGATACGATATGAAGGGCGATAATTCCATGCTTCAAATTCATTGTATGCATGATTAGAACGCGTTAAGCGTCGTCAATCCGGTTCCGCCCCAGCAAATACCAGATACCGCAGCGGACCGCCCGGGACGACCGCGTCGAACGGGTAACACGTCACCAGCGTCAGGCGCTTGCCGGTGACGTCGGGGCTGGGCCAGGGATTGCGGGCGTCGACCACGCGGTGGCCGGTCACGCGATAGGCAATGCGCGCGCCGTCCGCCGTCTCGATCACCAGCAGCTCGCCGACCGTGACGCGCTCCAGGAAAGCCAGGCTCGTATCCCGGTGGCCGCCGATGATGCTGTTGCCGGGTCCCCCCGGCTTGGGCGTGCCGTCGAGGTGGCCGGGGCCGAAGGCCATGGTGCGGCCGCTCGCGCCGGCGAGCACGATGTGGTCGATGCCGAGCGCCGGCGCGCGGAGCCGGGCCACGGGCCAGGTGTCGGCCCATGGCCACGGCTTGGCCCGCGTCTCCCCGGCGAGCGTCCGGCGCCACGCATCGTGCAGCAGCACCTGGGCGACCAGTGCCTTGGCCGGGATGTAGAGGCCGGTTCCCAACTGCCACAGCCCGACGGCGGCGACGCACGCGGCGAGCGCCGCCGCCGGGCGGCGCATCAGACGGCGCGGCGCGACCACAGCACCAGCGCGCCGGCGAGGAGGAGGGCGATCGTGCCGATCAGCATGTGCAGCGGCGCCGAAGTCGCGCCGGCCGGCAGCATCACCCGAGCCGACGCCCGCTGCGCCCCGGCGGGCGCGAGCCCGGCGTCGCGCTGATGCGGCGGCTTGGACTTGATCAGCGTCTCGCCGAACACCTTGTCGTAGTCCCACCCCAGAGGCAGGTTGAGCGCGACCTTGGCGCTGTCGAGCGCCGTCTCGGGCGGCCGGTCGACGGTCTTGGCGACGGCGACCAGGCTGGTGTAGCGGCTTACCAGGTGATGGCGCAACGCGGTCTCGATCACCGCCGCGCGCACCGCACCCGCGTCGGCGCCGCGCCGCAGCGAATCCATCAGCTCGGCGATCTTGGCCCGGCCCCACAGCGCGGCGACGCCGGCCGCCTCGCGCGCGCCGCCGAGACGCAGCACGTGGCGCCACTCGCGCCCGGCGAACGCACCGCTCAATCCGAGCGCCGCGTCGGCATCGTCGGTCGCTCCGGCCGGCAGCCGGACCGACAAGACCAGCGGCTCGCCGTCATAAAGATCGGGCGCCAGCTTGGGGTATGCCTCGACCGCGAAGCCGTCGCCCCGCGCCTCCGGCCAGGTGGTCAGCACGTCGGTCAGCACCGGCCGCTCGAGCTTGTGGAACAGCTCGCCGATGCGCTGTCCGACCTCGGACACCCGACCTATGTATGTGAAGCTGCCGCGGCCGGCCTCGGCCGCCTTGCGCATGAAATGGCCGTTCGGCGCCGAGCCGATGCCGACGGTGAACAGCCGGCCGCGCCGTAGCCGCGCGTCGATCTCGGCCAGGAGCCGGTTTTCGTTGGAAACCGCGCCGTCGGTCAGGAACACGATCTGGCGCAGCCGGCCCCGCTCGATGCGGCCGGAGAGCGCGCGCCGTAGTGCCGGCAGCATCTCGGTGCCGCCCTCGGCGCTGGTGCCCGCGACATAGGTCTTGGCGCGGGCCAGGTTGGCGGGCGAGGCCGCGCGCACTCCGGCGAACAGCGCATCGTGGTCGTGGTTGAAGCGAATGACCTGGAACCGGTCGGTCGGCCGGAGCCGTTCGAGCGCCGCCGCCATGGCGTCGCGCGCCTCGCGGATCGACGTTCCGCCCATGGAGCCGGAACGGTCGAGCACGAAGACCAGATCGCGCGGCGTCGCCGGCGCCGCTTCGTTCTTGCGACCGGGGCGCCCGCGATGGGGCGGCAGGACCATCACCAGCAGGTATGTGGCGCCGTCGATGGTCTCTCGGAAGACGCCCGCTGCGGGCGCCGCGCCCGTCTCCGGCGTCCACACCAGCTCGAAGTCGCGGTCGGCCGGCACGGCGCCCCCATCGAGGGTGATCGTCGCCGTGCCGTCACGCCAATCGTCTCCGGTGATGGCGTGGTTCGGGCTTTGGAGCTCGACCAGCGGGAACCCGGCGTCGAGCGTGACGCGGAGGACGACCGGATTGACCGGCCCTGCCTCGGGCCGGAGGACCGGCGAGGTGATGCGCTCGGCATCGGCGGCGATATCGGCGGCGTTCGCCCAGCCGCCGTCGCCGACGCCCGACACCGTCACCGGTCCAGGCACGTAGCGCGGCGCCACCACCATCGGAAAGCGCAGGTGAAAGCGGCCCTGGTCGTAACGCAGCGTCTGCTGGTAGCGCAGCGTCACCGTGACCGCCTCGCCGGGTCCGATGTTGGCGACGTCGTTGGTGAAAATGTTGGGCCGGTGCTGCTCGATCAGCGCCGCCTTGCGGCCCTCGCTTCGTGCCTTTTCATATTTCCGGCGCGCCTCGGCGCGCTCGGCGATCTCGGCCTCGATGAGCCGCCCGCCGATCTCGATCCGCATGCCGTCGACCGCGGCGTTCTCGGGCAGCGGGAACGCGTAGACGCCCTCGAGCCACGACCGGCTCGGATTGTGGAAGGTCTGACGCAGCTCGACGCGGGCGACCATGCCGCCGACGCGCATGTCGACCTCGCTCGCCATCAAGGGCGCGGCGACGAAGCGGCCGGGCCGCTTGGTCCTGAACAGCAGGGTACCGGCGCCGACTTCGTCGAGCGAAGTCAGGCCGGGGGGTCTTGGCTCGGCGGCGGCAGGCCGGGCAGCGCCGTCCATCACCGGCCAAACCAGCGCGGCCAGGACCAGCACCTGCGCTGCTCGACACACTCGCCCACCGTGTAGGCTGAAAGTGAGACTTGAACCATAATTCATCGCAACCTCCCTAATGCAGGGCGTCATCGGTGACGCCGACGCAATCGGACGTTGCGATCTTGTTGGAACGACAGCGAAATTCAGTCGATCCATTGGTAAATCGGTGTCAATTGCGCGGCACGCCGATGCCGATTGGCGGCTGCCCGGGCACTGATACCGTGGGTGGTCGACGGCTCGTACGGACTTGACGAGCCGCGCCGATTCCCGGTTGCGGCCCAGTTACGCGAGGCGTAGGGTGCGCGGCCGAAATTCTTGATCACCATCGGAAACACCGTCATGTCGTTCCTGGCCCAACGACTCACGCGCATCAAGCCGTCGCCGACCAACATGCTCACCGGCCGCGTCGCCGAGCTCAAGGCGGAAGGCCGCGACATCATCGGCCTCGGCGCCGGCGAGCCCGACTTCGACACGCCCGACAACATCAAGCGGGCCGGTGTCGAGGCGATCAACTCGGGTGATACCAAATACACCCCGATCCCCGGCACGATAGGTGTCAGGAAGGCGATCTGCGCCAAGCTCAAGCGCGAGAACGGCCTCGATTACGCGCCCGAGCAGATCACCGTCGCGTGTGGCGGCAAGCAGGTGATCTACAACGCCTTGGTGGCGACGCTGGACGAGGGCGACGAGGTGGTCATCCCGTCGCCCTACTGGGTGTCGTACCCCGACATGGTGATGCTGGCCGGCGGCGATCCGGTGTTCGTCGAGGGCGCCGAGGACAACAGTTTCAAGATCACCGGCGCCCAGCTCGAGGCGGCGATCACGCCCAAGACCAAGTGGTTCATGTTCAACTCGCCGTCCAACCCGACCGGCAGCGGCTATACGCGGGACGAGATCCGCGGCCTCACCGACGTTCTGGTGCGCCATCCGCAGGTGTGGACCATCTCGGACGACATCTACGAGCATGTCGTCTACGACGACTTCGCGTTCCATTCGTTCGCCGAGGTCGAGCCCAAGCTGCAAGACCGGACGCTGACGCTCAACGGCGTCTCCAAGGCCTATTGCATGACCGGCTGGCGGCTCGGCTACGGTGCCGGGCCGGTCAAGCTGATCAAGGCGATGAACGTGGTCCAGTCGCAGAGCTCGACCCACACGTCCTCGATCAGCCAGGCGGCCACGATCGAAGCGCTCGACGGCCCGCAGGACTTCATCGCCGAACACAACGAGGTGTTCAAGGAGCGCCGCGACCTGGTGGTCTCGATGCTCAACCAGACCACCGGCATCAGCTGCCGGACGCCCGAGGGCGCGTTCTACGTCTATCCGTCGTGCGCCGGGGTGATCGGCAAGACGACGCCGGACGGCGCCAAGATCGAGAACGACAGCGACTTCGCGACCCATCTGCTGGATGCCGAGGGTGTCGCCGTGGTGCCTGGTATCGCGTTCGGGCTATCGCCGTTCTTCCGCATCTCCTACGCCACATCCACCTCGGCGCTGGAGGAAGCGTGCCGGCGCATCCAGCGCGCCTGCGCGGCGTTGACCTGACGTCCGGGCGGGCGCCCGACCGGCCGTCTCGAATCCGCTTGATTCATCCGGCGTGGGCTGGAACATTAGCGTCATCCGTGCTTTTTCACCGTCGCCGCGGCCGGGCCGGAAAACGTCCCGCCGAGGCTCGCGAAATGCCGGCCGGACGCCCGGCCAAAGGGAGACCACAACATGAGTGATGCTGCAGGCACACGCTGCGTTGCGCTTGTCGGACCTTATCTCAGCGGCAAGACGACGCTGCTCGAGAGCCTGTTGTTCGTGAGCGGTGGGATCCACCGCCGCGGCTCGGTCAAGGAGGGCAATTCGGTCGGCGATTCGTCGTCCGAGGCGCGCGGCCGCCAGATGAGCGTCGAGCTCTCGGTCGGCTCGACCGATTATCTCAGCGACCATTGGACCTTCCTCGATTGCCCGGGCTCTATCGAGCTGTTCCAGGAGGCGGTCAACGCGCTGATGGTGTGCGACATCGCCATCGTCGTCTACGAGCCGTCGAGCGAGCGGGTGACGACGCTGGCGCCGCTGTTCAAGTTCCTCGACGAACACTCCATCCCGCACATGCTGCTGCTCAACAAGATGGACACCGCGACCGAGCCGGTGCTCGACGTCTATCAGGCGCTCCGGCAGATCGAGACGCGCCCGTTGGTGCTGCGCCAGATTCCGGTCCGCGATGGCGAGCACATCACGGGCTATGTCGATCTGGTCAACGGCCGGGCCTACAAATACACCACCGGCGAGGCGTCGGAGGTGATCGACATCCCGGCCGACCTGGCCGACGAGTACGAGACCGCGCGCACCGAGATGCTGGAAGCGCTCAGCGACTTCGACGATACGCTGCTTGAGAAGCTGCTCGAGGACGAGATTCCCGGGGCCGACGAGATCTATGGCCACCTAACCACCGGCGTGCGCGAAGGCAACATCGTGCCTGTGTTCATCGGCGCCGCCGAACACGACTACGGCGCGCGCCGCATCCTCAAGGCGTTGCGCCACGAGGCGCCCGACGCATCTGCGACCGCGGCGCGGATCGGCCTCGGCGATCAGGACGACACGGTGGCCCAGGTGTTCAAGACCTATCACGCCCAACATGCCGGCAAGCTGTCGCTGGCCCGGGTGTGGTCGGGCTCGGTGACCGAGGGCATAACGCTCAACGGCCAGCGCGTCGGCAGCCTGCTGTCGCTGATGGGCGGCCATCAGAACAAGATCGCGAGCGCCGGGCCCGGCGACGTGGCGGCGCTCGGGCGAATGGACGAGATCCGCACCGGCAACGTGTTAACCCCCTCGGGCGAGGCGCCCGACGGCATCGCCGCCTGGCCCGCGCCGATGATCCCGGTCTATTCGCGCACCGTCGAGCCCGAGAACCGCCAGGACGAGGTCAAGCTTTCCGGCGCCCTGCAGCGCCTCAACGAGGAGGATCCGTCGGTCTCCTACGAACAGAACCCCGATACCCGCGAGATGGTTCTGTGGGGCCAGGGCGAGATCCATCTGCAGATCTCGATCGAGAAGCTCAAACTGCGCTACAACGTCGGCGCCGTCGCGCACCAGCCCAAGCTGCCCTACAAGGAGACCATCCAGAAGACGGTCTCGCAGCACGGCCGCTTCAAGCGCCAGACCGGCGGCCACGGAATGTTCGGCGACGTCCACGTCGACATCGCGCCCAGGCGCCGCGGCGAAGGCTTCGAGTTCACCGACAAGATCGTCGGCGGCTCGATCCCCAAGGGGTTCATCCCCGCCGTCGAGGCCGGTGTCAAGGAGTTCGCCGACAAGGGCCCGCTCGGCTTTCCGGTCGTCGACTTCTCGGTCAAGCTGACCGACGGCCAGTTCCACGCCGTCGATTCGAACGAGATGTCGTTCAAGCTGGCCGCCCGTGTCGCCATGACCGAGGGCATGCCCAAATGCGCGCCGGTGCTGTTGGAGCCGATCTCCAAGGTCGACATCGACGTGCCGACCGAGTTCACCAACAAGGTGCACGGGCTGATCAGCGGCCGGCGCGGCCAGATCCTCGGCTTCACGCCCAAGGAGGGCTGGAAGGGCTGGGACACGGTCCAGGCCAACATGCCGACGTCGGAGATCCAGGACCTGATCATCGAGCTGCGCTCGCTGAGCATCGGGGTCGGCACCTACCGCGCCGAGTTCGATCATCTGCAGGAGCTCACCGGCCGTCTTGCCGAGCAGGTCATCGAGGCCCACTCCGAGAAGGAAACGGAGGCGTAGCGCCGGCGGAACCGGTCCCGCCCCGCCCTTGCACCGAGTGGATTCGCCCGTGACCACAGATCGCGAATTGGCCGAGAGCGCCAGGTCCTGGCCATTCGATGAGGCACGCAAGCTGCTGGCGCGCCTCGGCGGCCGGACGCCCGACAAGGGCTACGCGCTGTTCGAGACCGGCTACGGCCCGTCCGGGCTGCCCCATATCGGCACCTTCGGCGAGGTCGTGCGCACCACCATGGTGCGCCGCGCCTACGCCGAGCTCACCGACATGCCGACGCGCTTGTTCGCGTTCTCGGACGACATGGACGGGCTCAGGAAGGTGCCCGACAACATCCCCAACAAGGACATGGTGGCCGAGCATCTGGGAAAGCCGCTGACCACAATCCCCGATCCATTCGGAACCCATGACAGCTTCGGCCATCACAACAACGCCCGGCTGCGGACGTTCCTCGACCGCTTCGGCTTCGACTACGAGTTCCATAGCGCCACCGAATGCTACCGCTCGGGCCGGTTCGATGCGACGCTGCTCGCCGTGCTCGGCCGCTACGACGAGATCACCGAGGTCATCCTGCCGACCCTTGGGGCCGAGCGCCGCGCGACCTACAGCCCGTTCCTGCCGGTCTGCCCCAAGACGGGGCGTGTCTTGCAGGCGCCGGTGATCGCGCGCGACGCCGACGCCGGCACCATCGTCTATCGTGACGACGACGGCGCCGAGATCGAGACGCCGGTCACCGGTGGCGCGTGCAAGCTGCAATGGAAGGCCGATTGGGCGATGCGCTGGGTGGCGCTCGGCGTCGACTACGAGATGTCGGGCAAGGACCTGATCGATTCGGTCCGGTTGTCGGGGCGGATCTGCCGCATCCTCGGCGCCACCCCGCCCGAGGGTTTTACTTACGAGCTGTTCCTCGACGAGAACGGCGAGAAGATCTCGAAGTCGCGCGGCAACGGGCTGTCGGTCGAGGAATGGCTGACCTACGCGCCGCCGGACAGCCTCGCGCTCTACATGTACAACTCGCCCCGGAAGGCCAAGCGGCTTTATTTCGACGTCATCCCGCGTCATGTCGACGACCACCTAACGTTCCTTGGGAAATACGCCGAGGCCGACCCCGCCGCCCGGCTCGACAACCCGGCCTGGCACATCCACGCTGGCCACCCGCCGGCGCCCGAGGGCCACGTGACGTTCGGCCTGCTGTTGAACCTCGCGAGCGTCTGCAACACCGAGGATCCGGCGGTGCTGTGGGGCTTCATCACCCGCTACGCGCCGGACGCGACGGTCGCGACCGCGCCGATCCTGGATGCGCTGGTCGGCCACGCGATCGCGTACTTTCGCGACTTCGTCAAGCCGGCCAAGCAGTACCGCGCGCCGGACGCGACCGAGCGCGCGGCGCTCGAGGAGCTGGTCGCGACGCTCGAAACGCTGCCGGCGGATGCCGATGCCGAGGCCATCCAGACCGAGGTCTACGAGGTCGGCAAGCACCATCCGTTCGAGAACCTGCGCGACTGGTTCCGCGCCCTCTACGAGACCCTGCTGGGCCAGAGCCAGGGCCCCCGCTTCGGATCCTTCGTCGCGCTCTACGGCAAGGACGAGACGGTGGCGCTGATCCGCCGGGTGCTGGCGGGCGAGGAAGTCGCGGCCGAGTAGAAATGGTGGAAGAACGAATTGCTGCTAGCCGGAGCTAGTGTTCCGATTCCAACGCTTGTTTTCCACGGTTGACCTTTTCGACGATGGAACTGGCGGAAGCGGTCCAGACGAAGGGCGTGGGGTCGGCGTTGT
>PVBE011107837.1_pt1 | contig 12544 bp, 9 predicted proteins | sample 1631181 | NCBI WGS metagenome assembly PVBE01 (sample SAMN08397723, study PRJNA350692) | Marine metagenome, whole genome shotgun sequencing project. | isolation source: water | place: Pacific Ocean | collected 2012-04 | reverse complement strand
CTTAACGAAGGCCTAAAAGGCAAGCGCGCTAAGCAATGGAATTTCGTTGATGAATTGGTGCCGCGTTCGAAGCTCATGAAAACCGCCAAAGAACGGGCTGAGGAATTTGCCAAAGATTCGTCGCGTCCGGACGATGCTAAAGGTATTGAACTAACACCGCTGAAACGTGAAATCACAGGTGACGAGATTAACTACTCAAACATTTCGGTCAAAATCGACCGGGATGGGCTCACCGCAGAAATCACCGTGCATGGTCCTGAGAAAGAACCTGAACAGGACGCCACGGCAATTTATGCCGCCGGTGTTGATTTCTGGCCCCTCGCCTTCGCCCGAGAATTTGATGATTTAATTCTGCACCTGCGGACCAATGAAAACAAGATCACAACCTGGGTCTTTAAAACAGAAGGTAACGCAGATTTCGTTGCTGCTGCCGATCAAGCCTTGATCGGCAATGCCGACGATTGGCTGGTTCATGAGATCACGTTGTATCTTAAACGGACTTTCAAACGCTTGGATGTTTCATCCCGCAGCGTTATCACGCTGGTTGAACCGGGTAGCTGCTTCACTGGCACGCTGATGGAACTGGTCTTGGCTGCCGATCGCAGCTTTATGCTCGATGGCACTTTCGAAGGTTCCAACGTTGCCGCGGCAACACTGCAACCGACTGAAATGAATTTCGGGGCGCTGCCAATGTGCAATAATCTCAGCCGACTGCAAACCAGGTTCCTCGATGAGGAAAATAAAATTGCCGGTATCAAAGCTGAGATTGGCAATGAGTTGGATGCCGAAGCCGCCGAAAACCTCGGCCTCGTCACCTTTATTCCTGACGACATCGATTGGGAAGATGAAGTCCGTATCGCCATTGAAGAACGCGCCAGCTATTCCGGCGATGCCTTGACCGGCATGGAAGCTAGTCTCCGCTTCGCTGGACCAGAAACCCTAGAAACTAAAATATTCGGCCGTTTGAGCGCGTGGCAAAACTGGATTTTCCAGCGCCCCAATGCGGTCGGTGATGAAGGTGCCCTCAAACTGTTTGGCACCGGCAAACAAGCTAATTTCGATATAAAGCGAGTATAATTATGAGCAAGATTGATTATTCACAAAAAATTCCAAACAACGTCGACCTGTTTGATGATCGCCGCCTCCAGCGGGCGCTGGAAAACTGGCAGCCGGCCTACCTTGATTGGTGGAACGAACTCGGCCCGGTCGAAAGTCACGACTATGAAGTGTTTCTGCGCACCGCTATTGATGTCAGCGCCAAAGGCTGGGCCCATTTTGATATGGTGCGGATGCCGGATTACCGCTGGGGCATTTTCTTGGCCGATAAAGAGGAGGACCGCAAAGTCAATTTCGGCGTCCATAAAGGCGAAGCGGCCTGGCAGGAAGTACCCGGCGAATACCGCGCTGAGCTACGCCGCCTGATTGTTACACAAGGCGACACTGAACCGGCTTCGGTTGAGCAGCAGCGCGCACTCGGTCGCACCTGCCCATCGCTTTATGATCTGCGCAGCCTGTTTCAAGTGAACGTCGAAGAAGGCCGCCATCTCTGGGCGATGGTTTATTTGCTGCACGCTTATTTTGGTCGAGATGGCCGCGAAGAAGCTGAGGAAATGCTGCAACGCCATTCCGGTGATGTTGACAAACCTCGCATCCTTGAAGCCTTTAACATTCCGACGACGGATTGGTTATCGTTCTTCTGCTTCACCTATTTCCAGGATCGGGATGGCAAGTTCCAGCTGAGCGCCTTGGCAGAATCCGGCTTTGATCCATTGTCCCGGACCTGCAACTTCATGCTCACCGAAGAAGCCCACCATATGTTCGTTGGCGAAACTGGAGTTGGCCGTGTCGTTCAACGCAGCGCGGAACTGGTCAAAGAGCATGACACCATGGACGTTGCCCAATATGGCGGCATTCCTTTGGTGCTCATCCAAAAATGGATGAACTTCCACTTCTCTGTCTGCCTCGATCTGTTTGGCCAGGAAAAATCCACCAATGCGGCTAATTTCTACAATATGGGCCTCAAAGGACGTTTCCAAGAAATGAAAATCGATGATGACCATCAATTGGATAACGATGTTTACAAAGTTCCGGAAATCAATGGCAGCGGTATTATCCGCACGGATACCTTCGCTTTGACGGCGATCAATGAACGTCTGCGCGACGATTATCGTGATGACTGTCAGCGTGGCGTCGATCGCTGGAACAAAACGCTCACCGGGGCTGGCATCGATTTCACCCTGACCCTGCCGCACCAGGCTTTCCACCGTAATATAGGCACCTTTGCTGACATTAATGTTGATCTTGAAGGCAATATCATTTCACCAGAAGAGTGGGATGTAAATGTTGGTAATTGGCTGCCAAACGATGAAGATCGCGCCTTCGTCGAAAGCTTAATGGTGCCTGTTACCGAGCCAGGTAAATTGGCCGGATGGATTGCGGCGCCGGCGCGCGGTATCCAAGGCAAAGACCCAGATTTCGAATATATCAAGTTCCATTAGAAACTAGATATAAATCAATTCAGCTGAGCCCCAATTGCGTTATTATCATTTCGCGATTGGGGCTTAATTGTTTTTAAGCGCCGCATAAAAGGAGTTTTGCATGTCTGACAACACTGTTTCCGTAGATACCTCCACCACACCAGCAAGTATTAATTTTTCTGAAAGCTTCAATGTTGCTGTGCCGTTTATTGACCGGCATTTGGATGAAGGCCGGGGTAATAAAATTGCCATTCGTGTGCACAATGGCGGTGAAGTCACTTACGCAACATTGGCTGAACATGTGAACCGCGCTGGCAACGCCCTTATTGATCTGGGTGTTCAAAAAGGTGATCGCGTTCTAATGATGGTTAAAGACAGCGCGGAATTTTTTTATGTGTTTTGGGGTGCGATTAAGGCCGGCATTCTCCCAGTGCCCATCAATACCCTTTTGGTTGCTAAAGACTACGCTTATATGATTGAGAATTCGGAAGCTGCCGGGGTAATATATTCGGCGGAATTTTCCGGCGAAGTTATGGCCGCGCTGGAGAAATCTCCACACAAACCTAGAGTCGCCCTATTAACAGAAGGCGACGGCGATACTTTAGCCAAGCACATGGCCTCTGCCTCACCTGATTTAACCCCCTCACCCGCCAGTCCGGAGGGTGATTGTTTTTGGCTTTATTCTTCCGGCACCACGGGTGGGCCAAAAGGTGTCGTCCATGCGCATAAAGATATGGTCGTCACCAGTCAGCATTACGCCGTCGGTATATTGGGCATCACGGAAGCTGATATATGCTTTTCTGCCGCCAAATTGTTTTTCGCCTATGGCCTGGGCAATGGCATGACCTTCCCGCTTTGGGTTGGTGCTGAAGCAGTCTTTTATCCCGGCCCTCCAACGCCGGATGCGGTTCATGAAGTTATCGAGACTTTTAAGCCGACAATTTATTACGGTGTACCGACCCTTTACGCTGCCCAGTTAAAGACAATGGAGAACAGCGAGCCAGATTTATCGTCAATACGTGTTTGCATATCGGCCGGCGAAGCTTTGCCACCAGACCTTTTAAAACGCTGGATGGATAAAACCGGTATTCCACTGCTGGACGGCATTGGCACAACGGAAATCCTCCATATTTTCCTATCAAACCGCATTGACAATATTAAGCCGGGTGCCAGCGGCTTGGCCGTGCCGGGCTATGAAGGAAAAATTGTTGATGATGAAGGCCAGGAAGTACCGGCTGGCGAGACCGGCGCGCTGATGATTAAAGGTGATTCACTGCTCAAGCTTTATTGGCGCAACCTGGAGAAAACGGCCGATGCGTTACGCGATGGCTGGATGTATACCGGCGATACTTATTACGTCGATGAAGATGGCTTCTTCTTCTGTTGCGGACGCAGCGATGACATGCTGAAAGTTGGCGGTATCTGGTGCTCACCGGTCGAGATTGAAGGTAAGCTGGTCGAACATCCGAAAGTCCTCGAAGCTGCCATTGTCGGCCGCGAAGATAATGAGAAACTGATTAAACCCGAAGCCTTTATCGTGCTCAACGATGCAGCAGATGCGGGTGAAGAATTAGAAGCCGAATTACTGGAGCACTGCAAATCAAGCTTGGCCCGTTATAAATATCCGCACTGGTTTAACTTTGTTGAAGATTTACCAAAAACGGCGACGGGGAAAATTCAGCGCTTTAAGCTGCGGTCTAACTAATTTTAACTGATCGCTTTACCGGCGACGAACTTAAAACCAAGGCTATTTGCCAAATCTTGAATTTCTGTCGACGCTGCGCCTAATATATAGGACGTTAGGCTATTAAGACTGGACGACTGGCAAAACTTTCCCAGATGGGCTGGATTTTATCAGGTGGCCACGCCTTATTCTTAAGATCAAAGCTCACATCTTGGAAATTACAGTTGGTGAAAATCGTAAAATCCGTCCAGGCCGGGCTTGGCCGGTGATATATTCCCGGCAGAACGGAAATACCAAAATTCCCAAGTGATCCAGATAATCAATGGTGAATTTAGCCGGCAAATTGATCATCTCAAAAATAATTTAGCTGCTGGTATCGGCAAAATCAGCTGCTACGGATTCCACGCTCACCGCCGTGGCGTTTAACGGCATAACAACTTTCGCGTCTTAACCCTTTAATTTACAGTCATGCGGAAAATTGGCAACCAGCCGAATGGTAGCCATTATATTACGTGAGATAAGTTTTTAATTTAAAACGCGTTCATCACTTCCTGCCGTCAACAGATCATCGCCAACACTCGCTGTTTCATCCGCAGTAACAAAAGCTGGCGTACAGTAATAAAATTGCTGTCCCGGATACTCATAAGATTCATGCTGCCAGAACTTAACATCGAATTTACCCTCACCTTCCGGTTGCTGTTGTGCTGCATCATTTAATGATAAATATACCAGATCCAAGCTGGTATTTATTATTAATTGAGAATTTGAGGTTTAAAATACAAGTATTTAATTGTACTGAGCAGTAAATTTACACACCAAGATATCGGTGTTGCAATTCTTTATTTTGCTTAAGTTCATCCGAACTTCCTGACCACACAACTTTACCCTTTTCAATAATATAGTGGCGGTCAGCGATCTTCGTCAGAACATCAACGTTTTTATCAATCACCAGGATAGACTGGCCAGCCGCCTTAAGCTGCTCTAAGACCCTCCAGATATCATCTCGGATAAGCGGCGCTAGGCCTTCGGTGGCTTCATCCAGGATCAGCAAATCGGGATTGGTCATGAGGGCTCTTGAAATTGCAAGCATCTGCTGTTCACCACCCGACAATTGATTCCCTGCATTGGACCGCCGTTCAGCCAAGAGCGGGAACAGATTAAAAATCCTCTCGACCGTCCAAGGATCCGTAATTTCACTGCGATTTGCCGCCGTCGCTATCAGGTTCTCCAACACGTTCAGATTGGGGAAAATTTGACGGCCTTCCGGCACCAGTCCGATTCCAGCTTGCGCGACTTTAAAGGATGGCTCGCCTTGTATCGCCTGTCCCTTAAGATGTATCTCACCGGCGTGCGGATGCAGCAGGCCCATTATGGAACGAATGGTCGTCGTTTTTCCCATACCATTGCGCCCGAGGAGCGTCACGACTTCACCGATCCCGACTTCCAGTGAAAGGCCAAACAGAACTTGAGAAGCGCCGTAAGAACTTTCAATATTTTCGACCCGTAGCAGTTCAGCCATCAGTCTTCTCCCAGATAAGCTTGGCGAACTCCAGCATTGTTGCGAATTTCTTCCGGGGTGCCACAGGCAACTGCCTGGCCATAAACCAACACGGTTATGCGGTCAGCCAGAGCAAATACTGCATCCATATCATGCTCAATCAGAAGCATGGTATAGCGGCCTTTCATCGAATTAAGATACTTGGTGACGCGCGCTGTTTCTTCTGGCCCCATACCCGCCATCGGCTCATCCAGCAGCAGTAGTTTCGGCGAAGTTGCCAGCGCCATCGCGATTTCCAATCGGCGTTGCTCACCATGGGCCAAATTATCGGCCAAAACATTGGCCCGTTCCTGCAAGCCAATCTCTTCCAAAATCGTCATTGCCTTACCGGCTAGCTCAACATCCTTGTCAGCATTCCGCCAGAAGCGAAAACTGTGACCTTCCTGAGCTTGAATAGACATCGCGACGTTGTGCAGCACCGAAAAATCTTTGAAGATCGATGTGATCTGATAGGACCGTACCATACCCGCGTGGCAGCGGTTAGCCGGCGACAAATGGCCAATATCCTGCCCATCAAAATGGATCGAACCATCATCTGGTTTGAGCATGCCGGAAAGCTGATGAATAAGCGTTGTTTTACCGGCACCGTTGGGACCGATCACCGCATGTATTTCGCCTTGCTCGACTTCTAGGTTAAGTGCATCTGTGGCAATCAAGCCGCCAAAATTCTTCACCAGATTTTCGACTTTTAATACAATATCAGTCATGGCGTTTCTCAAATTTAGCAAAAAAACCTTCAACTCCACCGCGGGCAAATAGCACGACGAGAATAAGGAATGGGCCAAATATTAAATGCCAGGCTTCGGTGATATTGGAGAGAATCTCCGACAACAATAAAAAGATAACAGTGCCGCCTAATGGTCCCATAATGGTGCCCATGCCGCCCAGCACGACCATGAATATCAGCTCGCCTGAAACCGGCCAGGACATCATGTCGGGACTGACAAAATCTTCAAAATTAGCTGACAACAATCCGGATAAACCACCCATCATACCGGCAATAACGAAGGCGGTTAATTTGTAGCCAAAAGTTGGATAGCCAATGGTATGCATCCGTTCATCATTTGACTTAGCCGCCCGCATCACCCGGCCAAAACGCGAATTTACGATACGGTAGCTAAGATAGAGACAGCCCACCAACAAAACAAACACCGAATAATACATGGTCAAGGCATCGTTGAGGTCAAAGAATGAAATTCCAAAATCGCTACGGGCTTCAATTGTCAGACCGTCATCGCTGCCATATTTCTCAACACTCACACTTAGAAAATAAATCATTTGGGCAAAAGCGAGGGTGATCATAATGAAATAGACGCCACGGGTTCTGAGGCTAATCGCACCGATTATCAGAGCAAAAATACCGCTCACTAGAATTCCAACCGGCCACTGAATATAAGCGCTCTCAATACCGTGTGAAGCAAATATACCGACGGTATAACCACCAAGTCCGATAAATACCGCGTGGCCAAAGCTGATCATGCCGCCATAGCCCATAATCATGTTAAGACTGATGGCGGCGATTGCCATAATCATGATGCGGGCAAAGACGTCGGTAAAGAATTCCTGTCCGATCACTGGCGCAATAAACGGCATGAAGATACAAAGTAAAATAAGAATGGAATTATAAATTCCGCGTGGCGTCCTAAGTATTGCTAAATTCATAGCAGTTTCCTCACGCCCCTTTAGGCGGGAACAATCCGCTCGGCTTAATCGCCAAAATGACGGCCATCAAAATATAAATCAACATCGATGAAATGGCCGGGCCAGCAGTTTCGGCTGCCACTGTATCCATAATTTGCAACAGCGCTACGTCAATGAAAGACCGGCCCATCGTATCAATGAGACCGGTTAAAATTGCGGCGATAAAGGCGCCTTTGATTGAGCCAATGCCGCCGATCACAATAACGACAAATGCCAGGATCAAAACACTTTCACCCATACCACTTTCGGCTTGGGTAATTGGCGTAATAATCATGCCGGAAAAGCCGGCGAGCACTGCTCCAAGACCAAACACTAAGGTAAACAACAGCTTAATATTAATACCGAGCGCTCCAACCATTTCTCGGTTTGAAGCGCCGGCCCGGATGAGCATGCCAATCCGTGTTTTCGACACCAGGATATATAGGAATAACGCAACCAGCAGGCCACTGACAATAATCACCATGCGGTAGTCTGGCACTGTGATACCGCCTGGCAATGATATTGTGCCGGAAAGATAGGGTGGCAAGTTGATGCCCGTTCCTTCGGGGCCCCAAGCGATCAGAAAAAATTCGTTGAAAAAGATGATTAGACCGAAAGTTGCTAAAACCTGATCCAAATGATTGCGCTCGTAGAGCGTTCGGAGAACGGTAAGCTCAAGCAGAATGCCCGCTATCAACATAACCGGCAGAGCGATTATCATCCCTAAAATCAAAGAATCGGTGAGCAGCACAAATGTCGCAGCAAAAAATGCACCGAACATGTAAAGCGTACCATGAGCCAGATTAACCAGATCCATTATGCCGAAAATCAGCGTTAAGCCAGCTGCCACCAAGAATAATATTATTCCCAGCTGGAAGCCATTAAAAAACTGTTCGGCAAGAAGAACGTAATCCATTTAATTTCTTCGTTAATTAGTGAGCAAACTAATTGCGGGGACGCTGATGCGTCCCCGCAACACTGTTACTTTATAACCCGATTGATTAGAGTTTGCACTCATTAGACATCACTGGTGCATGATCTTTAACAACTGTATCAAGAACAGATAATTGCCATTTGCCGTCTTTATTAACCACTTGGCGGGAATAAAAGTTTTGAATCGGGAAATGGTTCTTACCAAACTTAATTTTACCCCGAACTGATGGGAAGTCCGCCGCTTCCATACCTTTGCGCACAGCATCGATATTTTTGGCATCCCCACCGGCAGCTTTTACACCAGCAGCAATCAACATCAAGCTATCATAGGCTTGGGCAGCATAATGCGAGGGGATTTGACCTTTGTATTTTTTGCCAAAATCCGCAACAAAACGTTTATTGGTGGCATTATCCAAATCCGGTGCCCAGAACATTGTATTAAACGTCCCAATAAGATGCTTCATTTTGTATTTTTGGAAAACCGGTAGATTGGCTCCATCAACGGAAAATACACTGTAAAGCGGTGTTGTTTTATCCAATCCAGCTTGTTTGTATTGGGTAAAGAATTTCGGCCCCCAAGAACCTGGATAGAATACAAAAACTCCATCCGGTTTGGCAGCTTTAACTTTAGCGATTTCAGCAGACCAGTCTTTGTGGCTCAACGGAACCAAATCTTTACCGACAATATTGCCCTTAAATGTACGCTCGACACCGTCAACCATTTGCTTGCCAGCGGCATAGTTTAAAGACAGCACATAAAGTTTTTTCACACCGCGACGGTTAAGCAAAGATCCCATTGCCATGGGGTTTTGGCTATTTTCCCAAGCGGCGTTAAAGAAGTTTTTATGGCATTTTTTACCGGCATAAAGAGAATGCCCGGCATTAGCGCTGACGAAGATTTTTCCTGCTTTCAGGGCAACCGGCGCAGACGCACCCATTACATGAGACCAGATAAAGCCAGTCATAAAGTCAACTTTGTCATTTTTGATAAGCTTTTCGGTTTTTTGCTTACCAATATTGGGTTTGAGACCGTCATCCTCGAATATCAATTCGAGTTTTTTACCGCCCATCTTGCCACCTAAATGATCATAGGCAACTTCATACGCAGCTTTCATATTTTTACCAATAATTGAGGCTGGTGTGGTTAACGTCAATACAATACCGACTTTGATGCTATCAGCAGCCTGAACGTTGGTCACTGCAAGCAAAGCAGCCATGGGTGCAGCCAACAAGATTTTCTTAAACATACAATATCCTCCCGTTAAGATTTTGCTCGCACAAATCGAGCAACCTGTTAAAAAATCACACCCTTTGTTTGAGGTCAATATATGAGGCTAAAAGGCGTAAATTTCAGCATTTAGTTCAAGTCTAAATTATTTAGATCCCGAACTCTAGTTCCAAAATATCATCGTTGCAACAATTTGAATTTAGCCAATCAAACTAAACTATAGTCCGATTTCTCTGATCATTACGATATGCAGTATTGGAATGATTAATTTCTACAGGAAATCTAAGCTTTAATAATTGATCAAATCAAAAGCAACTGCGGGAACGCTAACGCATCCCCGCATTTTTAATTCAATGATAATGTCAATACTTAGAGTTTGCACTCACCAGACATTACCGGAGCATGGTCTTCCAACACAGTTTCCCGAACTGACAACTGCCATTTACCGCCTTTATTAACAACTTGGCGGGAATAAAAGTTTTGAATCGGAAAATGGTTCTTACCGAATTTGATTTTACCCCGAACTGAGGGAAAATCGGCTTTTTCCATACCCTTGCGGACGGCGTCAGTATTCTTTGGATCACCTCCAGCTGCTTTTACGCCGGCAGCAATTAACATCAAAGCGTCATAGGCCTGAGCAGCATAGTGGGCCGGAACTTGACCTTTGTAATGCTTGGCAAAATCAGCAACAAATTTTTTATTTGTGGCATTATCTAAATCCGGTGCCCAGAAGGATGTATTGAACATTCCAATGAGGTGATTCATTTTGCGTTTCTGGAAAACCGGCAGATTGGCACCGTCGATAGAAAATACATTGTAAAGTGGTGTTGTTTTATTCAATCCGGCCTGTTTGTATTGGGTGAAAAAAGCCGGACCCCAGGCGCCAGGATAAAAGACAAATACGCCGTCAGGCTTCGCGGATTTCACCTTGGCCAACTCGGCAGACCAATCTTTATGACTCATAGGAACAAGATCTTTACCCACGGTTTCGCCTTTGAAGGTCCGCTCAACACCGGTAACCATCTGTTTGCCAGCGGCATAGTTCAAAGACATGATATAAAGTTTCTTAACGCCACGGCGGTTCAACAATTCGCCCATCGCCATTGGTGTCTGGCTGTTTTCCCAGGCCACATTGAAGAAATTCTTGTGACATTTTTTACCGGCATAAAGAGAATGCCCGGCATTAGCGCTGATGAAGATTTTTCCTGCTTTCAGGGCAACCGGCGCAGACGCACCCATTACATGAGACCAGATAAAGCCAGTCATAAAGTCAACTTTGTCTTTTTTGATGAGCTTTTCGGTTTTTTGCTTACCGATATTTGGTTTAAGTTGGTCATCCTCAAATATAAGTTCGAGCTTTTTATCACCAATTTTACCACCAAGATGTTTGTGGGCAACTTCAAAGGCAGCTTTCATATTTTTGCCGATAATCGAAGCTGGTGTCGTCAGTGTCAAAACGATACCGACTTTAATTGTATCGGCAGCTTGAGCGTTTGGCACTGCGAGCATAGCTGCCAATGGCGCAGCCAAAATGATTTTTTTGAACATATATAACCTCCCTTAGGTATTATTGTTCTTAACTTTCAATACAACCTAAATATTAATCATATCGATTTATTCGATTTAACTGATTTTGTTCAGTAATTGAGAAAAAAAGATATAAAATTCTCTATTTAGTTGTAAGTCTAAATTATTTGGTGGCCGAACTATAAATTTAAATCACCATTGAAGCAATGCTAAGCATGCAGCCAATCGCAATAAATACAATTCCACCTAGGACAAACGGCCGACCTTCAATCAATCGCCCACCCATCACCTGCAATTCAATCGAAATAATACCCTTTGTAATATAGCTGATTACCACAATAATGAGGCTCAATAAGAATGGTACCAACGGCAGGTGCATAACCCAGAATTGCGAGTTGAGGGCGAAAATATCTCCTGCCGGCACTTTCCCCAACAGAACATTGAACGCACCAATTTCAGGGTTGGTAATTCCGTCATAAATAAAATCAACCAAAAGCATGAGATAGGCGCAAATTAGCCCGGCGATCAGTGATACAAAGAAGCTTTTGGTCGTAGTACTGGATTTAAACACCAGCAGGCTGATAGTCGCCGATAATCCTGAAAAGAAAAGACTGCCCAACAGTAATGACCAATTTTGTTCTGATGAATGTGAGGCAACCCCCAAATGTCCAGCCATAAAAGCGCCAAAAGTCAGCATGTAATTGATGGGTATCAGAGCTATAAATAGAAATATCGAGCGATAAATTATGCCGCCGTCAAAATTATCAATCGGCTGATTGGTGCGTTGCAGCGACGTCTGCTGCAGGTAACTATTCGCCACCAATAGAAGTGAATGGCAAAACAGATAAAGCATGGGAGCGATTAAAACACTGCCAATAAGCGCATGCCCGGTCGGCATTAACAATATACGCCCATTTACCACCGCAAATAGATAGCCCGGTAAAAACAGAAACAAAGCCGCGAAGATAAAAACTGAAAGTGCCGGACTCATCGCATTGACGCGTTTACTCTCGCCCAAAAATGCCAGCAAAATAAAAGCTATGATGATGATGCCCAGAAAGTTCAACAACCAAGATGCGTCACTTTGCAGAAAATTAATCAAAATAGCCATTGGCAAGCCAAAAAATATCAGCAGCAAAAACAACCCCATTGGCAAATAATTTTTTTCGGACAAACCAAACCAGTAATCTACCATTTCAAATGTAAAAGTACTGAATCCGTTGATTGCCAGCCGCGGCAAATCAAGCCAACACGTTTTCTCCGAAGTAGCTAGTGAATTGACCAGCCAATTCCTAAAACGTCCATCCGCCGATTTGTTAGGCGTTTCTAAAATGTCGGTTAGCGCAATAAGGACGCCTATCGCAATGGCCATCACTGCCATTCCCTGCAATACTTTAGCGACAAAGGAGAGTCCCAAAATCTCCATAAGTAATCATTGTCCTGTAAAGTTGATTTCT
>PVBE010911869.1_pt1 | contig 12544 bp, 23 predicted proteins | sample 1631181 | NCBI WGS metagenome assembly PVBE01 (sample SAMN08397723, study PRJNA350692) | Marine metagenome, whole genome shotgun sequencing project. | isolation source: water | place: Pacific Ocean | collected 2012-04 | reverse complement strand
GCAGTTAACGAATCCCGCTCAATGAACTTAGATATGTCTCAGGGCAAGAACGACGGCAAGTACAAGTGGCTGTCCCCTGACCGTGGTGGTGAAGTGGACTTCACTACTATCACCCGCCGCGCCCGGGAACTCCCGTGGCACTACGGCTTGGACACGGCCGGGTTCCCTGTCAAGGTTCTTTCTGAACCTGTCGAGCCTAAAGATTGTCCTAAAGATTGTCCTGAAGACTGTCCCTGTGGCTAGTAGCACTACATAACTTTCAACATCTGGAGCACAACCTATGCCACGCCTATTGGTGTGTAAGCCCTGTGGTGTCCTGTACAACATGCTGGACTATGACGGTCCACCTGAGTACGACATGGAGTTGCAGGACGTTATCGAACGTCACCTGACACAGGCGTCTGATCCTCGTCCCGACTCTCATTTGTCCATGATCTTCCGGTGCGATGCCGAGACGGCCTCCAAGTTGGACATGGAGACCGAGATCAAGCAGGAACTGATGAAGAACGAGATCGAGGTGCGTGAGATTCGCAACGATCTCAAGGAGGACGCTCTCAAGTGCTTTGGTAAGCACGGCCGTCCCGAGGCCGACTGTCTGGACTACTGCGATGACTCCAAGACCATCGGCCGCAAGGTAGGGGTCCCCAAGAGCAAGCGCATGTACCTCTGCATGTTCTGCCCCGTACAGGAGTACTACCAGTACAAGATTCGTTCGTCCAAGGGACTGTACAGTTCTACTTGGGACACTCACCAGCCCGACGTTGTTCCCACCAAGCGCACCAACAGCAAGGGCCTGTGGACCCCCACTATTTATAAGAACAAATGATCATCATCACGCTGGACACCCTCGCCCTCCCCGCCGAAACTGTGGGAGCGAGGGCCCCGAGCATGGAGGGTCGTCGTCTGTGGAACCTCCTGTTTCAGCAGTACAGCGGAAGTATTATCCTTATAGCCGATGATCGAGATGATAAAGAGCACCTAGCGTACTGGTTGAAGTCCGAGGGCTACAAGCCGAGCATGATCGACTATGCCGTGGACAGCACCCCGAGGGAGAAGGTCCGCCGGGCGACCCAGTTGCGTAACGCCTTTGGGAGGCTGCACTGGTTCGTAGACGTAGACCCCTACAGCGCCCAGTTGGCCTTGGAGGATGGTCTCCCAACGATCATCACCGTGGCCCCGTCGGTGCCCCGTGCTGAGTGGCGTAGTGACCGTATAGATGGGAACACGCCGTGGGACACGTTGGTGGAGGAGATAGACCGCCAGAGGATCATGCGCGCAGAGGCCAACTGGGGTGAGAGAGAATGAAGGTCTACTTTGGTGGCTCTGAGAAGGGCTCCTACCGTTCCATTCTCTTGTCGGCTGGGGTTACCTCGTTCGGGGTCAACGTGACACAGTTCCCTATCCCCAAGCGCAAGGAACTGGACCTCAAAGAGAAGTTCGCTGGAGGAAACCTTCTCGTATACGCATCCGAAACTGACGAGGACATGGACCGCTTTGACGCTTTCATACGTCAGCACTATGATGATATAGAAGTGGTGGTCGGTCCCCCATCCTATGACGGTGAGTGGATGGGCTCCAAGTATTCCCCCATGTGGAATGACAAGGAAGACCTAGAGAGACTGGCGTGGCTCTGCGAGAAACATGGCAGGGTCGCTTTAAGCGACCGTGCTATCAATAGCAAGACACTGCCGCGCATCCACCAACTCAAGCAGCGCTGGGGCTGCCACATGATCGCACTCACCTCCAAGGTGGACAGCATCGAGGCTGGTCCGTGGGACGCTGTCGTGGTGGGCTCGTGGACCAGCGTCATCCGGTACGGAGAGACACAGGTATGGGACGGTCATGGCCTCCGACGGTACCCGGCCCAGCAGAAGGAGACCGCACGCAAGAGGCACCGCGCCGACATCGTGAGGCTGGGAGTGGACTTCGATGAAGTGATGGACGATTCTGTCACTGCGCTGGGGCTCCTCGCTGTCCGTTCGTGGTCCGCATGGGCCGGAGAAGGTGCGGGCTATGACCCCCTGTCAGGGTCGGACGAAGAGGGGTCTAATGTGTCGGATAGTAGCCAAATAGTTACTATACCGGGGGTTGACCCAGATGGGCATATAGGGGGTTCCGACCCCCCTGACATTGCTATTGGCACCACCATAAAGCGGCACGAAGACGAGCGTATGTTGCTACCCGGTCTGGGCCTTGAGACGATCACCACCTTGGGCGAGCATACCACCTCTGAGCAGGGAGAATACACTGAAATAGCACCAGATGTGGTGACAGTGGTGGCAAGCACAGGAAGCCTTCTACGACAATGCAATAATTGCTATCTTGCCTCCCGATGCCCTGCATTCAAGGAACACGCAGAATGTGGCTTCAAACTGCCGGTAGAGATTAGAACGAAAGACCAGTTGAACGCTGTCATGCGGGTCATGGTGGAGATGCAGGCCAGCCGTGTGCTGTTCGGACGCTTTGCGGAGGAACTGGAGGGACAGGGTCTGGACCCGGCACTCTCTGCCGAGATGGACAGGCTGTTCACGATCATAGACAAGATGAAGTCGGTGAACGAGTCGCGCGAGATGCTATCCATTTCCATGGAGACCCGGGGCAGCAGTGGTGTGCTCTCTCGCCTGTTCGGCACGAAGGCAGGCGAGACAGCGAGGCAACTGCCCGGGGGCGGGCTGGACTCCGAGCAGACCGACCGGTTCTACGAGGACATCATTGATGCGGACATCGGGTAATGGAATACAACGAATACTATGAGAACGACGAGGACGACGAGCCTACGGTCTACGACGCCAACGGAGCCGAATGTGATCACTGCTTTCACTGTCAACAACTCATCGTTCTCACTGAACTGTCTTGGGATGGACTCTGCCCGGACTGTGTCGAGAACTAAACCATAGGAGTCAATACATGGTAGGAACACCCGAGTGGACGGGCAAGTCTGCGTGCAAGGGCAAGGCCCACTTCCTGTGGTACCCGCCGATGGAATCGAAAGACCCAAACCAGTGGTACGAGATGGGACGGGTGGTGTGCGCTACCTGTCCCGTGTGGGAGGAGTGTCTGGATCATGGCAGGACAGAGCGTTGGGGTATGTGGGGTGGCCTGACCCCGAAGGAGAGGAAGGGCCCTCCCAAGGTACACGGCACATGGGTTGGCTTCCGCCGTGGCTGCCATTGTCCCGAGTGCTTCGCAGCGCACGATGATCAGATGGCTGAAGAGCCGATTGACCCGGAACTGTTGCCAGACCAGTCAACTCCGGTGTATGATGATCCCAGCAGGTTCCTGTTTGAGATTGCTTCACGCTGACTATCCCTGCTCCTTACTAGATGCGTCCACGTATTGCGCTGTGTGTATCTCTATCCGTACTGCTACTATGTATGGCATGCGGGGGTGCCAATGGTTTCGACACTGATGAAAGCCGCATGCGGAGCGTCAGTGGACACGGGTTCGATTCCCGTCACCTCCACCCGGTAGACGGTGAGGCTGCTGGTGACTCCCCCACCTACACATCAGCCCCCTCACCGTCTACCATTATCGCAGCACAATCGGTTGCGACGAATGGGAGGGGTGTGCCTGTCCTAAGCAGGTGGCACCCCTCCTCACCATCTACCACCATCGACTACGACGCCGAGTGGAAAGCGTTCGTGCGCGAAACCCTCACCGTGCACGAACAGAAGCCCGAACATCCGTTCTGGAGCGCAGCACGCACTCCTACCACGACGACGGTGGTGCCGGTGGTGTTCACCCTTGAGATGTTGGTGGACTACTTCTTCGATGAAGCCGACCGGGAGTGGGCACTGCGTGTGGCGTTCTGTGAATCGTCGGCGCAACCTGATGACCTAGTATCAACTGCGGTACATCATCGCTCCGGGGCTGCCGGGTGGTACCAGCACCTGCCCAAGTTCTGGGAGGAGCGCACCGAGGCGGCGGGCGTCCCGGGCGCAGACATCATGGACCCCATCTCACAGGTTCGGGTGGCGGCGTATCTGCTCTACGACACTCCTCAGGGGACCGGGCACTGGTATCCCTCAAAATCATGCTGGGGATGATGATAAACTAGGTGTATGCCAGAACCAGACGGACCCGCCGATGAGGAGAAACCTCAGACCTTAATGCAACAGGCCGATGCATTGACTAAGTCGTTGCGGGGACTACCCCTAGCCAACCGGAGGCTTCACAAGGACTCCCTAAAGGTCCGGTTGGGCCTTAGTGTATATGCCAGTAGGGGTAACATAAACGATCCAAGGTTCGAGGGATGGTACCCGCAGCAGTCAAGCGGGGACTCAGCGCCGTGGGGTACTATGGGGGGGCCGTCACCGGTAGAGCAGTGGTACAAACGGTTACAGTACGACCCCACCGGCAGCGTGTTCATGGGTAACCCGACCTTGTCAGAACAGATGCGTGGAGCGTACCGAGGCCGACTTGACTCTCCTCAGTTCAATCCCCTCTATCAGGGTACACCCCCGTGGCACAGTCCACCTTCAGGGGACAACCCGGCTACACCTAAGTGGGAGCCACCGGAGATGCCAGATAGATGGCCGTACTCAGGGCGAGGACTCACTGCCGAGATGGACAGGCGGGCGAGGACTCAGGGCGAGGATAAATAAATGCCAGAACCAGACGGACTTCAGTTTCAGGGCCTTTGGGACTCTGCTATGGCTAACGCCCAAGCCAACTTGGATGCTGCTTCTGATGAGGACTTGGCCGAGGTCGAGGCAGATTCTATACAAGCCTTGCTGCGTCATCGCCCTGAACGAGGAGAGTTGACTGATCCTGCGGAGGCTTGGAGAGGGGCTCGTCCGGGCAGGCACTGGCAGAACTGGACCCCTGAGGAGGCTATCAACAGGGGCGCTACATTGGCTCAGGTTGAGAGGTTTCATCCTCGTGGCCGTGCTCGCCAAGTTGCCGCTGATCGTGTGTTGGGCGAGACCGGCATGGACTACCTTCCCGAGTTGGCTCACTTTGGGGCGACCGGGGACTTACCCGAGACCGACTATTCGGGGCCAACTCACCGGAGAGAACTCTACGCTGAGATCGAGTCGGAGCGTGGCGTCGTTGACCATTTCTACGGCCCGGACGCCGGGGCCCAGCAACTAGCGGACCTCGATCACTTAGAGATTATGCTTAATAGGCATTACCAACAGACTGCCATTGACGGTGGGAGTGGGAGTGGTGGGATTGGGACTGGGATAGAGCACCTCATCAACCCGGGTAGGTCCTTATTACTCACTGAGCCCTACCAACACCTCGCCCCCGCCATGACTGTGTTCGACTCGACCCGGTACGCTGGGATAGAGGAGGGCGAGATAGATCACCCGGTGGGCCTGATCGGCGGCTCCATTGGAGCCGAGCACTACGGCTTTCGGGACATGGACGCAAGTGCTCGCATCGCTGGCGACTACGACCTATACGACGCCTCTGATGATGAATCATACTTCGATGATGATGAAAACTTCACGGGAGGCTCGCCCGACATGAACCTCCGTGGTCCAGACTATTCACAGCCCGATCCGTTCGGACCAGCCCCTGCTGAGGGCACCGCAGCAGAGTTCACTGAGTACCTTGCTGGGGTTGATCGGAGACAGGCTAGACGAATGGCAGAGTATGAAGACCTCGACCCCAACCTCGCAGAGCAGGTTCGGGCACGGCAGGGGGAACTAAGGTTAGAGACCGAGTTTATACGACACTTCTCAGGGTCGCCAGAGACCGCCGACGAGTTCGTTGAGCGTCTTAGGAATCGCCCCAGCGGGGGGCCACCACTTAGGAATCGCCCCAGCGGGGGGCCACTTAGGCGTCTTAGGCGTCTTAGGCGTCGCCCCGACGGGGACGACGAATAGGGGTTGCGCCCAGCCCGAGGCTGTCCTAGGGTGAGGGCATGGAAAGCCATCTGTACTAATGGACGAGATACATCTCCCCGAATCCGACCTCTGGATGCACCGGAGGGACAGGGACATCTTCCTCAACTACCTCAGGGACCGACCGGACACCTATGCACTGGACGAGTGGGACCTCAACGACGAGGTTGGCAGGCTGATGGATTCGGCGCTAGAGTTCACGATCACACATAACAACTGGGTCGGGCACGTCGCCCTCCACGATGACGAGTGGGTGCTTTATGTCAAAGACGAAGAACGAAACGACGGACTCCTCAACATGGACGAAGCCTTTGAGTGGATTCAAGGCGACCCTTGCGAGGCTCCTAATGGCTGACGAGCCGAGCCAGTACTTCTGGGACGAACTGGAGGAGATCAACCCCGACGCTGTCATTTTCGATAACTTGGATCACTGCATCGTCGGGTACGGGTCGCAGTACACCAAGAACACATCTCTTATCTACGACTACGATAAGATGATTGAACACTTCATGTTCAACGACGGCATGTCCTACGAGGACGCCGACGAGTATGTGAACTTCAACATCGTCGGCCTCTGGGCTGGCGACTCAACACCCATCATCATGCGAGGAGCGTGAAATGTCACTGAGCAAGGAAGCACAAGAGTGGAACGACAGGCAGAAGCGGTACATCGAGCGGGCGCATGAGCACAAGCACATGGGCGGCGCTGACCACAAGGAACTGATGGAGGTCCTCAGCAAGATCGAGCGCAGCCTTGGGTTCCTGCTCGACATCATCAAGGAACACTTCGACACGGTCGAGTACGATAAGAGGAGCAGGACCCCGTACCCGTACCGCTCGCAGCGTGGCTACATCCCCAAGTACGAGGAGAGCCCGCGCACCCACAAGTACACCTCCTCCTATCGGGACGACGACCCCCACTTGAGCGGGTCGTCAGCGGCCGGGTCCTTCGATATGGGTAAGGTGTGGCTCAAGGACATGCGAGACCAGATGAACAAGAACTTCGGAGAGGGAGCGAACGACGGCCTGATCATCGACCCCGACGATGACAGGAACTCCGATGAGTGACCGACCGTCATGGGGAGGTTGCTGGGTGCATGTCACCACACTAATAGATGCTAACGATTGTACTGACCTCTACGAGACACCTTTCGGCTGGCTAACCGTCTGGAAAGTCGATGGCGAAAGTAGGGACGGTGTGAAGGCCAAGGCCGGTACGAGCATCATGGCCCACCGCACGGACACGCCCCCGCCGGTCACGATAAAGTTGAAGAGGAAGTACCGCCGGATGTAGTGCAACCCGCCCGAGGGCGGGCTAGAGTCGAACCACGAATACCATACGGACCACAGAGCGAACATTCAGAGGCGCTTAAAGGGAGGAATAACATGACAGCATCACTACCCACGGACCTGCCGGTCTTCGACCGGACGAGCATGACGATCAGCCTCACGGTCGATCTCGATCAGGAGTATGAGTTGTATAATCGTTGGCTCTCGTACGAGCCCGATTCTCTCCCGTTCATGGACGAGGTCCACCAGCGGGCCTGTCAACTCCTCACCTGCATCGTGGAGACCGGGGCCTTCGACCTTGGAGGTTGGGAGGTCTCCGTGAGGAGCGGTACAGTGAGCGTGAATACGAATAAGACCAAGACATCCGACGAAAACAAGGAGCCCTTCTAGATGGGTACATACAGGCAGGAGACAGTCCAAGACCAGATCATGCACCACCTCCTCCTCCGGGGACCACAGGGACGTACCAGTCCCGAACTGGAGGAGTTGCTGGGAATGAAGCACCAGACCGTGAGCAGCATGCTTCGGCAGATGGAACTGACCGGTTACGCCATCAAGTGCGCCGAGCAGCGGGACGGGTGCCACGCATACGTCGCCTCCATCATCGCCCGGCTGATGCCGCAGTCGATGCTCCTGCCGCCCAACCCGCACCGTGAGTCGTACCAGAAGAGGTACAAGGACATGGTGGCCGGGATCGAGCACATCCTCCGGCCTCTGCGTGGTCGCCCGAGCCGGGTCGAGCGGGAACTCCGTGACCTGCTGGAGCGGATCGAGGGACCCAATGCTTGACCGAGTGAGCATCCGCCTCGACACATGGGGCGACTCATGCACCGTCACCGTCACCTCGCTCGACCACCCCGAGAGGACCAGCGAGTGGCACTTTGACTACACGGGCGAGGCCGACCAGTTCATCTCAGCGTTTGAGAACAAGCCCGGCGTCCTCGTCAAGGAAGTGGTGCTGTCGTGATCCGGGCCCGGGTGCAGCACAACAACAAGGAGTACCACCTTGGGCAGTACGACACGAAGAAGGAGGCCGAGGCAGCGAAGACAGCGGCACGCCGTGTGTTGGAGACCCTCGACGCCAATCGTCGCAGGCCCACGCTGCCCGTTGTCGGGGTGGTGGAGGCGATGGTCCGCAGGGGCGTCTTCGACGCCCAGCCGAGCCTCATGCTCTCGCTGGCGGAGGCCCTCCTCCGACGACAGAAGATGCTGTCGTATCGCCAGCGTCGCACCCTGTACCCGGGGCTGTCCGACGACGATAGAAGAAACCTCGCCGCACGGGTTGCGCCCAAGAACTCCATCCGATAGAACTGTTGCTGTCAGAACATAACCATCGACCCACGAAAGGGACGAACGAATGAGCAGAGAGACACTGAGTTGGCTGAACCAGAATGTTCTGGTCGGCTTCACCAACAAGCGCGGACACGCTTGGCACTACAAGATGTCCGAACAGGGCAGCGAGCCCAACCACTACGAGATGGAAGTTCCGGTGGCAGACGTTGAACGGCGTCTGTTCTTCTGGGATGCCCGCTCGTACCCCGTGACCATCACCGTCGAGACCGGGCTGGACGATCCCGAGATCGACGGACTCGACCCGGAGACCGGGACCCCCATCAAGCACGTTGTGCTGGAAGACCATCAGGCCATCGGCCGGTCCGACACCAACGAGGTGTGGAAGGTATTCAAGTCCTCCTACGCCATCCACCAGTACCGGGAATGGCTGCTGGACTCCGTCGGCAACCTGATTGACGACGACCTGTCCATCGCCAGCGCCGGGCTGCTCCAGAACGGTGGTGTCGCATGGGTGTCAATCGAGATGCCCGACAACATCGAGACCCCTCAGGGGTTCTCCGTGAGGCCCCAGTTGCTCGCCACGACGAGCCACAACGGGACCCTCGCCACCACCTTCAAGATGACGGCGACTGCGGTCGTCTGCGACAACACCCTCCAGTGGGGACTCGCTGGGTCAGGCCAGATGTTCAAGGCCCGTCACAGCAAGCACTCCGGGTTCAAGTTGCAGTCTGCCCGGGAGGCACTGAACATCGTCCACATCGCCGGGGACTCGATCACTGCGGAGATCGAGCGCCTGTCGAACGTCAAGGTCAGCGACCGTGACTACGGACGCTTGGTCAAGATGATCTACCCGGTCCCGACGTTGGAGACCTCCAACGACGCCGGGGTGACCCGTGCCACCAACAAGCAGGCCAACCTGAACACCCTCTGGAAGGAAGACGAGAGGGTCGCACCTTGGAAGGGCACCGCACTGGGTGTGTTGCAGGCGTTCAACACCTTCAACCATCACTACGTCGGCACCGACAAGAACCGGGCCGAACGGAACATGCTGAACGCCCTCAACGGGAAGACTCAGAAGAGCGACGCCGAGGTGCTGACGCTCCTCGACGGCCTCGTCAGCGTCTGAGACCAGCGGGTTAGGCCGGGGGGCTGCGCCCCCGGCCTTTCCCGGTGCTCTCAAGGCATCACACAACATATAGATGGGAGGGCCAGAACTTCACGGTCGTGGCCTCTCGTCGCATCGCTCCTGAGCATGAGTTGAAACTGCTCACCCCCTAATGACAGAACAGATAACTGACGAACAGGTCCCAGCGAACAACCGGCGTGGGGCGGTCCTCTGTGAGGAGTGCGGATTCATCACCGGCCGCAACATGCTCCACAAGACAGAGGGGCTCTGCTGGAACTGCGACCACGACATGAGGAAGCAGGAAAACTACAAAGTATGAGCACCTCCTCCGTTTTATCACGATAAGGTGAGGCCAGTCTTGTGGGAGTTCACCTGCGAGAACTGGAACATCTTCAACGACACAACCGACACAAAGGAATAGAACCAATGAAACTGATTGACCTGAAGCCAGAGCACATCTACGTCATCGAGGACACGCAGTACCGATTCGGTCGCCACCGTCACTTTGACTACCAGACGTTCATCCGAACGCTCGACACCATCGAGGGCCTTCCCTCCAACTCCTACCGCTCCTACTCGCATGCCAAGAACTGCATCGAGGGCTGGAGGGTGAGGCAGTACAGCGGAGCCTACGAGTGCCGGGACGCTGCGTACTGGGCCGGGTATGCGGAAGGCGACAAGCCGTGGGACGCCACCCCCACCCGGTACCTCCTCCGGCAGATTCAGCCCCTGCTTGACCCGGAGACCCGGGTGCCCGTGGAGATCAGCACGGTGGAGGAGTTGCAGGCCCTCAGCGACAAGTCAGAGGCACTCAATGCTGCGGCTGACCGGGAGAAGCGGTCCGCCCAAGCCGAACTGCTGGCCCGGTACCAGACCCTCTCCCCGGAACTCCTCGACCTGCTGGAACTTCAGGAGATGTCGTACCGTGGCGACGCCACCACATGGAACTACCGGGACTGGGTGTCCTTCACCACCCGGATCACACTGAGCATCGACCAGTTGGAGCGCATGGACAAGGCGGTCCGGTCATGATCGGACTGATCCCACGAGGTTACGAGGGCTACGACGTTGATGACTGTCCTGACTGCGATGGCAGTGGGCAGGTGGTCGGGTCTGCCCCCCACCGGATGCGGCCCCGTCGCCCACAAGACCGGGCGGATCGAGGCGGCGGCGGTGTTGCATTCTCTTTCGTGGAAGAGTGCGAGACCTGCGGCGGCGAGGGCGTGGTGGCGGTATGAACTACGAGGTCGTAGTGAACCACGCTTGGACCGCCATCTTTGAGGCCGACAGCCCGGAGGACGCTAAGGCGCAGGCCCTGTCGATGGACGAGGAGGTCCCCTGCGACGACAAGTCGATGGGGACCGATGTCGAGGTCGTGAGGCTCCCACGCATCACGCCCCACCCCAAGCGCATCAACGCCCACAACGAGAGTTCTATCGTCTTCGCAGAGGCCCACACCGACGACAACTCTCCACGGCGTCGCCCATCCCAACGGACCGGCGATCTGGAACTGGTGGTCTCCGACAACGAAGGGGTCATCACCAACATCCGCATCAACAGTGAGACCGCTGCGTATCTCGTCCAGACACTGGGCGAGTGCCTCCACTCGATCCTGTTCGCACAGAAGGGAAGGAAGCAATGATTGAAGAACTGGCAGCAGAGGTGGCACGGCTGGACCGTGCCGCCAAGACCGCCGACGAGAACCTGAAGCAGGCCAAGGAGAAGTTGATGGCTGCGATGGACGAGGTGAACATCGTCAAGATCAAGACGACCAGCGGTCGTGCGGTCATCACCCTCGTCAACAACGAGCGTCTGAACATCGACTGGGTGAGCCTCAACGAGATCGACTCAGAAACCGCCTCAAAAGTCCGTGTCGAAAAGGCCGACACATCGCTGTTCCGGGCGGCACTGGCGGCGGGACTCATCGACATGGACCTCGCCGCAAGGGTCTCCAGTGTGTCCCAGTTTCGGCAGATGAGGGTCACCCGCAAGTAGCAGAACACTTACTTGTGGAACAGTCCACAGAAGCGCCTCCACTTAGCATTGTGCTTTTGGAGGCGCTTTATGTGTGTGTGTGTGTGTGTGTGCTTGCGCCCGGGCGTGAGCGGCGGGCGGGCGTGGGCGCTGGCCGCTCGACCGGGCGGCGGGCTGGGGCTCGAGGGCGAACAGGTGTTCGAGATCGAACGTATGTTCGGGGCGAACGTATGTTCGATTCAGGCCCCCGGGCGACGGGGGCGGCGGGGGCCCCGGCCACCAGAATGCCCTGAGAGGGGCCTAACAGGGCCTGTGAGGCGTTCTATCGCTATGAGTGGGGGGTAACCCCCGAACGGGTGTCGAGGCCCGCAGAGGGCCTGTGCGTGCGTCTGAGGGGAGGTCCAGAAAGTTGGGCCTAACTGGTCACAACGTCGTGGTTGGCTGACCGCAGAGAGTGATAGTTCGAACAACAGGCAGACACTCGACCCCAAAACCACGAAGAGCCCCCGACCGCTGGGGCCGGGGGCTCTCTGGTTGGTGGTGGTCACTCACATCGGGCAGGTGTGCTGGCATTCGCAGCGGCACCCGCAGTCGAGGTCGCCGGGCTCCAGCCCGCACTCGTCGCACAGGCCGTCGCCCATCGTCAGGGCCTCGACCAGACCTGTGACCACACCGAACCTGCTCTGCGGGTGCGAGCCCAGCAGGTAGGACAACTCCTCGACCTCACGCTGGTCGAGGATGATCACCGTGAGGTCTCGTCCGCTCGTCACCTCAGCCATTGGACTGCTCCTCCTCGACCACCTCGATGGTCGTGTAGGTGCCCGGCGGCAGGTGATGGTCGGCCTCGGTCATCGGCTCCATCGCCGCCCAGCCCTCAAACACCTGCTTGTGGTTGGTGGAGAAAATGATCTCCCCGGTGTATGGGTCCTCGTCGTGTTCGAGGATCGACATCAACTCCACGACCAGATCGGTCAGGGAGTGGAAGCGGTGTTCGGCCAGCCAGTCGGAG